>ERZ506938.18-NODE-18-length-99366-cov-5.455267_pt1 | contig 99366 bp, 88 predicted proteins | sample MGYA00513172_ERZ506938 | MGnify/ENA metagenome assembly ERZ506938
TACGATAAAAAAACTAAGATAGAGTTTAGTAATAACTGTGATGTTTTCAATTATGGTGGTGCCAAAGGAGCAACCTATGAAAGAGTTATCATTGTTCCGGTTAGCACATGTCTGCCGTTTATAGAAAAACAAACAAGAATCAGTTCAAATCAAACTAGAGCAAAGTTTTATGTTGCATGTACAAGAGCAAAACATAGCATTGTTTTTGCAGTAAACAGGCCATCAGAGAATGATGCGTTCAAAGCTGTAGAGATTCGTTTTGCCAATAAAGTGATACCAGCATTTAAGTTTACAATAGACTGTTCAAGCACTTAAAGAATAAAACGATCAATAAAACACTAATAAATCGTACATTCGCAAACAGAAACCTCCTTTGGTACAATAACGGTATCAAAGGAGGTTTTGCATTATGGCTAAAACAATATTTGAACAAATTGACGGCACATACACCCTGCAGGGCGATTATTACCTACCGGATCTTACATTACCCGCCGAAGAAGAACGTCCCATCGGCGTGTGGGAACAGCGCCACAGACAGTATCTAAAGCAGCATCATAAAATCCTGTACTGCAACCTGCTCACTTCCGGCAAGCTTCATTCCCATCTCGCTGATGCAGAGAAGGAAGCACAGTCCCTTTTTCTTCGGCTGGTAAAAGAATACGCTGAAAGGGAAGGTATAACCGAACAGCTCAAGGCTGAAAATCCAATGGAGTAGATAGGGAGGATGAATAATATTCGAAGCAGAGTAACAGAAATAGTAAATCACGATGTTGTTTATGCATAGTGCATGAACGGCGGCAGGAAATGAGTTCCTTGCCGCCGTCTTAGCTGTGCCTAATTGGTGAGAAATTATAGATCAAACAGCTTTTTTACTTGTGTTTCCATCGTTCCGTTTTTCGCATATTCTAAAGTGTCACAAAGACGGATATTATTTTTCTCAATATGTATCTCGTCACTGAATCCCAGAATATAGCGTAAGCAAATACGGTAGATGATCTCTGTCGGAGCGCAGCCGTATACCTGTTTTGCAAAAATATGGTTCAGCCGCTCCACATCATCGGGATAAAGGGCTTTCATGCGTTTGCTCTGATAGAGTCTTGTCACGATCTCTGTTACATACATTCCCGATTTCATATAGAGGTCAGCAAATGTTGCATTTGGATCGTCGAAGCATCCGGGATTTTCCTGTTCGAGCCTGTCCACCATATCTTTCACGACTTTTTTCGGTGTAAATATCTGATTTGTGCGCTGCGGCGGAATATAATCAAAGATATCTCCTTTGTGGTCGGGTTCAAAATAGTTTGCAAGCTCGGCGCGTTTTCTCATAAACTCCTGCACGGCGTCGTTAAAGACCACTTCATCAAACAGGTGCCCGTCAAAGTGCTTTTTCTCACCGAACTCTGTTATATAGTCTCCTCCATCACGAAGCATGCGGAACTGATCCAGCGTCACGCCCTGGCCGTTCTGAGGATTTACGGTAACCTCCCAGAACACCTCATCCGGCACAAGCGAATCAAAATTTGCAAGTGTGGTACTTTCATCACCATAGGCCATGAGGAATGCAGGAATCGTGCGGGAGAAGCCACGCAAGTGGTCACGCACACTGCCCTCAATCGAATCTTTTTCAGCGTTCAATTTCTCCGTTTCTACGGTCTCGACAATCGTCTCAGCGGCCTTCTTCACAGTTTCTTCGCTATGAAGTTTTTTATGGATATTATCCACCATATCACGGTAGCCCTGAAGGCGTCTGTCTGAGTACTCCTCGTCAATTTTTGTGATTTCTGCCATTGTTGCGCCGGATTGCTGTGCCTCCTGTATCTTATCATCACGTTCTTTCATCAGCTGATGATCCCGTATCGTATAATCTCCGTATTCACGGTTTACAACGGTATCAGTGGTCTCCTGAATCTTGCGCTCCAGTTGATTTTGTGTGGATTTTCTTAAATCATCGCCATACTGTTCCTTGGCGGATTTCATCAGTGTATCGGCTATTGGTTTTGAGAATTGCTCTCGAAGAGCTTTCAGCTCGTCCTTTTTCGGGTTCGGAGTCATTTCTACATTTTTCTGGATTTCCTCTACGGCTGCGGTCAGCTGTTCCTCCACATCCGCATAAACCTTATCGCCAAAGAGATCGCTTGCTGTTCCGATGACCTGCTCCCTTGGAATCTCAACCTCGCCGTCTTCGTTTAGGTTCAGGCTACCTGCCGTTGTATTGTCCACGGCGGCAGGGGCTAGTTTCTTTGGTTCCTCAAGAGGCTGCATATTGTTAATAATATCAATGATCTCCTTCGGCGCACCAAAAATACCGCTGATATTGGCAAACAGGAAATTGGACATAAAGCCCCGCTCTACAACTTCTCTTGCGTGAATATGGCGGGGGATCGTGAGAACTTTTTCTGCGTCAAGCTCTATCATCGAGCCCTCATCATCTTCTCCATAGACCGGGAAGAAGTTGAGGAGTTCTCTGACGTGCCGTTTGCGGCTGTCAAAGTCACCTTTGTCCCCGGAAGTCTCCGGAATGAGGTCATTTGCAAATTGCTCAAAAATCGTAAGGGTTCGGGCAGGGTCAAAATCAAAGACATAGGCGTTCTGCTTTCGGTAGGTGTTGCCGTCAGAATCTGTGAACAGGCATGGATTCTGCGCACGGAAAGCCGCTTGCATATAAAGCGCCGGGCTTGCCATATTGGAGAGCATGAGCACTGCCGTCCACTCCGGAATCGTCACACCGGTCGTTAGCTGCCCCACGGATAAGGTGATGGTTTTGTCATATGCAGCGATCGCCTTGGTTACCTTATCAAAAGACTTCTCGTTTTCGTCATCGTCATCCAGTCTTCCGTCGCCGGCGGCAAGAATAATTTCATAGTCTTTGAATACCGGATGAAGCTTTAATTTCTTTGCCAAAGCTTTTGCGTTTGCCACACGATTTAAGATCCAGAATGTATGCTTTAATTCATCACGGAGTTCCGGGGTAGAAAACGGAAACTTCTCCTGCCGTGTCAGAGCATCGAGAAACTTGTCCACATCTGCGTCATGCACAAACTTGCCGGATTCATTCGTCTTGAAAAATTCGTTCAGATCAAAGGCAAATTCTTCGATATCATCATCCGCAAGTTCTATGCCCTTTTTCACACGGTCACGAACAATGTCGGACATCTGATAGGTGAAAAGGGACAGTCTCGGCAGATTGGCATACGGATTTTCAATCTCGCAGGAAGCGTCCCAGTCCCGCTTCTTTTTCTGCTCGTCGGCATATGTCCAGTTGTAGATTGCGCTCTCCGGGAACTTGTCATTTGCCAGAGCCTTAAACGGCGTGCCCGAAAGGTGCAGCGTCCATTTTCGCCGGATATGATTAAATGCAGTATCGGTCTTATAGGTATCCACGCCTTCATGGGCTTCGTCTACGATGAGAACATCCCATGTCAATCCCTTATCGGCGCTGATTTCCGAGAGTTTGTCAAACCGCCCGCCGAAATAGATTGAGCCTTTTAAATCCTGTAAACTCACAAATTCGATACAGCCCTTGGTATTCTTGTCGATCTTTTTCAAGTATTCCTCACGGCTATAGACGAACTTTCTGTCTTTGATTCCGTCTACATTGCTGACAAACAGGTAGCCGGACTGCGGGCCGAAAAACGTTTCATAATCCTGATACCAAGAATTTGCAATAGCGGGGCGGTTTGTCACAATGAGAACATTCTTTACCTGAAGCTTATTTATGCACAGGTCGTAAGCAGAGAGCGTCTTTCCGAAACGTGGTTTTGCGTTCCAGAGAAATTCTGCCTCCTCCCGTCCGGTAAAATACTCCATGGTTTTCTGCACAGCTTTCGCCTGCTCGTCCCGGAGCTTATAGGGGATCACTGCATCCGCATCTTCCTCCGATACCACGCCGTGGTTTTGCGTAAAATCGATAAAGTCCCCACGGGCGGCATTGGGTTCAATGAAAAACCATTCGGTGCCTTCTTCACGGGAAATCCCCAGTTTTTTCAGATAGGCGTGAAAGTCCTTGTCTGTAAAAGTCCCGTAAGGTTCTGTCATAAACGCTGCACGCATAGCCCACCAGGTCTTGTGCGTAACTCCAACGGTATGGGTTTGCTCCTTAATCCGGGTTTCCACATCCCGCTCGGTAAACCCAATCTTTGTCCAGCCGTCATGCGCCGGTACGCCGGGCGTAGTATAGGCATAACACTGCGGCGTGACTTTTGTGGCTGTTTGAATTTTGATTGCCGCCATTATGCCATCTCCTTTACATGGGATTCGATAAAGTCGATCTCATTCTCATCCAAGCCGTATTTTCGATAAAGTTGGAGGTCAATCTCGTGGACAGATTTTGACCAGTCAATGTCAGAGGATGGAGTGAAATCTTGAAGGGGGATCAGTTTCCAAACACCTCGATCATTATCTTGAGTTACTTTAAGTACCCCTAAAATAACGCGTGCAAATTTTGATTTTATATATTTAATGGCTGCAATCGCTTCATACTCTGTATCAAAAGAGCCTATACCAATAAATGATTGTGTATAGCCGATTAACGGCTCGCCGATTAACGGCGTAGATAAAACTTCACCTAAAGCACCTGAACCATTCGCACGTGGTACAAGAACTTTCCATTTGTTTATATTTTCGTGAGACATATCGACATATTTTAAAGGAATATATTTCCATGCTCGTTTGTTTTTTAATATGCCAAGAACCTTTATATCATTGGTATTTAAAGGTTTATCTGTGAATATTTTGATTTTATCAAATGCATTATTTCTGAATCGTCTGTCTTTTCCATTTGAGCCAATAACATCTCTACATTCCGGATAATCTTGAAAAAGAACCTCCAAATCAAAACGCACTTGTGTATAAACAATAGATGCAACACTACCATTTTCATCAGTAGCAGCTGCTTTATTTACTATACCGTTCAGTTCGGGAAAGGCAGTAAAAGTTTTTATAGCACCAAAGGATTTTTCACCATCTCTATAACTGATAGCAATCCCACCTTTAATATCAGTATTGGGAAAAACTGAAGTGCTATTAGCTTCATAAGTTAACACTTTGAAATGCTCATCGTTCAACATTTTGCTATTCCATGCTTTAGGAGTACTGCCCGCATTGAAAAGGAAACGTGCCGGGTGAATAAGTTCGACTTTATCTGCTATTTCATACGTTGCATCCATAAAATAGTTATATACAGGTTTTGCAAAATTCCCATTATCGCCAGAATTTTCAAAATCCTCGTTATATGGTGGATTTCCAATCACATAATCAAACAGCTTCTTTCCCATTGCTTACCTCTCCTTCAAATCCATAAACTTCAGAGAAGTTTTACTTCTCCAGTCAGATATCCTGCACGGTACCGCTTCCGTCTCATCTTCGTCCGTTATAGAGTCCGTCTCAAAGAGCGTCATCTGCTTAAACTCTTCGTATGGTTTCCCCAGCGGAACAGTTCCTTTCAGCCCGTCCATCTGCCAAATGTTCCAGGCAATCTTGTTTGCCATCTGTAGCAGCAGCTTGCTATCCGGCTTTCGCTCCCAGCGCTCTTCATAATAATCTGTAAAGGTCAGCAGCAGGTTGATTCGTGCAATTAGCACATTGTCTCCCTGATACTCGTATCCGTAGGACGCCTCAAACGCCCGGATCGTCCACTTGAGCCACTCTTCATAGGTGTCGGTATTTTCGTTGACAACCCGGAGCTTTCTATCCAGTATCCCGATGCGCCGAATCGGCGGAACAATCAATTCTCCTGTAGATACATCATAGCGAGAGACCAGATACGGCGCTTCGCCGCAGGTGATTTCCAGCCGACGAGAATCCACATAGTGCTGCCATTTTTTCTGCTTTGGAAATTCAACCTTTCCCTCTGTGATTGTCCATGTGTGATCTTCATTTTCTGTATTAAAGACACTTGCCCGTCCGAACCAGTCCTCATCGCAGTAGTTGTTCATCTGATTGCAGAGCCAGGCGGGCGTGAACACTTCGGCCTTTTTTCGGGTTCGCTGCGCCTGCGCTTCCTGCGATTTTTGAATGCGGGGGCGGATAAGGTCGGGGCGTTGCAACAGTGCGTCGGCATTTATCTGTACTTTATCGGTAAAGCCTTCACCCAGTTCCTCGTAGGTATCCGTCGCCCAAATGATATTCTTTTTTGTTGATTTATCTTGAAGCAGCAGATCCAGCACATTTGCAACCGGGTAGCTGCTGATATCGATCAGTTTTTCCAAAAGAGGGAGTTCCTCCTTCCTGATATGTTCTATTTCTCATTTTCAAAAAGCCCATACGTCCGATAATAGGAAAGCATCGCCTGAAGTTGCAGCTTGTTGGCGAAAAGCTGGCGGTAGGTGACGGTTTTCTCCTTGCCCTCGGCTTTGAGCTTCGCCATCTTTTCCGTCGTATCATCGTACTGCTTCAAGATAGCGGCGAGCATATCCTCAAAGGCTTTCAATCTCTGTTCGTCCATCATGTGCTCCGTTATTTCTCCGCCGCAACGCCGGATTTCATCCAAGCGTCCACTTCGCTGATTTTGAATTTCCACAGCCTGCCGATTTTCGTGGCGGGCATTTCTCTTTTGTCTATCCAAGCGAGCACGGTATCACGGCTGACGCCTAAATATTCCATTATTTCTTTCATCGAATACCAGCGTTCAAGGTTGTTATCCATAATGAAATCCTCCGTTAGCAAACTTTATTTTTTATAACAAGCACATTAGCTAATTCTGTTTCAAAGATGTTTTCAACAATTAGTCCAATCGCTTCTGCATACATTTGAATGTTCTCTGGCGTATCTGGGTATACTGTAATTGTTCGTGTGCCATAATCAATGGCCTCATTTTGATTTTTATCTATTGATAGAACGAATACACCATCGGTCTTTAAATGTTTTGACGCCTTTTTTATTGCAGACAGTTTATCGCTTATATGCATAAATGTCAAAGAAGAATAAATAACATCGAACTGTTTATCTTCAAAATCAACCTTGAGAAAATCGTCACATAAGATAGTGACATTTTGAAATTGCGAAAGGTTGGATTTTGCCTTGTTTGCAGTTTTGGGAGAAATATCTATACCGGTAAAATGAGAGCAAAAAGGTACAACTTGTATTGCTAACCTTCCTGTGCCTACACCTATTTCAAGAACATCTTTATCGTAAGATAGCCCCATTGCATCAATAAATCGCTGACCATCCCATTTATCCATATACGTTTTCAATTCTTCTGAAACATAAACAGGATCGTTGCCCTCGTCTATTAATAAGTCATAATGATCAATAACTTCTTGTGTGTTTTTGCAATTTTTTAGGAACTCCGGATTCCAATCATATTGGTTTATTTTATCTAACAACTCTTTAATATTACGAATTTGAGAGGAAACTTTTAATCCCTCTTGATACTTGATTTTACCATAAAGGATCATCCCGCCTATATTTTGATTGAGAGTATCGGCTAATGTTGAAAATGAAACTACCAAGGTATTAAGCATATTAACTATAGTTGCTATGCCAGAAGGGATAGCGTTGCTAATCAATTCATCCCCAACAATTCTACCTGCACGGTTAAGAGATTTCTTTAAAAAGTACGCATTGCTTAACATATCCAAAATTTCCCCTAATGACGAAAGAAACGCATCAGCATCAAAAATCTCTTTGTCTATAGATTCCGTTACCAAGGACATATGACTATTCATGCTTTCTGATGTCTTAATAATTTGCTGGCTCAAAAGTTGAACATATGCTACTTCTTCGTCTATATCGTCTGGCAAACCATCTAAGTCTATTAATTTTCGTTCCAAATCATAGTTTTCCGCATTTATAACCAACTCATAGCAATCGATACTTTTCTCTGTACATACCTCAGTTATAAGCGTCTTGCATAACTTATCCATATTCAATCCCAAAGTTATAGATTTTACGCAAGGTAAGTTTATAAATATGGGAGTGTTTTCTTCACCCACATTAATTATTCGCCATTCCTTCTCATAATTCCAACAAATGTTCTTGCACAACATGTATGAGATGATATTCATGATGTCGACATCACAGTTTATTATTTTTCCACCATCTTCGAGTGAAACCCCACCAAGGCCTACATCTTTGATTGAAATGGTCGGGCGATCTTTTGTATATTTAACAGGGTATATAAATCCGACAAAATCCTTAAGTTTTGAAAAATCATATTCAACACAAAATCCCGCATAAGAATTGGCATAATGCGACCACATCAATTGATTGTTCCAGCCGCTTACGCTGAAACAAGAAATTGTTATTTTTGAAAGAAATTTCCGTATTTCGGGAATATATTTAGAATCACGCATTTCAGTTGCTATATTGTGGTGTTTATTCAACATCTCATCCATCTTTAATATTTCTAAGATGTTTTCTTCTGATATTTCAATGTCACCAAGATTAGCTACCAGCAGCATAAATGCATAAAGTGATTGACCCAAAACCGATTTTTTCAAATGATTTGGTGCTTTAGAACTCAATACTTTTGCATTTGATTTTATAAAATTAGACAATGAGATATTTCTTTGATGCATGATCGTTTGTCTTTGCTGCAAATACTGCTTTAGTTCTTTAATAGCAAGAATCATTTCTGCCATCTTACCAAAAGCTCTTTGCTGAAGCAATGTAGATACCAAAGCCTTCGTTATTTCATCCGTACTTATTGCATCGACCAACATAGAAATACATTCAGAATATACATTTTCGGATGAAAATCCAATCATTGAATCAAACGGGTCATTCATATTCAATGGTGTTTGAGCATAAACAACCCCATGGCGAATATTTTCTATATCATAAATTGTTTCAGCATTCCTTCTGCAAGGTCTATACTGATAGAATAATCCACCAGCTTTCTTTATGTTTTCCTGCATGCTTTTTGCTTCTTTTTCAGATGACATATTTTGATTAGACATTGCATCTCCTTTACTGTTTTACAGACTGTACGATTTCTTTCATGGAGTACCAGCATTCGATGTTAGAGTCCATTTTTAGTCCTCACTTTCAGATAGATACAATAATGCAAAATAATTATACAGCGAAGCAGAAAGAAAATCAATGATTTTTGTAGTTCTATAAGGATTTTAGCGGTTTTCATCTGCGCTATGGTTATCTTGTGTATCAGAGATCAGATATTACCATAGTGATATTGGTTCAATGCATTACCTTTTGTTCACAAACGAGGGTACGAATCTCGGATGTGCTACTCTATTGTACTCTTTCTTATAAGTGGCAAAGAGCATTTTCCGAGAGACGATATGTACATTATCATAGGCTTTGCTAACCTTCCAAAAGCTGTCCGGCACGCGATTTGCGGTGCAGATATAATATTCGTTTTTATAAAACGGGGATATTTTAGAGGTAACGGCGTCAATCTTTTGCCAAAGATTTATATTTAAGCCTTTACCGGGCACTGTATCAAAATACGCATATACGTTTCTGTCTTTTTGGTACGCAAAATCAAAGGCTACGCCGCCTATTTCAACATTTTGATATACGGGATTCTTTGCATCAATATAGGTAGCGCTGTTATGGTTGTTGATATGTTCCTCCAACCAGTAGCGGCACATATTTTGATAGAATTCCGCCATCAGCTCGCCGTTGAAAAACTGCATAAACCGATTGAAAGCATCCTCGCCGAAGTTTCCGTCGGAGGTGGGTACTGCAGTCAGAAGGCACTTATACCACAGTGTCAAATAAGTGTTTGCGGGACGATATTTTGTGTGTCCGTTTTCGCCGGGCGCTTTTATAGCGAATCCACGTTCTATCAGCGCTTTTATGTATTTGTCGCATTTGTTTTTCGGAAAGCCTGAGAATTTTGCGATCTCGCCGATGCGGTTATAATCGTTCGCCATTGCGTAAAGCAGGGTGTTATAGCTTTCGGGCGTGCGAAAGCTTTCATTCATCCATCTTTCCGCCAAACGATAAAAGATAGAATCGGTGCAAAGAAAAGCTCGTACATTACCTTCAAAGGACAGTTCATTATTGTATAAAGAAAGCAATGCCGGAATTGCACCGGTTAAGCAGTAGAGCTTTGCCGCCGTTTCATCTGCCAATGAGCAGACATCAGCAAGCTGCGGCATGGAAAAGAAGTTGATTTCCACTACCCGACAAGGGATAGGCGGCGTTTCCCACGGTCTGCCGAGCAATACAATCGTTGTTTTGCTGTCCGATTCCAAAAAATCATTCAGAGCCGCATAAAAATCATCTTTATCATTCCGTTCACCTGCATTGTCAAAAAAGACAGGCGGGTGTTTTTTATTGCCGTAATGCATTAAGCAACTGAAAAAGTCGTTCCAGCTTTTACAGCCGCCGAATATATCGGTACGGGAATTACAGAACACCCGAAGTGCAAAGGCAGCATCAAGATTTTTGAAAGAAAAGTACAGAACTTCCTTATGCTCGGCGCAAAATTGAAGCGCTCCAAAGGTCTTGCCCGAGCCGGGATGCCCTGATACAAATACCGCCTTTTCGTCCGCAGAAATATTTTGTAAAGTATGCGCCAAATCGGAAAAATACATTTCATCACCTATCATATCGTAAGTTGACCTTTTCTGTAATTATAACCGATTTTTTACTTTTTCGCAATCAAAGAAGAAAAATTTCAAAAAAATTTTAACCGCTGAAAACGACCGATTTATCAGGCTTTTCAGCGGCTTTTGCATTTTAGAGAAAAAATTTTTTGAAAAATAGGGTGGTCAAAACCACGACCTCTTTCGGAACAAGTGAAGGGGTTTGAAAGGAAGCATTTCGAGCTTTCCGTCTAAAGCAAGAAAAAACACTCCTCGATGTACCCTGAAAATTGAATGACCGTCTGAAGGATACAAACCGCCATGACTTTGCCGAAAGGTAAACGAGCGCCTGAGCTGAAAAAACGACAGCTTGGGACTGCACAGCGCCCGCCGACAAGCGGGAGTGCCTGTAGGAATCTTAGGGTGCAACGGCGGCGGATACCGGCAGCGCAGGATTCCTCAACCGGTATCCGATTTTACATAGCTGTAAAGGAGGAATGGAAGCTATGAAAAAATCAGAGCTCAAAGAGCTTTATCAGATGATGTTTCCGGAATATCCGGACATCGTGACTGTCCGGCAGCTTCGGGACATGCTGGGCATCAGCCGTCAGCTTGCCTATGACTTGATTGCCGACGGCGAGGTACAGGCAATTAAAATCGGCAACAGTTTCAAAATCCCGAAAGTCAGCGTCATAAACCTCGTGACTGAAGAGAAAAAGGAGGTGAAATCCAGTGTCTGAACGAATCGAACTCACGCCGTCCCAGCGCAGGCGGTGCAACCGCCTGATAAAAAGGCTCTGCGCCAATTATGATGACGGTAACTGCCTATTGCTGGACGACGGCGAGCCCTGTGTTTGCCCGCAGACCATCTCCTATTCACTACTGTGCCGGTATTTCCGGAACGCGGTTTTACCAGCCGAAAAGGAACTGTATGCGGATATTTTCAAGCAGCGTACATATCGCTGCGCCGAGTGTGGAACAGCTTTTACACCCAACTCCAACCGGCAGAAATACTGCGCCGCTTGCGGCAAACGGATTCACCGAAAGCAGAAAACCGAAAGCGAACGCAGGCGGAGAAGTGGAACGTTAGACACCAAAAAAGCCTGATGAATCAAGGTTTACAGCCGCCGATTTGGGGCAATGCGTATCAGATTCCCTGCAGCCTCAAAATTGGCGGTCAAACCGTCCACAAACAAAAACGAAAGGAATGTACTTATGAAAAGAAAATTAGTAACCGTGGATGCAGAAACCCTGCTTGCCACACCGATGAGTAAGACCATGTTCATTGTCGATGGGCTGATCCCACAAGGGGTGAATGTCTTGAGCGGAGCCGCCAAAATCGGCAAAAGCTGGCTGATGTTGTGGCTTGGATTGCAAGTGTCTCAAGGACTACCCGTTTGGGGAATCCCGACCATGCACTGCGATGTGCTGTATCTCTGCTTGGAGGATACGCTGAGGCGAATCAAAGACCGGCTTTTCGATTTGACGGATGATTCAAACCGGAGTTTCCATTTATCCGTGACCTGCGGCTTGATCGGGAACGGGCTAGAGGAAGAAATCATCAACTTCTTGGAGGACTTCCCGAAAACAAAGCTGATAATTATCGACACGCTCCAAAAGGTGCGGGATTCCAGAGGCAGCGCCGGGAAAACGGGAATGTACGGCAACGATTACGACGACATTTCCGCCATCAAGCGGATCGCAGACGAGCGTGATATTTCCATCATCCTCGTCCACCATCTGCGCAAACTGAAAGACGGGGACGATCCGTTCAATGAGGTGTCCGGCTCTACCGGCATCACCGGGGCGGCGGACACCAATTATGTGCTCAAGCGCAAGCGAAGCAGCAGGGACGCCACACTTCTTGCCTGCGGACGGGATGTGGAATATCAGGAGCTGACCCTGCGGTTTCAAGACCTGAAATGGGAGCTGGTGGAGCGCAAAAACATGGAGGAAATTCACAAAGCAGAAATTCCGCAGTTCCTTTTTCGGGTTGTGGAATTTATGAAAAATCGCACCGAATGGGTAGGAACCGCCACCGATTTGATTGCAGATATGACGGAAACCGAAACCACGCCCAATGTGGTCACCAAGTACTTAGGGCAGTTTTACTATGAGGTGCTGGAGCCCGCCGGAATCGAGTACCGAACCAAACGGACGGGGCAAAGCAGGCTGATTAAATTCATACGCCGTGACGGCGGTGACGCAAATGACGGGACAACCGGTATATAGCGAAAAGTGCGTCACGACTGTCATAGCTGTCACAATTTTAAGAAAGGATTTGATGTTTATGAGAAGCAAAACACTTGGAATCAACGTAAGAGTAACACCTGACGAGAAGGAGAAGCTCAGCGAAAACGCATATTATTGCGGACTTTCTCTGTCGGAATATCTGAGAAGACTGGGGCTTGGAAAAGATATCAAAGCCGCAACCGATGAGAAAATCTACAAGACTTTTCGGTTTATCCGACAACTAAAAAAGGATTTTGATTCACTCGAAAGAAGCGAAATCCTCCATCGGCTAAGCACGATAGAGGATTTTCTAAAGTAGATAATACAAGGCAACGATTTTAGGCTGCGTTATCTTAGCGAGCAGACCGTTTATACTCCCAAAGGTCGTAAAACGGTAAATCTCGTTAGGGCGCACCCTAATACCCCATATAGAAAGGATGAAAAAGATGAATCGAAGAATCAAAAAACAGTTCTGGCTTTCCCCACAGGATGCCAGAGAGTTAAAACGCAAGGCAAAGCTTTGCGGAATTACAGAAACAGCGGTGATACGAATTCTGCTGCACGGCTACGAGCCAAAGGAAAAACCGGACGCAAGATTTTATGAAGCCATGCGCCAGCTTTCCGCCATCGGCAACAACATCAACCAGCTTGCCGTGAAAGCAAATGCACTTGGCTTTATCGATGCGCCGATGCTGAAAGCGGAAGCGTTGCGCTGGCACAGGTTTCAGGCGGACATCGAAGCGGTGTTTCTCCGCCCCGGCGCAAGCAATCTGAAATGGCAATAAAGGAGGCAACCACAATGACAAAACGAAAATTAGATTTTATTTTACCAACAAATTCGCTGGACGAGCTGTTTTCTTCGCAGGAGGAACGGGACGATGCCAAGCTGGAACGAGTCAAAGACATTCCACTTTATGAGCTTCACCCGTTCCAGAATCACCCATTCAAAATCCAGAACGATGACGAAATGAAACGCCTGATGGAGAGCATCCAAAAGTTCGGTACACTTACACCGGCGCTTGCAAGACCGTTGCCGGGAGGCGGATATGAGTTGATCTCGGGGCATAGACGGCTTGCGGCTTGTCAGGTGCTCGAAATAGAAACAATGCCGGTCATTGTCCGTGAGATGAGTGATGACGAAGCGGTCATTGCAATGGTGGACGCCAACCTGCAACGAGAACATATTTTGCCCAGTGAAAAAGCGTTTGCCTATAAGATGAAGCTGGAAGCAATCAAGCATCAAGGTATAACTTCTCGCCAAGTTGGCGAGAAGTTATTGAGCGTAACACAAGTGAGCAAAGAAAGCGATGATAGCGAGCGGCAAGTCCAACGCTATATCCGCTTAACTTACTTGATTCCCGAGCTTCTGGAAATGGTGGACGACGGAAAAATTGCTTTTAACCCTGCGGTAGAAATTTCGTACTTAGAGCAGTCGGAACAACGGGTATTGTTAAACGCAATGGAGCTAAACGACTGTACTCCCTCTCACGCACAGAGCATACGGCTTAAAAAACTCTCGCAGGAGGGGGTACTGCAAGACCAGACGATCTACGACATCCTTGCCGAGCAGAAGCCAAACCAGCAGGAGCAGTACAAATTCAAGCGGGAGGACATTCGCAAATATTTCCCGAAGAGCTACACGGACAAGCAGGTCTGCGATACGGTCATCAAGCTGTTGGAGCAATGGCAGCGCAGGCGGGAACGGGACAGGGACAGTCGCTGATTCGAACCGAAAATGTGTGCGGAGCACGACCTTCGCACAATGGAAAGAACGGCATCGGCAGGGTACAATGGCCTTGTCGGTGCCGGACTGTCCTGTGTAAAAGCAAAGAAAGGAGTTTTATCAATTGGTATCAGGACATTTACAGGTTAAAAAGGGGTACTACTACGCTGTGCTAAGCTTCTACGACAGCAAAAACAAGCGGCACGTCAAGTACATATCCACCGGACTTCCCGAAAAGGGAAACAAACGTAAGGCCGAAGCGGAGCTTGTGAAAATCCGCAACGCCTTTGAGCCACCCGCAGAGATCGGTGAGCTTTGTTCCAATATGCTGTTTGCCGATTATCTGCTCGGCTGGCTGGAAATCGTCAAGGTCAGGGTGAAGCCCACCACCTTCGGCTCCTATGAGAGCATGGTGAAGCAGACCATTGAGCCGTATTTTCGGAATAAGCTGATTACCCTAAAGGACTTGGAAGCAAGGCACATCCAGCAGTTTTATTCCGAAAAGCTGCGGACGGTCAAGCCTAATTCCGTCATCCACTATCACGCCGTGATCCATCAGGCGCTGAAATACGCCATGAAAACCGACCTTGTACCGCAAAATGTGGCGATGAAGGTAGACCGCCCAAAGAAGAATGATTTCCAGCCAGTGTTTCTGGATGCGGCGGAGCTCCAGCGCTTATTTGAAGTGGTTAAGGGTACAAAGCTGGAACTTCCCGTTTTAGTCGCCGCCTTTTACGGCTTGCGCCGTGGCGAGGTGCTGGGGCTTAAATGGGACGCCATCGACTTTGAACGGGGAACGCTGACCATCAAACGGACGGTGACCTCCGTCAGTGTGGGCGGGAAAACGCAAATCATCGAGCAGGAGTCGGCAAAAACCAAATCCAGTATGCGCACCCTGCCGCTGGTGGGAAGATTCAGGGAATATTTTGCGGAGGTCAAGGCGGCACAGGAGCTGAACAAGCAGGTCTGCGGCAACTGTTACAACTACGAATACGACGGATTCGTGTTCGTAGACGAGCTGGGCGAGCGGATGCGGCCCGATTACCTGACCTCACAATTTCCCGCCTTCATTCAGCGGCACGGCATGAAGAAGATGCGCTTCCACGATCTCAGGCACAGCTGCGCATCCCTCCTGCTGGCCAACGGCGTACCGCTTAAGCAGATTCAGGACTGGCTGGGACATTCGGATTTTTCCACCACGGCGAATATCTACGCCCATCTGGATTACAGTTCGAAACTCTCTTCAGCGCAGGCGATGGTGTACGGTATGCCCCTTCCCGAAGCGGGCGATTTCGGCAGCAGATGGGAGCAAAACGCAGAAAAAAGCGGGAAATAAAGCAAAAAGCTGTTCTTTCCAAAATTATGGAAAGAACAGCCCAAAACCGGGTGATTTTTGGATAGACCACGAAAAAAGAAAAATCCAGCAAACCCGCATGGTTACTGGATTTTTCGATGGCGGAGCGGGTGGGATTCGAACCCACGAGCCCGTGAGGACTACCTGATTTCGAGTCAGGCCCGTTATGACCACTTCGATACCGCTCCCTATATGTTCAGCCGCCGTTTTTCCCCGCCTTTTTCCGATAGAAAAGGGCTTTGGAAAGAACTGACGGAAAGAACAGCAAACTTATTCAATTTTCGAACCGGGTAAAACCCGCATGATTACAAGGTTTTTGGTGGACGAAACGGACAACTTCCCGCAAGATTTCGAGTGCAGCTCGTTATGACCACTTCGATACGCTTCCGTATAATAAATATTCAGTTTTTGGAGAAAGTAACATGATTTCGAGTGCTGCACCTTCGACCACTCGGACAACTCTCCATATGTTAAGCCTGAAATTCTGAAAAATACTGAGGACAGAACAACAGGGCAGAACAGCAAAATATTCACTTTTTTGAACTGAGACAAACCCGCATCACTGCTGGGTTTTCGGGTGGACGAAATGAACAGTCTGGTCGACCATTTCGAGTGCGGACCCTTCAGCCACTTGGGTACATCTCTAAATAGTGATTTTTAAATGGTAAGCTAACTATTCTTGGAACAACCTGTTCCAAGGCCGTTGAGAGGTCTGCATATCATCACCAAGTTCTTTTATTCTAAAGAAAAAGGCGCAAAATGTCAAGGGAAAACATAGTATAAATAAGAACAAATCAAAGGCGGTGATTATTTGCCTTATACAACCAGAGAACTTTTGGCGAGATTGATAAAATGCGAGGCGGGCGGAGAAGGCGACGATGGAATGGCGGCGGTAGCCTCAGTGGTGAGAAACCGGGCTGATGTCCCCTACGGAGAATTTTTTCGGGTAAGCCAGGGAGGAGACATTCGAAAAATAATCGAGCAGCCCGGTCAGTTCGTATGTATGCGAAGTACAGTGGGAGGGGAATACAACTCTCAGAACGTGTGGAACATGGACCCGGAGGAAATTCATTACCAAATCGCGGACTGGGTTTTGGCCGGCAACACCTTCAGCGCGGTAGGAGACAGCTTGTTTTTCTATAACCCCTACAGTGAAACCTGCCCTACTTATTTTCCCCCGAACGGAATGGGGGTGGCCTATAACCGAATCAACCAGCATTGTTTTTATCGGCCTACAGAAAAATATGCCGAGTCATAAAGGAGGTACCTAATGAATAACGAACAATTAGATTTAGCCAGCATTTATGGAATTCCGTCCTGTGCAGGCGGCGATTGCTCACCAGGGGCGGTCTTTACTCCGACGAATCCTTCCCCGTCTACCCCAGGCAACCGAATTCCCACGTTAGAAGAAATCGCCGGCTATAATATTCAAAATCCGAAAATTCCGGCACCGCTTCCGCAAATTCAGCCCACACCGGGACAAAGCGTTCCCATGACAGGCTCTAACGTAGGGGAAAGCACCTCGCATATGCAAAGCCAGACTCCCTCTACAAATCCTCTGGCGCCGCTGACGCCTACCAACCAGCCGCCGCCTATCTCAGGAGAAAGCCTGCAATATTTGAATGGATTTCTGCGAACTCAGCTGGGAAGGACCGTCACGGTGGAATTCCTGGTAGGAGCCAATACCCTTGTAGACCGGACCGGCGTTCTTCTGGCGGTGGGCGCCAACTATATTTTGATCAATGAGATTCAGACCGATGATATCACGGCCTGTGATTTCTATAATATTAAATTTATTCGTTTTTATTATTAATGTGTTTTTTCATACATCGTTAAGAGCAAACAGGGAAAGAAACGCCTTCTAATTTGTTTAGAAGGCGTTTCTTTGCGTTTTGCCCTATCGTAAAATTACCATTCTGATCTTGCGGGAGAGAATATAAGTGCTCGGGAAACGGTCACGGCGGGAACGGCATCACGCAATGCGAATTCGCGCAACGAACCGTTTATGGATTTCCAGTAAGAGGAGGCGCGGACGGAAAGCTGAGGAAGAAAATTAGAGGAGAGCTATACCATTCCGGTTTAAGAGGCGCGAAAGGGACGAAGAAGCAGAGAAATGAAGAAAGGTGCGGAAAAAGGTTTTCAAAGATTCCAGCGGGCCGCCGGAGCGTAACTGCTTTTTCAAAGTGTAGAAGGAGCAGGCTTTGGAGATTAGCCTGAAAATATAATCTAAGCTTAACGTAAATTTAACATAGCAAAAGTAAGATAACAGCGTACTCGAAAATTAGGAGGAAATTGAAATGAAAAAATTCGCATCGATTTTGCTGGCCGGATTAATGGCCCTGTCGCTGTTCGCCGGCTGCAGCAGTGAGGTTACTTCCACCGATGACGGCAGCTCCGCCGCCCAGGCTTCCAGCAGCGGGACAGAATCTCAGGTGGAATCCAACGGCAGCTCAGAAGATGCTTACGCCGGTCTCTCCGGAACCTTAACGCTGAACGGCTCCACTTCCATGACCGCCGTGTGCAACGCACTGGGCGAGGCTTTTATGGCGAAATATGACGGTGTAACCGTAGAGAAAGCGAATACCGGCTCCGGTTCCGCTGTGACCGCGGTCAACGACGGGACTGCCTTAATCGGAGACTTGTCCAGAAAGGTAAAGGACGATGAGGATCCCGACGGAAAGTTCACCAAGGTCACCATTGCGCTGGATGGCATCGCCATCGCGGTTAACCCTGAAAACCCGGTAGACGCTCTGACCTCTGAGCAGATTGAAAAAATTTTTGCGGGAGAGATCACCAATTGGAGCGAGGTAGGCGGCGATGACGCCGCGATCACTGTGATCGGACGCGAGGAAGGCTCCGGTACCAGAGACGGCTTTGAAAGCATCTTCGGTTTCGGCGAGGATAAGAAATGCGCTTACGCTGCTGAGGTTCAGGAAACTGGTATTGTGGTTTCCAAGGTTGCCTCCGATCCTTCCGCCATCGGCTATGTGTCCCTGGCTTCTGTCAATGATGAAATCAAGGCTGTGTCTGTAGACGGCGTAGAAGCCACTGAGGAGAATGTTTCCAACGGTACCTATGTGGTACAGCGCCCCTTTGTTCAGATCTATACCAAGGGCACCGACAGCGAACTGGTAAAAGCCTGGTTTGATTTCCTGAAGTCTGACGAGGGCCAGCAGATTATCGCCGACCAGAAGCTGGTTACCGTAGACATTGACGAGAATACGGAAAACCAATAAGCTGATTCCCCAGCGGTCCCTAGGACGCGTATGGCAGGATCAAGGGCTCAGCCGGAAAAGCTGGCCGGACGGTCAGACGGCCCATTAACCGGCAGCCGCGGGATTAAGAAGAAACGCGGCCCGGCAGCTGCAAGAGCCAAACCTGGCCGCAGGGATCCCGCCGCGGGCCTGCTGAAAAGTGCGCGGGAGCATACGGGGCGGAAGCTTTTACATAGATTTACTTTGCCTTTTACAAACTCCCCTTTAACATTTTACGCCCGGACCTCAATTGACGTATGTCATGAGGTCCGTTTGGCGGTTTTACCAATCGAAAGAAGCGCGGCCCAGCGGGGAGGAGGGGGCGCGCCAAGGAGGTTTCATATGGAAACGACCATGAAAGACGATGCCCATTTGAAAAGGGAACGGCAAAAGCGGAAGCTGAAGGTGATTTTTGCCGTTGCAATGGGAATCGTTCCTATCGCGACATTTTTTCTTCCTTATGTCAATTATACCTTTAAGGACAGCACCTTTGTGCTGTCCGCTTATCAAATTTTAACCAGCCCGGGAATCCGATTTCAGGGCTATTTGATTTCTATCCCCTTGCTTTCCAAAATCGCTGTGCTTTGCGGGGCGGTGCTGGCTTTGACGGGCGGAGCGCTGCTCCTTTTGAAAAAGCCTGGACTGGCGGGAACCGGCTTTGTGCTTTCTGCAGCCACCCCTCTCATTGTGCTGATGACCAGTTCCTCCATTCAAACGGCGGTGACATCCCTGGGGGTCAGCAATATTATCATCAGCTATCAGTGGCCTTTTCTCCTCACCCTGATTTTAGGCCTGGCCGCCGGTGTGCTGGCTATTTGGACCAAGGGCGGCGAAAAGCTGGCGGAAAGCATTTTCCGGATTTTTGCCTGCGTGTCAGTAGGCTCCGTGGTGATCATTACCGTATATATGATTGTTTCCGGAGCCCCTGCTATCGCGGAGATCGGCCTGGGAAATTTTCTCTTTGGCACCGAATGGGAGCCGAAAAGCGGCGTTTACGGAATTTTGCCCTTGATACTCTCCTCCATCGCCGGTACTGTGGGAGCAGTGATTATCGGTGTTCCCATCGGAATTTTAACCGCGGTTTTTCTGTCGGAAACCGCTCCGAAATGGGTGGCCAGTGTGGTCCGCCCGGCGGTGCAGCTGCTGGCGGGTATTCCCTCGGTGGTTTACGGCTTTTTCGGGATGCTGATCATCGTTCCCGCGATCCGGAGCATGTTTCCCGGACAGACCATCGGCGACAGCCTGCTGGCGGTAATTCTAATATTAGCGATTATGGTGCTCCCCACCATTGTCAGTGTGTCGGAAACCTCTCTGCGGGCGGTGCCGGTATCCTACCGGGAGGCTTCCCTGGCCCTGGGCACCACTCCGGTGAAAACTATCTTTAAGGTGACGGTTCCCGCCGCGAAATCCGGAATTTTGGCAGGCGTTATTTTAGGCGTGGGACGGGCCATCGGCGAAACCATGGCTGTGATCATGGTGGCCGGCAACGTGGTGCAGATGCCTTCCATTTTGGGCACTGTCCGGCTGATGACCACCGGTATCGTCATTGAAATGTCCTATTCCTCCGGCCTTCACCGCCAGGCGCTGTTCGCTATCGGCCTAGTGCTGTTCGTATTTATCATGATTGTCAATATCGCCTTTACCTATATTTCCAGGAAAGGAGTGCAGATGGAGCGTGACTAAATCCCTTTATCAAAAGAAACGCCGTCCCTCGGACCTTTTACTGAAAATCGCCATCAACGGTGCGGCGCTGCTGACTGTAATCGTGCTGGCAGGTATCATCCTTTATATCTTGATCAACGGCCTGCCCTATATCAGCTGGGAATTCCTCAGCACCTCCTATTCGGAGTCGCCAAGCGGCGCCAAGGGCATTTTGCCCATGATCATCAATACCCTGTATATCGTGGTCATTACACTTCTGATCGCCACGCCTATCGGGATTTCATCCGCCATTTATCTGACTCAGTACGCTAAGCAGGGGAGGCTGGTGCGGGCCATCCGGTTTACCACGGAGATTTTGTCCGGCATCCCCTCGATTCTGTTCGGCCTGTTCGGCTACACGGTGTTCTGCGTAATGTTCCGCATGGGAACCTCCATTTTGGCCGGCTGCCTGACCATGACCCTCTGTATCCTGCCTACCATCGTCCGCACCACCGAGGAAAGCCTCCTCGCGGTGCCCGGCTCCTACAAGGAGGGAGCCATGGCCCTGGGCGCGGGCAAGCTGCGGGTGATTTTGGGCATCGTGCTGCCCTGCGCCGTTCCGGGAATCCTCACCGCCGTGATTCTGGCCATGGGCCGTATCGTCGGGGAATCGGCGGCGCTGCTGTATACCTCCGGCATGTCCTACAATATGCCCAAGGATTTCTTCGGCCAGATCATGAATTCCGGACGAACCCTGACCCTGCACCTGTACCAGACCGCTATGCAGGCTACCTCCGACGACGCGTTCCATATCGCCTTCGCCACCGCCGCGGTGCTGCTGGTCATTGTGTTCCTTTTGAACCTTTTGGCCGGACTGGTGAGCAAGACCTTGAAAAAAGGAGAGCAATAACATGGAAAACAGCAAAGTAAGCATTCAGAATATGGATCTGTATTATGGAGATTTTCACGCCCTGAAAAATCTGAACCTGGAAATTCCGGCCAACCAGGTTACCGCCTTTATCGGCCCGTCCGGCTGCGGGAAATCCACCTGCATCAAATCCCTGAACCGGATGAACGACCTGATCGACGGCTGCAAAATCACCGGTACCATCAAAATCGATGGAGAGGACATTTACGACCCCCGCACCGACGTGACCCTGCTGCGGAAGCGGGCGGGTATGGTGTTCCAGAAGGCCAATCCGTTCCCCATGAGCGTGTACGACAACATCGCCTATGGTCCCCGGGTTCACGGAATCAAGAACCGGGCGAAGCTGGATGAGATTGTAGAAAATTCCCTGCGGGGGGCGGCGCTGTGGGATGAGGTAAAGGACCGGCTGAAAAAGTCCGCGCTGGGCCTTTCCGGCGGCCAGCAGCAGCGGCTGTGCATCGCCCGGGCCCTGGCGGTGGAGCCGGATATCCTGTTGATGGATGAGCCTACCTCCGCCCTGGATCCCATCTCCACCCTGAAGATCGAAGACCTGATGGAGGAGCTGAAAAAGGATTACACGGTGATCGTGGTGACGCACAATATGCAGCAGGCCGCCCGTGTGGCGGATATGACGGCATTCTTCCTGCTGGGGGAGATCATCGAGTTTGATAAAACCCAGCTGATGTTCAGCACGCCCAAGGACAAACGGACCGAGGAATATATCACCGGACGGTTTGGCTGATCGTAGACAAACCAAGCGGATTCCATTATAATAAAAGGAGAAAATTTCGAATGCCAAGAAAATATTTCGATCAAAAGCTGGCGGATTTGAACCGCAGCATGAAGGAAATGGGAGCCGTGGTGGACCGGAGAATCGGAGAAACCATGGAGGCTTTGAAAAACCTGGATAAGGACCTTGCCGCGGAGGTAGTGGGCGGCGACCGGGAGATCAATCAGGTGGAGCATGAAATTGAGTCGGTATGCATGAATCTGCTGGCGCTCCAGCAGCCTATCGCCACAGATCTGCGGGTGATCGCCTCCTGCTTAAAAATCATCACTGACGTGGAGCGGGTGGCGGACCAGTGCGCCGATATCTGCGATATTATACAGGCGGGAGAAATTCCCGCCCAGTCCAGCGTTGTGAACCATGTGGTGCAAATGCTGGAAACAGCTGGCGCGATGTTTGAAAAGGCCATGGACGCCTTTATCGCCCGGGACGTGGAGCTTGCCCGACAGGTCTGCGGCATGGATGACCAGGTGGACGCCATGTTCAGCAAGATCGTGCTGGAGGTCTGCGGCACCATCACCGAGAATCCTCAGAGCGTGATGAAGGAGGTTGACCTGATGTTCATCACCAAGTATATCGAGCGCATGGGGGACCACGCCACCAATATCGCGGAATGGGTGGTTTATATGGAAACCGGCGTTCATCCGGATTTGAACGATGGAAGGATTTAGAAGCTTAGGAGGAAACCGATTTGCCAGATTTAGTTTATATTGCCGATGACGAACCGAATATCAGAAAGCTGGCGGCCCTGGCGCTGAAGGATTCCGGCTTTGAGACCCAGGAGTTTGCCGACGGGGTGTCCTTAATGGCGGCTGTCCGAGTGCGAAAGCCCGACGCCATTGTGCTGGATTGGATGATGCCGCCTCCCGACGGTCTGGCGGTATGTCATAAAATCAGGGCCGATGAAAGCACCAGGCCCATCCCGATTTTGATGCTCACCGCACGGGGCGAGGAAGTCGACCGGGTGCTGGGATTGGAAATGGGCGCGGATGATTACATTACCAAGCCCTTCAGCGTGAAAGAGCTCTGCGCCCGGGTTCGGGCGGTGATCCGCCGCAAGGAATACCTTTCTCCGGTTCAGGACGAGGTTCTGACCTGCGGGCCGATCTCCGTGAATACGGCGGCCCGCCGCTGCCTGAAAAACGGGGAGCCGGTTGAACTGACGATGAAGGAATTTGACCTTTTGGTCATGCTGATGCGGAACGCGGGCCGGGTGCTGACCCGGGACGCCTTGCTGGATAAGGTGTGGGGGCTGGAATATTTCGGGGATGCCCGCACCGTGGATGTGCATATCCGCTATCTAAGGCAGAAAATCGAGGACGAACCGGATAACCCAAGGCTTGTGGTCACCCTGAGAGGGGTGGGCTACCGGTTTGCCTCCGCCGAAGACTTGAAATAGCTTTGTACCCTAACAGGAAAGGGAGTGCGCCGTCCAGACCGAAGGGAATAAAGAGTGAAGGGCGGGGAAGCCCAGGAACGGAAGGGAATTTCCCGCCTTTCGCCTAACCCGGCGCGAGCGGGCGGCAGACTGTTCCAATGGGCGGGAAACTATGATTGATGGGAAAAGGGGGAAGCTACCTTGCAGAAGCGCTTGGTGCTGATCAACGTGGGGGTGGTAATCATCGGCTTGATCGCCGCGGCCTTGCTGGCTATGCCCCTGGTGCGGAACCTGTATCTGGAGGAGTTTCACCGGACCTTGGACTCCGCTGTGATGCTTCTTACTACCGACGGCGATGAAATTCAGGAGGATCCGGAGGCCTTTGTCCAGCGGAAGCGGGAGGCCTTGCAGCAGGCGGGCCAGGATATCCGCCTGACAGTAATTACATTGGACGGCCAGGTGATTGGGGAAACCAGCAAGGACAATCCCACCGGCATCAATCCGGAGAATGAGAACCATCTGGGCCGGCCGGAGGTGCAGGAGGCGCTGCAAAGCGGCGTGGGCTTTGATACAAGAAAATCGGAAAGCACAGGGGAAACCTACCTTTATGAGGCCAGAGTACTGGGAGATTATGTCCTGCGGGCGGCGATGCCTGTGACCGAGATGGACGAGGCCACCCGAAAGCTGAGCCTCTTCATGCTGGCGGGAGTCTGCTTGGGGGGAGCTATTGTGGCGGTGGTATCCGTTGTCAGCTCCCGGAACATTGTGCGCCCAATGCTTCGGCTCACCGAGGCCACCCGAAAGGTCGCGGCCGGTGATTTCGAGAGCCGGGTACCGGAGCACTACCCCAATGAAATCGGCCAGCTGGCCCAATCCTTTAACCGGATGGCGGATCAGACCCAAAAGGCGTTCTCCGAGCTGACAGAGCAGGGCCATCAGCTGGAGGCGGTGCTTCAGGGAATGGACGACGGCGTGCTGGCGGTAGACCAGTACGACAACATTCTGCTGTTTAACGAGCGGGTAAAGGCGCTGCTGCAAAATAGCGGACTGAAAATTGGAGAAAAGCTGGACGGCTCCATCGTGCTGTCCCAGCTCGCCGGATACCTCAGAGAGGCTCTCGAGACCGACAGCGTGGTTCGTAAGGAAATTAAGCTGTCCAACCCGGAGCGGATTATGACTGTGTACGCCGCGCCCTTAAACGCGGAGGATGCAAAGGATGGCGGCCTGCTGGTGCTTTCCGATGTGACGGAAGTGAGAAAGCTTCAGCAGCTGAGAAGCGAGTTTGTAGCCAATGTGACCCATGAGCTGAAAACGCCCCTGACCTCGATTCGAGGGTTTATTGAGCTTTTAAAATCCGGCGACCGGGATGAGGAAACCCGTCAGTATTTTTATGACGTGCTGGATATTGAGGCGGAGCGCCTTCATCATCTGATCGACGATATGCTGGTGCTTTCCCAGATTGAAAACGCTAAGGATGACGTTCAGACGGTGCCTTGCAATTTAAATCAGGAAATCGAAACTGTGCTTCGGCGGGCGAAGCCCATCGCTGAAAAAAACGGTATTGTGCTGCGGCTGGAGGCGGAAGAGGCGTTTTTGGTGGCATCCTCGCCTACCAGGCTGCAGCAGCTTTTTGGGAACCTGGTGGAAAACGCGATCAAATACAATAAGCCCCAGGGCAGGGTAACGGTGACCTTGCAGCGTCAGCGGAATATGGCGCTGGTCAAGGTCAAGGATACCGGCATCGGGATTCCGCAGGAGCACCTGCCCCGGCTGTTCGAGCGGTTCTACCGGGTGGATTCCAGCCGCTCCCGCGAAATCGGCGGCACCGGCTTGGGCTTGTCTATCGTGAAGCATTTGGCCGGCCTGTACCACGGCGACGTCAGCGTGGAAAGCGTGGTAGGGGAGGGATCGGTGTTCACCGTCAGGCTGCCCTTATTAGAAGGGTAGGATAAAACGGTATTAAACAGCCTGCCTGCCGGGTAAAAAGGGACCCAGTGCTTATGCAGAGGGTGAAGCTGAAACGGCCGAAAGGGCGCTGTGCCAAAGAGTGCAGCGCCCTTTTTATATGAGCCGCTTATTGTTTGTAACAGAAAAAGGCCGTTTTCCCTAGACGGCAAAAAGCTTTCGCGGAAGAATGGGAAGAGGCGCCGCCGTTATGCGGCGGCTATACGCTTAGGGCAAAACAGAGCCGGCGCGCCGGCTCTGTTTACATTCTTCGGGAGTTTTCGGGAGGCGTTTTAACCGTCTCAGGTGGATTTTATCAGTTCACATATTTTTTACAAAATACAGGTCAAAATAAATCGCTTGGTACCTTGCAATTTAAAATTTTATCCACTATAATATGCATAATGCATTCTGAAAGGGAGGAAGAAGCATGATGCCGGGAAGGATCACCGGGCCGATGCCGGAAAGGATCATTGAATATCTGGGGGCCTGCGGGCGCTTTCTGCACTATAAAATGGGCGAAAAGGCGGGACGAAGACGCATTTTCACCATTTTGAGCAAGGCAAAGGAGCTGCCTCAGCGGGAGCTGCAGGATATTCTGGGAATTTGCTCCGGCTCGCTCAGCGAAATCCTGGCGAAGATGGAGGCCGACGGCTTTTTGGAAAAGGCCAAGAGCAAAACCGACGGCAGGCAGCTGAATCTGCGGCTGACGGAAGCCGGCAAAAAGGAAGCTGTGGAGCAGGAAAAGGACTACCAGCGCAGAGTTCGGAGGATGGTAGCCTGCCTTTCCAGGGAAGAACAGGAGAGTCTCCTGAAAATGCTGACGGCCCTAGCGGAATGCTGGTGGGATTTGGATCAAAATAGGGAAGAACAGGGGGCCATAGTTTCCGGAGACAGTGGGAACGGAAAAAGAAGCAGCGAGTAATGTTTATCATTTTGGTATGCGGGTAAGCATTGCTCTCCTTTTATTCAAGATTGGAAAGAGGGAATGATATGACATGATAAGAGAGCTGGCAAAAAGTATCCGAGAATACAAAAAAGTATCGATCATGACGCCGATTTTGGTTTCCATGGAGGTGGTCATGGAGTGCTTAATTCCATTTATCATCGCCAACCTGGTCAATCAGATTAAGGCGGGCTGTGAGTTTCAGGTTATCGCCGTTTATGGCCTGGTGCTGGTATTAATGGCGGGGATTTCTCTGCTGTTCGGCGCATGGGCGGGAAATACCTGCTCTACGGCCTCCTGCGGGCTGGCCAAAAATCTGAGAAAGGATATGTTTTATAATATTCAGAATTTCTCCTTTGAGAATATTGATAAATTTTCCGCGTCATCCCTAGTCACCAGGCTGACCACCGACGTTACCAATGTGCAGATGGCCTATATGATGATTATCCGCATCGCCATCCGCTGCCCGCTGATGCTGATTTTCGCCTTTATTATGGCCTTTGTCATGGGCGGTAAAATGGCGGCGATTTTTCTGTTCGTGGTGCCGGTGCTGGGCTTTGGCTTGTTCCTGGTGATCCGCAGGGTGATGCCGCTTTTCAGAAGGGTGTTCAAAAAATACGACGCCCTGAACAGCTCGATCCAAGAGAATGTCAAGGGCATCCGTGTGGTAAAGTCTTTTGTGCGGGAGGATTATGAAAAGGAAAAATTCGACCGTGCGGCGGAAGATGTGTGCAGCGATTTTACCCGCGCCGAGCGGATCCTGGCCATCAATAACCCGCTGATGCAGTTCTGTGTTTACGCGGTAATGGTGTTTGTGCTGTCCTTTGGCTCGTATACCGTCATCACCTCACGGGGGATTGATCTGGATGTGGGACAGCTTTCCGCCCTTTTGACCTACAGCTTTATGATCCTGATGAGCCTGATGATGATTTCCATGGTGTTCGTAATGATCACCATGGCGGAGGAATCGGGAAAAAGAATCGCGGAGGTGCTGACCGAGGGCAGTACTCTTCATAACCCGGAAAACCCCGTTTATGCCGTAAAGGACGGTTCTGTGGATTTCGATCAGGTCAGCTTCAAATATTCCCAAGCCGCTGAGCGGATGGCCCTTGCCGATATCGACTTGCATATCAGGTCCGGTGAAACCATCGGCATCATTGGAGGCACCGGCTCATCCAAATCCTCCCTGGTGCAGCTGATCTCCCGGCTGTACGACGCCACCGAGGGCCGGGTTCGTGTGGGAGGCGTGGATGTGAAGGATTACGACCTGGAGACTCTGAGAAATCAGGTGGCCATGGTGCTGCAAAAGAACGTGCTGTTCTCCGGTACCATTAAGGAAAATCTCCGGTGGGGCAGCGAAAGCGCAACCGACGAGGAGCTGGTTCACGCCTGTAAGCTTGCCCAGGCGGATGAATTTGTCTCTCAGTTCCCGGACGGATACGACACCTATATCGAACAGGGAGGCACCAATGTGTCCGGCGGGCAGAAGCAGCGCCTCTGTATTGCCCGGGCTCTGCTGAAGAAACCGAAAATTTTGATTTTGGATGACTCCACCAGCGCGGTGGATACCAAAACAGACGCCCTGATCCGCAAGGCTATGCGGGAATTTATTCCGGAAACCACGAAAATCATTATTGCCCAGCGCACCGCCTCGGTGGAGGACGCGGACCGGATCATCGTCATGGAGGGCGGCAGGATCAACGGTATCGGCACTCATCGGGAGCTGATGGAAAATAATGAAATTTACCGGGAAATTTATACCTCTCAGAATAAGGCAGGTGATCAAGATGCGTAAGCAGGAAAAATCTCAGGGTACCGTAAAGCGTCTGATCAAAACCTTGTTTGGCTTTTATCCTAGAATGCTTCCTGTGACCCTTGTGTGTATTGTATTCAGCGCGTTGATTTCTTCTATCCCCGCGATTTTTATGCAGAATGTCATCGCCCTGATTGAAACCAGCTGGCAAAGCGGCGATTGGAATGCCGTAGGCGGACAGATTCTCTCTTTGGTGGGGATTTTAGCTGCGTTTTATGTGATTGCCCTGGCATCGACCACTGTGTTCACCCAGCTGATGGCGATCATTACCCAGGGAGCCCTGAAAAAGCTTAGAGAGAAAATGTTCAATACCATGCAGGGGCTGCCCATCAAATACTTTGATCAAAACAACCATGGCGATATTATGAGCCACTACACCAACGATATCGATACCTTGCGTCAAATGATCTCTCAAAGCTTTCCCCAGCTGCTGACCACGGTGATTACCTCTCTGACCGTGTTCTGCATTATGATCTACTACAGCGTATGGCTGGCTTTGGTGGTGGTAGCCGGCGTGGCGGTCATGCTGCTGATTACCAAGAAAATCGGCGGAAGCTCGGCCCGGCACTTTATCCGGCAGCAGCAGGCTCTGGGTAAGGAAGAGGGCTTTATCGAGGAAATGATCAACGGCCAAAAGGTGGTCAAGGTTTTCTGTCATGAAGAGGAGAGCAAGGCGGATTTCGACAAAATTAACGATTTGCTGTTTACGGAGTCGGAAACAGCAAATAAATACGCCAATACGCTGGGCCCGATTTTGAACAATATCGGCAATGTGCTGTATGTAGTGGTAGCCTTGGCCGGAGGTCTTCTGCTTCTTTCGGGGGTGCCGAATCTGAGTATTTCCGGCCTGTCTCTGAGCATCAGCGTGGTGGTGCCCTTCTTGAATATGACCAAGCAGTTTTCCGGCGGAATCGGCCAGGTTTCCCATCAGATCAACGCGGTGGTTATGGGGATCGCCGGCGCGGAGCGGATTTTCGCTTTGCTGGACCAGCAGCCGGAAGCCGACAGCGGCTATGTGACCCTGGCCCAGGTAAAGGAAGAAAACGGAATGCTGGTGGAAACCAAGGAGCGAACCCATATGTGGGCCTGGAAGCATCCCCACCAGGCGGATGGAACCGTCACCTATACCCGTCTGACCGGCGATGTACGGATGATGGATGTAGACTTTGGCTATGAGAAAAATAAGATCGTACTCCATAATATCACCCTTTACGCCGAGCCCGGACAAAAGGTGGCGTTTGTAGGCGCCACCGGTGCGGGAAAAACAACCATTACGAACCTGCTGAACCGTTTTTATGATATCGCTGACGGTAAGATCCGATATGACGGGATCAACATTAATAAGATCAAAAAATCCGATCTGCGCCGGGCCATCGGCATTGTCCTTCAAGACACCAATCTGTTTACCGGCACGGTGCTGGACAACATCCGTTACGGCCGTCTGGATGCTTCGGATGAGGATTGTATCTCGGCCGCCGAACGGGTGGGCGCGGATGATTTTATATCTAGGCTGCCTGAGGGCTACCATACCCTGCTGACCGGAAACGGGGCAAATTTGTCTCAGGGCCAGAGGCAGCTGCTGGCGATCGCCCGGGCTGCCGTGGCGGATCCGCCGGTAATGATTCTCGACGAGGCCACCTCCTCGATCGATACCCGCACGGAAGCCATCGTACAGCGCGGCATGGACGCTCTGATGAAAGGGCGTACGGTGTTTGTTATCGCTCACCGGCTGTCCACGGTGAAAAATTCCGACGTGATCATGGTCCTGGAACACGGCCGGATCATTGAGCGGGGAACCCACGAAAAGCTGCTCGAGGAAAAAGGAAAGTATTATCAGCTTTACACCGGAGCCTTCGAATTAGAGTAAGTCTCCTGAACCGGCGGCACGCCGGCCGTCAATCGGAGGCTGGCAGAGAAATGGAAAACGCCTTGCCGGGAGGAGCGGCGGCTGTCCGCCGGACAGCACTCCCTTCCGGCAAGGCGTTTTTGCAACGGGCTCCTGTGCGGATCAGGCTTTCGGCAGAGCCGGGAAGAATAAAAAATACCGGATTTTAAGTTGGGCGGACCGCAAGCTTTCGTCAAGCGATTGGCCTCCGGGAGGTTCTAATAAAATGGCCGCCGCTGCATCCTGCTCCGAAGAATACTGCGGCGCGGGTGGTTCCTTGGCTCGTCCCGATAAAAAGGTTTGCCGGAAATCGGGCGGTTTCGTCCCGGAATAGGAGAGACAATATGCGGAAAAGAGAAATGACCGTTCAAAATTGGTTTCAGCTGTGGCTCACAGGAAAAGGCCCTGAGCTTTCCCGGATTTTTTCCGAGAACGCGGTTTATATGGAAAGCTGGGGGCCGGAATATCATGGCGTAAAGGCCATTGAGCATTGGTTCGCGGAGTGGAATACCCGGGGACGGGTGCTGGCTTGGGATATTAAGCAGTTTATCCACCAGGGGGATCAAACGGTGGTGGAATGGTATTTTCAATGCGAAATGAACGGACAGGGCGTTCAGGCCTTCGATGGGCTTTCCCTGATCCGCTGGTCGGAAGATGGCAGAATCACGTTTTTAAAGGAGTTTGGCTGCAACCTTGACCGGTACGATCCGTACGCCTGGGGTGCGAGCCCTAGATTCAAGGAGGAAGCGGCCCGGTGGTTTTAGGCGAAGGCCTTTTCCCGCTTTTCTCTTGCGGAAATTCATGCTATAATAGCTTTATTAACGGTATATGCGGAGGAAAAGCGGAATGACAGCGCACGGGAGCTTGCTTTTCCTCCTCCCGTGCATTTTGGCGCTGCGGCGCTTCGAATAAAGCAAAAGAAGAAAAGAGGAATCCCCGATGGAATGGACGGAGATCATTATGAAGGTGCCGTCTGCCCAGCTGGAGCAGGCGGCGGATATGGCCCAAATGGCGGTGGACGGCGGTATTTACGTGGAGGATTATTCTCATTTGGAGGAGGAAGCCAGGGAGATTGCCCATATTGATTTAATCGACGAGGAGCTGCTGGCAAAGGACCGGGAACACGGACTGGTGCACCTTTACATCAGCCCGGAGGAGAACCCGAAAGAGGCGCTGGCTTTCCTCCGGGAGCGGTGCGCCGGCGAGGGCATTGACTGCGAATTTTCCGTGGAAAGCTGTGCGGAAGAGGACTGGATCAATAACTGGAAGCAGTATTTTCATCCGATCCCTGTGGGGGAAAAGCTTTTGATCCGCCCCACCTGGGAGGAAGCCTACGATCCTCAGGGCAGGACGGTGCTGCATCTGGAGCCAGGTTTGGCTTTCGGCACCGGTACGCATGAAACCACCCGGCTTTGCCTAGAGCTTCTGGAAAAATATCTAAAGCCTGGCATGAGTCTGCTGGATGTGGGCTGCGGCAGCGGCATCCTGTCGGTGGCGGGGCTGCTGCTGGGCGCGGAAAAGGCGGTCGGGGTGGATATTGACGCCTTGGCGGTGAAAACCGCCGGGGAAAACGCTCAGACCAACGGCGTGGAGGAAAAATTCCAGGGGATCTGCGGCAATCTGACGGATCAGGTGGCTGGAAAATACGAGTTGGTGGTGGCCAATATTGTGGCGGATATTATTATCCTGTTGACCAAGGATATCACGCGATACTTGAATCCGGACAGTATTTATCTGATGAGCGGTATTATCGATACCCGTGTGCAGGAGGTGCGCGATGCCCTGGAGCCTCGGTTTACGATCCTTGAGGAGCGTCAGGAAAAGGGCTGGTTCGCGTTAGCGGCAAAACAAAAAAGCTGACAAGATGCGTGCGGTCATATTTTTGTTAGGTGAATCTCTGCCCGCACAGGTGCTGAGCTTACGCGGAAGCCTGGAGCTGGTTTATTTCTGCTTTATGCTTTTTATCTGCCTCTGGTGTGAAAAGCAGGCAGGGGCGGAGAAAACAAAAACGATCATCAAAAAAGCCATAGGATGTAAAACCATCCTATGGCTTTTCCGTTATAGGTTATAGAACGCTTAAGTGAAGCGGCGTCTCCCAGAGGAACCGAAAATCGTGACATTTTCTTTCCGTGTAAGGAGCGCCGGATCCTTTTCGGCTCTTTGTCAGCCGGATTTCCCGCGGCGCCTTTTCAGTGGGCTGAAGCCGGAGCGTAAGGATAGAACGCACAAACGCGCGGCGCCATAAACCGAAGAAGCGAAATCCTGGCTTTTGCCAAGCCTGGATACCGTCAAAGGTCTTTGAAAACCCAAGCGCCAGGGACGCCTGCCGCCGTTTAAGCGGAAATTACGCGGATACGGATAATTCCCTCAGAATCCACCAGGGATTCTAAAGCATCCTGGCCGACCTGGCCGGCGCAGTCCAGAACCGTGTACGCAACATCCTTGCGGGACTTGCTCTGCATGTTCTCAATATTCACGCCCTTGTCGGAGAGCAGCTTGGTCACCTGGCTGAGCATAGAGGGGATGTTCTTGTGGAACACGCACACTCTGGAGCAGCCGGCCGCTCTGGGAGAGGACAGGGCCGGGAAGTTAACGGAATTGATGATGTTGCCGTCGGACAGATATGCCATCAGCTCGTCGGCTGCCATCCTGGCGCAGTTGTCCTCGGATTCGGGAGTAGAGGCGCCCAGATGGGGGATCGCGATGATGCCGTCGATGCCCAGCAGGTCGTCGGAGGGGAAGTCGGTGACGTAGGCCGCAACCTTGCCGGCTTCAATCGCGGCGACTACGTCGGCGGAATTGACCAAGCCGCCTCTGGCGAAGTTCAGAATCCGTACGCCGTCTTTCATCTTAGCGATGGAATCCTTGTTAATCATATTTTTGGTATCCGGAGTCTGGGGAACATGGACGGTGATATAATCGCAGGTTTCAAAAATATCGTCCAGGGTCAGGCTGTGCTTGACCGCTCTGGAAAGGCCCCAGGCGGAATCCACAGAGATATAAGGATCGTAGCCGTGAACCTCCATGCCCAGGCTTCTGGCGGCGTTGGCCACCAGGATGCCGATGGCGCCCAGGCCGATAACGCCCAGCTTCTTTCCCTTGATCTCAGGGCCGACAAAAGCGCTCTTGCCCTTTTCCACGGCCTTGCCGACCGCATCCCCCTGGCCCTTCAGGCCCTGAGCCCAGGCCATACCCTGGGTGACCTTACGGGAGGAGATCAGCAGCCCCGCCAAAACCAGCTCCTTGACCGCGTTGGCATTGGCGCCGGGAGTGTTGAAAACCACAATGCCCTTTTCCGTGTACTGATCCACCGGAATATTGTTGACGCCCGCGCCCGCCCTGGCAATGGCCAGCAGGCTTTGAGGCATCTCCATCTCATGCATGGACGCCGAACGCACCATGATGCCCTGGGGATTTTCAACCGCGTCGCCGTACTGATACTCGTCGGTAAAACGCTCCAGGCCGGTTTTGGAAATTTTATTCAAGGTTAAAATATCATACATAGTATTCTGCTCCCTTTCTGAAAGGAAATGGGAAGCGGCGGATCACCGGTTTCCCTTTCTTGGTTTCTGTTGGCTTATGGGTTTCCGCTTACAGGTTGGCGGCCTCAAATTCCTTCATGAAGGCTACCAGCTTTTCCACACCCTCGATGGGCATGGCGTTATAGACAGAGGCTCTCATGCCGCCGACGCTTCTGTGGCCCTTGATGTTGACAAAGTCGTGTGCGGCGGCTTCCTTGACAAACTTGGCGTCCAGCTCCTCGCTGCCGGTGACAAAGGGGATATTCATCAGAGAGCGGTCTTCCGGCACCACGGTGCCCTTGAACAGCTTGGAGCTGTCCAGGAAGTCGTAAAGGATCTTGGCCTTCTTCTCATTGAGCTCCTTCATCTTTTCCAGGCCGCCGATGTCGTTTTTGATCCAATCCAGCACCAGCTTGCAGATATAAATCGCGTAGCAGGGCGGGGTGTTGAACATGGAATCGTTGTCGGCGTGGGTCTGGTAGTTGAACATGGTGGGGGTGAAGTCCTTGGCGTGGCCGATCAGATCCTCACGGATGATTACCACTGTTAAGCCGGCGGGGCCCATGTTTTTCTGAGCGCCGGCATACAGCAGGCCGAACCTGCTGACATCAATGGGCTCAGACAAAATGCAGGAGGAAATATCAGCGACCAGGGGAACGTTCCCAGTTTCCGGCAGAGTGTTCCACTTGGTGCCGTAAATGGTGTTGTTCAGGCAGATGTGGAAGTAATCCGCATCCTTGGTAAAAGTGGAGGGGTCCAGCTTGGGGATGTAAGAGAAGGTCTTATCCTTGGAAGAGGCTACCACGTTGGCCTCGCCGTAACGGGCGGCCTCCTTGTAAGCCTTGGTGGCCCACTGGCCGGTGAGAACGAAATCAGCCTTGCCGGAGCCGGTCATCAGGTTCAGGGGAACCATGGCGAACTGGGAGGAAGCGCCGCCCTGTAAGAAGAGCACTTTATAGTTATCCGGGATGTTCATTACCTCGCGGAGAAGGCTTTCCGTTTCCTTAATAATACCGTCATAGACCTTGGAACGGTGGGACATTTCCATAACGGACTGCCCGCTGCCGTGATAATCCAGCATTTCGTCAGCGGCGGTCCGCAGAACTTTTTCCGGCAGCATGGAAGGGCCGGCAGAAAAATTATAAACCCGTTTCATTTCATGACCTCCAAAATGTAGTAGTAATTAACTTTTATTATAAAACGTTATGATGGGATAGTCAATTGACATTTTTAAGACAATCTCGCTTTTTTACGCCAAGGAAGCACATTTTTTCTGTTTTTTCTGAAAAACAGACTGTTTTTGTATGCCCTGGGAGGACAGTAAAATTGGAAAAATTTATTTTCATAGGATTCCACAAAAATTATAGTGAAAGGTTCCGAAAGTTATGGTATAATAACGCTGTTGGTAAGGACAGAGGGGAAATGAAAGGCCCTCTGTTAACTAGAGCAAAAATATGGGGGAAAAGAAAATGACAATCAGAGATATTATCAGCCTGCTGGACGCGGAGATCATTTCGGCCGCCGACCTGGACCTTGAGGTAAAAACCGCCTGCGGCAGCGACATGATGAGCGATGTTTTGGCGTTTGTGAAAGACCAGTCTGTCCTTCTTACTGGATTACTGAACCCTCAGGTAGTGCGCACCGCGGAAATGATGGATATGCGGTGCATCGTGTTTGTCCGGGGAAAGCAGCCGGACGACAGCATTGTGGAGCTGGCGAAAAAGATGGACATTACCCTGCTGAAAACAAGGTACCGCCTTTTCACGGCCTGCGGAAAGCTGTATGAAAACGGCCTTAGGGGAGGCTGCGAGTAAAGATGAGCAAAATGCATTTCCATTACATAGTGCCCGGAGACGACTTTACCCGGGCGGGAGAGGCCTCCAGCAGCGTGAAGAAAAAGCTGAAGCAGCTGGGCTATGATCCCGACGCTACCCGGCGGGTAGCCATCGCCATGTATGAGGGCGAGATTAACATGGTGATTCACGCCGGCGGCGGAGAGATTGACGTAGACGTGTCCCCGGCTCAGGTAGACGTGGTTATGGCTGACCAGGGGCCGGGTATCGCCGATGTGGAAAAGGCCATGCAGGAGGGCTACTCCACCGCGCCGGATAACGTCAGATCCTTAGGGTTCGGGGCCGGAATGGGGCTGCCGAACATAAAAAAATATTCCGACGATATGCGGATCGATACGGAGCTGGGAAAAGGCACTACCATGTACTTTTCCGTTTTTCCGAAAAACTGACCCAGGGCGGACTGGGTGCCGCCGGCCCTTTCAAGAGGACGGCTTGATGATAATCTTACGATAACTTAGCATGTCCCGAACGGGGGCACGCCTTAGGAGGGAGACGATTTCCTGTGGACCGGTTTTTTCATTCCGTGACCCTGGATAAGGATAAATGCTTAGGCTGCACCAACTGCATTAAGCGTTGTCCCACCGAGGCCATCCGGGTGAGAGAGGGAAAGGCCCAGATCATATCCGAGCGGTGCATCGACTGCGGCGAATGTATCCGGGTATGTCCTCATCATGCGAAAAAGGCGAGGTATGACCACCTTTCTGTTTTGGAGGGGTGGAAATATAAAATTGCCATTCCGGCGCCGGCGCTGTTCGGCCAGTTCAATAATTTAGACGATATCGACATCGTGCTCACCGGGCTGAAGCAGATGGGCTTTGACGATGTTTACGAGGTTTCCAGAGGAGCCGAGCTGGTCTCCGACGCCACCAGAAAGCTGATGGCGGACGGCAGGCTTCCCAAGCCTGTGATCAGCTCTGCGTGCCCGGCGGTGGTCCGGCTGATCCGGGTCCGTTTTCCGGATCTGTGCGACCATGTGCTGAATCTGAACGCGCCCATGGAGGTTTCCGCCATGATGGCAAAGCGGGCGGCCAGCGAGAGAACGGGCATCCCGGTAGAGGAAATCGGGGCCTTCTTCATCACCCCGTGCCCGGCCAAGGTGACGGATATTAAAATGCCCATCGGCACCGAGGGCTCCTGGTGCGACGGCGCCATCGCCATCAGCGAGGTATTCCCTCTGCTGTCCCACCGGATGGATAAGCTGGAAACAGTGGAGCCCATCGGCCAGTCGGGACTGATCGGCGTCAGTTGGGCCGGCAGCGGCGGAGAGTCCGCGGCGCTGCTCAATGAAAAATACCTGGCGGCGGATGGCATCGAGAACGTGATACGGGTTCTGGAGGAGCTGGAGGACGAGCGGATTCGGGAGCTGGACTTTGTGGAGCTGAACGCCTGCAGCGGCGGATGCGTCGGCGGCGTGCTGTGTGTGGAGAACGGCTATGTGGCTAAAGCCAGGCTTCAGCGCCTGAGAAAATATCTGCCGGTTTCCCAGAACCATTTGGACGGCGGCGTGCCCCGGGATATGGAGTGGACCGAGCCTCTGGAATTCGCCCCGGTGCTGAAGCTTTCTCAAAATCTGGAGGAAGCCATGCAGATGATGGAGGAGATCGACGTGATCTGCGAGGGCCTGCCCGGGCTGGACTGCGGCTCCTGCGGCGCGCCCAGCTGCCGGGCCTTAGCCGAGGATGTGGTGAAGGGTGTGGCTCGCACCAGCGACTGTGTATTCGTTATGCGGGAACAGGTGAAAAATGTGGCGGATACCCTGTCTTCCATCGGCGGCTATGTTCCCAGCTATCTGGACTCCAAGGAGAAGCAAGGGAATTAAAGGCGTGCCCGGCGGCATATGCTGGTAGGGGACGGGAGCGCCCAGAACCGGATCGGGCGCCGGGAAAGCACAGGGGCCCGGTTTAAACAGCTGATGGAAGGAAAGAACAAAGATAATCCAGATCGCCTGCGGAAAGGATTTCCCCAAAGCATTAAGAGGGCTTTCATGATCATGTTTCTTATGGATAGAAGCCAGGACAGGCGGGAAATTGCAATCTTAGCTTCATGCTGGTAAAAAAACAAGGCTTTTATTCGTCCGGCTGAAGCGTTCCTGAACAGGCGGCAATACAAAACAGCTAACCGAAGAACATCTTCCCGTGGGAAACGCTCTCAAGGAAAAAGAGTTCTCAAAAGCGGTTATCGGTAAAATTGAAGCAATTGGATGTGAGAATATGACAGTACAGCAGCTCAAGGAAGCCCTTTCCCTGAAGCTTTTGGCGGGGGAGGAGGGGCTCTCCCAGGAGGTCTCCGGATGCTATATCGGCGATTTGCTGAGCTGGGTGATGGGCAGGGCCAAGGCCGGCGACGCCTGGCTGACGGTGATGGGCAACATCAGCGCCCTGGCGGTGGCGTCCCTGGCGGATACCGCCTGCATTATCCTGACGGAAAACGCCTGGCTGGACGAGGACGCTAAGCGGAAGGCGGACCAGCAGGGGATCTGCGTGCTTGGCGCGGAGGAAAACAGCTACCGCCTGGCTTTGCAGATCGGCCGGCTTTTATCATGAGGGTTTATTACGATCTCCACATCCATTCCTGCCTATCCCCCTGCGGGGACAACGACATGACCCCCAATAATATTGTGAACATGTCCCTGCTGAACGGCATGGACATGATCGCCCTCACTGACCACAATAGCTGCAAAAACTGCCGGGCGGCGGTGAGGGCCGGTGAGGAGGCCGGCGTGACAGTGGTGCCTGGCATGGAGCTTACCACCAGCGAGGAAGCCCATGTGGTATGCCTGTTCCCCACCGTGGAGCAGGCCGAGGCCTTTGGGGATTATGTGGAGTCCCGTTCCCCGGAGATTCGGAACCGGCCGGAAATTTTTGGGGATCAGCTTATTATGGATTGGCAGGATGAGGTGGTGGGCAGGGTTTCCCGGCTTCTCATCAACGCAAGCAGCGTCAGCGTGGGAGAGCTGCCCGGGCTGATGGCGGAATTCGGCGGGGCGGCGTTTCCAGCTCACATTGATCACGATTCCTACAGCGTGATCTCCTCCCTGGGCGCTATTCCGGCGGAGGCGGAGTTCCACGCCGCGGAGATCTCCGGCAAGGGAGACAAGGAGCTTCTGCTCAAGCGGTACCCGGAGCTTCAGGATATGATCCTTTTGCTGGATTCCGACGCCCATTATCTAGATTGGCTGAAGGAACGAAGGCCCTGGCTGGACCTGCCGGAAAAAACGGCCCGGTGCTTAGTGGATGCCCTGAACGGAAAAATTCAGGTGAAATGGGAAAGATAGGAAGCGGCTTGGCTCGGATTTTGACGATGTTGAAAAACTTTTGTCGGGTTTTCACAAAAAATAAAAATCAATTGAATTCAAGAAGTGAGTTCGCTGAGTGTTCTGATTTTGGAAAAAATCGTCATTGGTGCATTTCGCCAAAACCTTCCCCCTATTTTCTCTGGGAACTTTGTAGGATCGTATAGATTTTAGGGAAAGAATCCGATATAATCATATTTTGTAGGCAACCGCAGCAGTTGGTTTTGTATGCGTTTAGTTGTTATATTTTTAACAGGTTGCGTTCAAAGACAATAAGGAGGAAATCAAATGCAAAAGCGTATCAGCAATATCCCGTTCAGCGGGACGAAAGAGCAGGAGGCTCAGCTTTTTGAGATTATCGAGAAGCATAAAAACGAGCCGGGCGCCATCATGCCTGTTCTGCAGGAAGCCCAAAACGTTTACGGCTATCTGCCCATTGAAGTGCAGCAGATGGTAGCCGACGGTTTAGGGGTTCCCCTTTCCGAGGTGTTCGGCGTGGCCACCTTCTATTCCCAGTTTTCTCTGACTCCCAAGGGTAAGTATAATATTTCCGTCTGCCTGGGCACCGCCTGCTATGTTAAGGGCTCCGGCAAGATTTTGGAGGAGCTTTCCAAGGAATTGGGCATCGAAGCGGAGGAGTGCACTGAGGACGGCAAGTTCTCTCTGACAGCCTGCCGCTGCATCGGCGCCTGCGGACTGGCTCCGGTTATCACCATTAACGACGATGTTTACGGCCGCCTGGTTCCCGAGGACGTCAAGGGCATTTTGGCAAAGTACGAATAAAGCCATGCGGGAGCTGTCGCTGAATGTAATGGATATCGCCCAGAACTCCCTGTCGGCAGGGGCTTCCCTGACGCAGATCGTTGTGGAGGAAAGCAGCGCGGAGGACACCCTGACGCTGAAGATCATCGACAACGGCAGGGGAATGACCGCCGAGCAGGCGGCTCGCGTGACGGATCCGTTTTTCACAACCCGCACCACCCGAAAGGTGGGGCTGGGAGTGCCGCTTTTTAAAATGGCGGCGGAGCAGACCGGCGGAAGCTTTTCCATCGAGTCTGAGCCGGGGAAGGGCACCACGGTGACCGCGGTGTTTAAGCCTTCCCACATTGACATGACTCCTTTGGGGGATATTAATTCCACGGTGGGGCTTTTGATCTATTCCAATCCGGAACGGGATTTTATTTTCCGCCGGGAACGGGATGGAAGGAGCTTCACTTTGGACACCAGGGAGCTGCGAGAGATTTTGGGGGAAGAGGTAAAGCTTTCGGCCCCTGAGGTCAGCGAATGGATACAGGGTTATCTAAAGGAACAAACCGATATGATCTTTGGAGGTGCACAAGAAGATGAAAACATTAGCTGAATTGCAGGCGATTCGAGATAAGGCCCGCGCCCAGATTGGAATCCGGGAGGAGGATAAGGACGCCGTCCGTGTGCTGGTCGGCATGGCTACCTGCGGAATCGCCGCCGGAGCCCGTCCGGTATTGAACGCTTTTGTGGAAGAGGTTGCCAAGCGCAACATGACGGAAAAGGTTGCCGTCACCCAGACCGGCTGCATCGGCATCTGCCAGTATGAGCCCGTGGTGGAGGTGCTGGTTCCCGGACAGGAAAAGGTCACCTATGTGAAAATGACCCCGGAAAAGGCTGTCCGTGTGGTTAACGACCACCTGGTCAACGGCAATGTGGTCACGGAATTTACCATCGGTGCCAATTCATAAGAAGGAGGAAAACCAAATATGTATCGTTCCCACGTATTGATTTGCGGCGGTACCGGCTGTACCTCCTCAAACAGTGAAAAAATCATTGAGAAGATGAAAGAAGAAATCAAGGCCAGGGGCTTGGAAAACGAAGTCAACGTGGTCCGCACCGGCTGCTTCGGCCTGTGCGCCCTGGGCCCGATTATGATCGTATATCCGGAGGGCGCCTTCTACAGCATGGTGAAGGTAGAGGATGTTCCGGAGATCGTGGAAGAGCATCTGCTGAAGGGAAGAATCGTCAAGCGCCTGCTGTATCAGGAGACCGTGCAGAAGGATGACACCATCAAATCCCTGAACGAGACGGCCTTCTACGCGAAGCAGAGAAGAATCGCCCTGCGGAACTGCGGCGTCATCAACCCGGAGAACATCGACGAGTACATAGCCCAGGACGGCTACGCCGCGCTGGGCAAGGTTCTGACCGAGATGACTCCCGAGCAGGTCATCCAGGTGATCAAGGATTCCGGCCTCCGCGGCCGCGGAGGCGCCGGCTTCCCCACCGGTGTGAAGTGGAGCCTGGCCGCCGGCAACAAGGCCGACCAGAAATATGTGTGCTGCAACGCCGACGAAGGTGATCCGGGCGCGTTCATGGACCGTTCCGTTCTGGAGGGCGATCCCCACTGCGTGCTGGAGGCTATGGCTATCGCCGGCTATGCCATCGGCGCCACCAAGGGCTACATTTACGTTCGCGCCGAGTATCCCATCGCTGTAAAGCGTTTGGAGATCGCTATTGGCCAGGCCCGTGAATACGGCCTGCTGGGCAAGAATATCTTTGACTCCGGCTTTGATTTTGATATCCAGCTTCGTCTGGGCGCCGGCGCTTTTGTGTGCGGCGAGGAAACCGCTCTGATGACCTCTATCGAGGGCAAGCGCGGCGAGCCCCGTCCCCGCCCGCCTTATCCGGCGGTGAAGGGCCTGTTCGGCAAGCCCAGCATCCTGAATAACGTAGAAACCTACGCCAATATCGCCCAGATCATTCTCCACGGCGCCGAGTGGTTCAACTCTGTGGGCACCGAGAAGAGCAAGGGCACCAAGGTGTTCGCCCTGGGCGGCAAGATCAAGCATACCGGTCTGGTGGAAATCCCCATGGGCACTACCCTGCGTGAGATCGTTGAGGAAATCGGCGGAGGCGTGCCGGACGGCAAGGAGTTCAAGGCCGCCCAGACCGGCGGACCCTCCGGCGGATGCATCCCGGCTTCCCTGATCGATACCCCCATCGACTACGACAACCTGATCGCCATCGGCTCCATGATGGGGTCCGGCGGATTGATCGTTATGGACGAGACCACCTGTATGGTGGATATCGCCAAGTTCTTCCTGGAGTTCACTGTTGACGAATCCTGCGGTAAGTGTACTCCCTGCCGCGTGGGCACCAAGCGCCTGCTGGAGCTGCTGAATAAGATCACATCCGGCACCGGCACCATGGAAGACATCGATAAAATGGAAGAGCTGTGCTACTATATTAAGGATAACGCTTTGTGCGGCCTGGGACAAACCGCTCCCAACCCGGTGCTGTCCACCCTGCGCTACTTCCGCGACGAATATGAAGCCCATGTCAAAGAGCACCGCTGCCCGGCCGGCGTCTGCAAGGCCCTGCTCCATTATGAGATCGTGGCCGACAAGTGCCGCGGCTGCACCGCCTGCGCCAGAGTCTGCCCGGTGGGCGCTATCTCCGGTACGGTGAAGCAGCCTCACACCATTGATGTGAACAAGTGCATCAAGTGCGGCGCCTGCATCGAGAAGTGCAAGTTTGACGCTATCATTAAGTTATAAGGAAGGAGTGTGCCAAAATGGAAATGGTAAATATTAAAATCAATGGTATGCCCCTGTCTGTACCCGCCGGTTCTACGATTTTAGAGGCTGCCAGATACGCCGGAATCAATATTCCGACTTTGTGCTGGATGAAAGACTTAAACGAGATCGGCGCCTGCCGTATCTGCGTGGTCGAGGTCGTCCGGGCCAGAACCCTGGTTACCGCCTGCGTTTATCCGGTCAGCGAGGGCATGGAGATCTACACCAATTCCCCCAGAGTCATGAAGGCCAGAAAGATGACCCTGGAGCTGATGCTCTCCACCCATGATAAGAAGTGCCTCTCCTGTGTGAGAAGCGAAAACTGCGAGCTGCAGAAGCTGTGCCGTGACTACGGCGTGGAGGACGTCGACGCCTTTGAGGGCGAGAATCCCCAGTCTCCGCTGGACGAGACCACCCTGCATATGGTTCGCGACAATAATAAGTGTATCCTCTGCCGCCGCTGCGTGGCCGCCTGCGAGGATCAGTTCGTGGGCGTGATCGGCCCCAACGGCCGCGGCTTCGATACCCATATCGGCTGCGCCTTTGAAAAGGATCTGGGCGACGTGGCCTGCGTATCCTGCGGCCAGTGCATCGTAAACTGCCCCACGGGCGCTTTGCGTGAAAAGGATCAGATCGACGAGGTGGTCGCCGCTATCGCCGATCCCAAGAAGCATGTTGTGGTTCAGACCGCTCCGTCTGTCCGCGCCGCTTTGGGCGAGGAATTCGGTATGCCCATCGGCACCAACGTAGAGGGCAAAATGGTTGCCGCTCTGCGCCGCCTGGGCTTTGATAAGGTATTCGACACTGATTTCGGCGCCGACATGACCATTATGGAGGAAGCCCATGAGTTTATCGACAGAGTGCAGAACGGCGGAGTACTGCCTCTGATCACCTCCTGCTCTCCCGGATGGATCAAGTTCTGCGAGTTCTATTATCCGGAGCTGCTGCCGAACCTGTCCTCCTGCAAATCCCCGCAGCAGATGCAGGGCGCTCTCATCAAGACCTGGTACGCCGAGACCCACAACATCGATCCGAAGGATATCGTGTCCGTCAGCGTTATGCCCTGCACCGCGAAGAAATTCGAGATCAGCCGTGACGATGAAAACGCGGCCGGCGTTCCTGATGTGGACGTGGTGCTCACCGTCCGTGAGCTGGCCCGGATGATCAAGCGGGCCAATATCGACCTGACCATGCTGCCGGATGAGAAATTCGATCCCACCATGGATGTGTCCACCGGCGCTGCGGTGATCTTCGGCGCCACCGGCGGCGTTATGGAGGCGGCGCTGAGAACCGCTGCCGATACCCTCACCGGCAAGTCCCTGGATTCCATCGATTACGAGGAAGTCCGCGGAACCGACGGCATCAAAGAGGCTGTCTACAACGTGGCCGGCATGGATGTGAAGGTGGCGGTAGCCAGCGGCTTGAGCAACGCCAACGAGATTTTGAAAAAGGTGAAGAACGGCGAGGCCGATTATCACTTCATTGAGATCATGTGCTGCCCGGGCGGATGCGTCAACGGCGGCGGTATGCCTATTCAGCCCTCTTCTGTGAGAAACTTTGTGGACATTCGCAAGGAGCGTGCCAAGGTGCTTTATGAGGAGGATAAGAACCTGCCGCTGAGAAAGTCTCACGACAATCCGGTTGTGAAGAAGTGCTACGCCGAGTATCTGGGCGAGCCGGGAAGCCATAAGGCTCACGAGATTCTCCACACCACCTATACTCCCAGACCGAAAATGAAATAAGCTCAAAGCCATCCGGTGTTCCCCGGATGGCTTTTCTTCACCAGGCGGCGCCTGTTCCAAGAGCGCTGTGGCCGAAAGAAGGGAAACCTATTGGCCTGTCCAAGATTAAATAAAATAAAAGGCGGTCCGGACTTTTGAATTGGATAACAGATTATGGAAAAAGCGGCCGTCAAACCGTTCAATACCGGGTTTTGGAAGAAGAAACCCGGCAGTTCCTGGCAGAAGTCCGAATATTGACGCGCCGCGAAGCCGGAAAAGGCTTGCGGCGGTAAGGAGGCTGTTATGCCGAGAAACGAGGAGAAAAAAGCGTTTATGGAAATCGGGAGGCTTTGCGTCGTGCTGGTCATCGCCTTGCTGCTGGCTTGGTTTCTGCTGCCGGTGTTCCGGGGCATCGTGAATATCGGGAATGCGGCGGGAATTTTGCTTTGTTCTTTTGCCCTTTGGCTGGCGGGATATCCTGGCGCGGCCGGCTGCCTCTCCAGCCTGTGGGGGCATCCGGGCGGCAAGGTGCTTCTTTCCGCTGCCTCCCTGGCGCTGGGCGTGTTCCTTGTGTTTGGAGCGGTGATGTCCTGCCTGATGGCCGCCGCGATTCACCGGCCTCCGAAAGAAAACGGAACTGTGGTTATTCTGGGCTGCCAGGTGAAAGGAACCCAGCCAAGCCTAATGCTGACGAAACGGCTGGAGGCTGCTAAGGAATATTTGGACCGAAATCCGGAGGCGGTGTGCATACCATCTGGGGGAAAAGGCAACGGGGAATTGGTCAGCGAGGCCCAGGCCATGAAGGCCTGGCTGGTAGAGCACGGGATAGACGAAAACCGCATCTATCCGGAGGCTCAAAGCAGAGATACGGTGGAGAATATCAGAAACTCCAAGGAAATCATGGATAGCGAGGGCCTTCCCAAGGATATGATCCTGGTATCCGACGGCTTTCATCAGTATCGAGCAGGGCTGATCGCGCAAAAGCAGGGAATCGAGGCGGGCGCCGTTTCGGCCCAAACTCCCTGGTATACCCTTGCAACCTACTGGATGCGGGAAATTTTTGCTTTAGCTCAGGAAATTCTTTTCCACTGATGTGGAAATTTAACAGGAACCCATCTTGACAAAGAAGGGTTATTTGGCGCATACTATAAGTATTAGCAGATGTTATTTGAATAGCATCAAAAAATTTACATAGCAGGAGTGGTTTTACATGCAGAAAGGAAAGTATGGAGTTTGTCTGTGGTTTTACGCGCTGGTAGCGTTCATTCTGGCATTTTTAGGCCAGGTTTTATTGGGAGGCCTCCTCTTGGGCTTTGTCATTGTGGCGGAGAAAAATGAATGGCTCACCCGTCAGGTTATTCAGGCGTTCTTTTTAACCATTATTGTATCCGTCATCAATGCGGTGCTGGACCTGCTGAACATTTTCGGCAATGTTCCGATTGTCGGTACCGCTATCGGTGTGGTGTTCAACGTAATTTCCACCATTGTTTCCATTGTTGTGCTGGTGTTCGTCATTATCGCTATGGTCAAGGTGGTAAAGGGACAGGAAGCCAATATGCCCTTGCTGAGCAAGCTGGCTAACAGAGCTTACGGCATCATCGAGAAGAAGGTCTATACGCAGGCCGCTCCCGCCAACTATGCCCAGCCTCAGGCTCCCCAGGCCCCTCAGGTTCCGGTACAGCCGCAGGCTCCTCAGGCTCCCCAAGCCCCGGTGCAGCCTCAGAATCCTCAGAACCCCACCCAGCATCAATAAGCTGAATCAAAAAGAGATCAGACTAACAGGTCTGATCTCTTTTTTGTATCTCCGTTAGGAGGAAGCATCACAGATAAGGAAGCTGGCTAAAGGCTGAACAAGCCTCTAGGATATAGCGCCGCGGGGCAACCGGAGAAATGGGCCACCTGCACCGCTGTTTACTCCACAGGACGGCACCGCGGGCAATCTGTTTAGGCTGAGCGGATGTGCGCCCTGATAAAATTTGAAACAGCAACAGGGGGCGGAGCAAAATTTAGAAAGAGCGAACGACGTTGCGACGCGTAAAAAGCCATAGATGTCTTTAAGGCGGATTAGAGCGACGATTGCCGTGGAAAACAGGGCGCTTTCAATCGGGGCAATTCCTTCCTGGGGCCAGGGAAGCTCCCAATGAGAGGGATTACCGCCCCAAAGCCTTTAAAATCACATCAGGGGTGTTGGTAATCACCGCGTCGCAGCCCCAGCCCTGGAGGGTTAAAGCCCGTTTAGGCTTATCCACCGTCCAAACATTAACCTGGATTCCCAATTCCTTGGCGATGCGGACCTGATTTTTGGAGAGAAGGGCGCTGTGGGGATGGATCGCCTGGGCTCCTTGCCGATGGGCATACCGGGCGGGGTTGAAAATAGGCTTGTCGTACAGAAGTCCGGCTGGAAGGCCAGAATTATGACATTCCAGGGCAACGCGGTGGTTGAAGCTGGAAAGAATAACTTTTTGAGTCAGCGCCATTTTTCGAACCAGCCCGCAAACCTTTTCCGTCAGGCCCGGATAAGGAGTTTGAGCGCTTTTTATCTCAATATTGATGAGCTTCATATTCTTAACGATCTCCAGGGCTTCCTCCAAAGTGAGGATAGACGTGCCTTTGAATTCTACGCCTTTCCAAAGGCCGAAGTCCAGCTGCTTCAGCTCCCTTAAGGTGTATTCCTCGATCAGCCCCAGGCCGTCGCTGTTATGATCTACGTCGAAATTATGGTTTACCACCATGTGCCCATCCTTGCAGAGATGGACATCCAATTCCACGCCGTCGGCTCCCAGTTCAATAGCTTTGCGGAAGGCGGGTTCCGTATTTTCGGGGGCGTAAGCGGAGGCCCCCCGGTGAGCGAGTACCAGCATGAGCAGTTCCTCCCAATCATTGAAGCGATAGATTTTTCCAGCCTTTTAGCCGCCCGTGTATCAGGGTTCAGAGCGCGGGCAACAGCGGCGCGGCCTAAAAAATGCCGAAAGCGTTTGCGAACGGGGCAGGGCCTATTTCCAGCTTAAGGGATCATCAGCACACGGATTTACCCTTGACAGGGCTAGACCGGAGCCCCGGGGCGGGAAGAAGGACTGATAGATTTCACAGTAAGGCTTCCCTTGCTTATTCTATGACAAATTCTTTGGAAACGCAAGACCAGAGCGGACAAGAAAAGGCCGGAAGCCCGGCCTTTTCTTGTCTTACAGCTTGCCTTCAATAGAATTGATGATCGTCCGCAGAGCCTTGATGCGCGCGAATTTTTTGTCCTCAGATTCGATGATGTGCCAAGGGGCGAAATCTGTAGAGGTATAGGCGATCATCTCGTCCACCGCCGTCACGTACTGATCCCATTTTTCCCGGTTGCGCCAATCCTCGTCGGTGATTTTCCATTGCTTTTCCGGCGTGTTTTGGCGAAGCTCAAACCGTTTCAGCTGCTCTTCCTTGCTGAAATGAAGCCAGAATTTGATGATTACCGCGCCCCAGCGTTCCAGCTCCTCCTCGAACTCATTGATCTCCTGATAGGCCCGCTTCCATTGCTCCTCGGAGGCGAAGCCCTCGATGCGCTCCACCATAAGCCTCCCATACCAGGTGCGGTCGAAGATGGTGATATGCCCATCCTTGGGCAGCTTAGTCCAGAACCGCCACAAATGCTGGTGGGCCAGCTCGTCGGCGGTGGGGGCCGCGATGGGCACCACCTCGTAGCCTCTTGGGTCCAGGGCCTCAGCGACTCGGCGGATATTGCCGCCCTTTCCGGCGGCGTCCCAGCCCTCATAGGCGATGACCACAGGGATCTTTTTCCGGTAAATCTTATTGTGCAGCTTTTTTAAGGTGGATTGTTCCTTCTTTAAAAGCTCCCGGTATTCCTCCTCGTTCAAAGCCTTAGTGAGGTTTACCTCGGAAAGCTTCGGCTCTTTAACCAGTTTGAAATGGTCGGAAACTACAATAGGAACCGCCTTCTTAGGGGCAGACCTCTTTCCTTCCCGGGAGGCCTCCACCGCCGCGCCGATTCCGTCCACTAAGATATGGTAAATTTCCGCCAGGGCGCTGTATTTATCCTCGCTGCCAATTACATGCCAGGGCGCGTAATCAGTGTTGGTCTCCTCCAGGATGCCATCGATGATCTGATAATACTCGTCGTAGCGGCGGTTCTGCTCCAGATCGTTCAGGCTGACCCGCCAGGCGGTATCCTTAGAGGAGAGCAGCTTGTCAAACCGCTTTTTCTGCTCCCTTTGGCCGATGTGCAGAAAGAATTTCAAAATCAGATAGCCGTCGTCGTGAAGCTGGCGCTCAAAAATCTTGACGCTTTCCAAGCGCTCCCGCAGCTCTTTTTGCTCCAAATGAAGGGCGTGGGACGGGAAGGCCAGCTCCTGATACCAGCCCCGGTCGAATACGCCCATGGTGCCCCGGGCAGGCAGCTTTTTCCAAAAACGCCATAGATAGGGATGCCGCCGTTCCTCCAGAGTGGGAGGCGTGGTGGATTCCACGTGGAAGCCTCTGGGATCCATGGTCAGAATCACGTTGGACATCAGGCTTCCCTTGCCAGATGCGCCCCAGCCCTCAAACAGGACGATCACGGGAACCTTCGCCTGTTTGAACCTCTGTTGAAGCTCCCCCATTTTTTGCTTAAAGGGAGGAACCTCCTGTTTATATTCCTCCTTGAGCATGATCTTTTTTAAGTTGATTTTATCCAGCATCCTCAGAAACCTCCAATCTCTGGTGATTTTATAGTATTATGATACAATAAATCTGAAAAAGAATCAAATATTATTTGTCAATTGCAATAAAATCGAACGAAGCATTGTAAAAAAACCGTAAAACTTTTCTGAATAAATCGGGATATGCTTTTTCTTATCCCCAAAATAGATTATAATTGACCAGTAAGAAGCAGGCGGTTAAAGCCGGCTGGAAAAAGGAATTGGCCGGAAAAGACGGGCAACGGGATAATAAAGAAAGGCGGCGTTTTCATGTTTCCACTGTGCTGTCCTAAATGCGGACTGCCTCTGAAAAAGGAGGGAAACGGATGCCAATGTTCTGAAGGGCACCGGTATGACCTCGCGAGAAGCGGCTATGTGAACCTTCTGCTGGCTAACGGCAAGCATTCTCTTCAGCCCGGCGACGATAAACGGATGGTGAGAGCCAGGCGTTTGTTTTTGGAAAAGGGATATTATGAGCCCTTCCGGAGAGCGGTGTGCCAGAAGGCTCTTGAGCGCCTTCCGATGGAGAGGCCTGTGGTGCTGGACGCCGGATGCGGCGAGGGCTACTATACCGGCGGGCTGGCTCAGGCTCTGACGGAGCGGGGGAAAGCTCCGATGGCCGCGGGGGTCGATATCTCTAAAATCGCGGCTGATCAAGCTGCCAAGGCCCATAAGGGGATCCAGTTCGCCGTGGGCAGCGTGTTTCACTTGCCGGTGCTGGAGGCCTCCTGCGATTTGGCGATGAACTTGTTCGCTCCCTTATGCGCCGGTGAAATCCTGCGGGTGCTGAAGCCTGGCGGCGTATTTCTTCTGGGTGTGCCTGACCGAAGGCATCTATGGCAGCTGAAGCAGGCTGTTTACCGGGAACCCTATGAAAATGAACTGAAGGAGCCGGAGTTACCGGGCTTTTCCCTTCTGGAGGATTACCCTGTCAAGGATTGGTTATTACTAGATAATAACGAGGATATTCAGAATTTATTTCAGATGACGCCCTATTACTATAAAACCTCCCGCCAGGATCAGGAGAGGGCGGAGCGGTTAGAGACATTAAAAACCCAGGTAGAATTCCGGGTTTTTGTTTACCGGAAGCAGGGCGCATAAGCCTAAAAAAGTGCAAAACTTGCATTTTAGGCTGTTGGATGCTAAAATTAAAATAATTACGACCATTTTTATAGTGTGAAAGGCCATTGGGCCGGGTTGAAAACAACAAAGGCAGGTACAGCCAATGACACAGGATAAGGTCTCAAAATACAAGCGCGTTGTCATGTTCCTCATCGGAATTGTGATTCTGGGAGCGAATACCGCCATTTTTGGCTACGTATGGTACCAGTTCTACAGCGACGCTATCTTGCTGCCCTTTTACCGCAGGGGAAACTGGCTGGTAGTTGGCGTTTATTTGGTGATTTACTTTTTGTTTTCCAAAATTTACGGAGGCCTTAAGGTGGGAAACGCCAGGATCTCCGATATTATCTATTCACAGACCCTGGCGCTGTTATTCACTAACGCGGTCACCTATGCTCAGATCAGCTTGATTGCCCGCCATCTCCTATGGCCTATCCCGGTGATCGTCATGACCGTAGCTCAGATCTGCCTGGTGGTTCTGTGGGCCTGCGGGGCGAACTGGGTATATTTCCATGTATTTCCCGCCAGGAAGATGCTTTTGGTTTACGGCAGCCATTCCGCTACCCGTCTGGCGCTGAAGATGAGCAAGCGGTCGGACAAGTATCTGATCTGCGCCGCGGTAAACGCGGAGCTGGGCTATGACGAGGTTATTAAGCAGGTGGACAAGTTTCCGGCCATCGTTATCTGCGATGTAAAGGGAAGCCTGCGGAATCAAATATTGAAATACTGCTACGGAAAATCTATTCGGGTTTATATCACCCCTAAGCTTTCCGATATTATCATCGGCGGGTCGGAGGAAATCCATTTGTTTGACACCCCCCTGTTTTTATGCCGTAACTCCGGCCTGTCTCTGGACCAGCAGGTGGCCAAGCGGGCGCTGGATCTCATCTGCGGCGTTTTGGCTTTTATTGTCGCAAGCCCTTTTATGCTCATTACCGCCGCCGCCATCAAGCTTTACGATGGAGGGCCGGTGCTGTTTAAGCAGAAGCGGCTGACCATTGGAGGAAAGGAATTCAATGTCTATAAATTCCGAAGCATGGTGGTAGACGCGGAAAAGGATGGCGTGGCCAGGCTCGCTACCCAGCATGACGACCGGATTACCCCGGTGGGCAGGATCATCCGGAAGATTCGGTTCGACGAGCTGCCCCAGATACTGAATATCCTGAAAGGGGATATGTCGATTGTCGGCCCGCGGCCGGAACGGCCTGAAATCGCGGAGGAATACAAAAAGGATATGCCGGAGTTTGACTACCGGCTGAAGGTGAAGGCCGGCCTCACCGGATACGCTCAGATTTTGGGAAAATACAATACGCTTCCTTATGATAAGCTAAAGCTGGATTTGATATATATTGAAAATTATTCTCTCCTGCTGGACTTGAAGTTGATCTTAATGACCATCAAGATCCTTTTTATTCCAGAAAGTACCGAAGGGCTTGCCGACGGCGAGATCACTCCCTTGGATGAGGCTCAGAAAAAATAGAGATTAGAGGGTAATGATGGAGCTTTCGATTATTATGATCAATTACAACACGCCTGAGCTGACCGCCCAGGCGGTGGAATCTATTTTGAAAACCACTCATCAGGTTTCCTATGAAATTCTGGTAATAGATAATTCCTCCGAACGGGATAAGGAATACCGGCCTGAGGCGCTTCCGGCTCCGGTAAAGGTTTTTTACGGCATTGAAAACAAAGGCTTCGGCAACGCCTGCAATTTGGGCGCTGAAAAGGCGGAGGGATCAATCCTTCTGTTTTTGAATTCCGACACCATTCTGCACGAGGGCTGTCTGGACAGAAGCCTTGCCTATCTGCGCAGTGAGGAGCGGATCGGCGGGCTGGGCATCCGCACGCTGAAGGATGACGGCACCCTGGATCACGGCTGCAAGCGGGGGTTTCCAACGCCCAGCGCCTCGCTTTATTATTTTCTGGGGCTGGATAAAAGGCATCCGGAGAGCCGGAGGTACGGCGCTTACCGGCAAACCTTTATCCGGGAGGATCAGACCGCCGAGGTGGACGCGGTATCCGGCTCGTTTCTGATGATGCCCAAGGAAGTATTTCAGAAGGTGGGCGGCTTTGACGAGGATTATTTCATGTACGGAGAGGATTTAGACCTTTGCTACCGGATTAAGGAAGCGGGCTGCCGGGTGGTGTATTTCGCCGGGGCCTCCATGACCCACCTGCGGGGACAAAGCGGCCTTTCCGCCCAGTCCAAGGAAATTATTTACCAGTTTCATTACGCTATGGTGCTGTTTTACCGCAAGCATTTCAAGAAAAAATATAATGTATTTGTTACCGGAGCGGTGTATGCCGGCATTTGGCTGAAATATGGCCTTACCCGTCTGAAATCAATGCTGAAAAGAGGATGATCTGGGGATTATGATCGATATACTCATGACCGTCTATAATGGGGAACAGTATGTGGTCCCTCAAATAGAGTCCATTTTGAATCAGACCGATTCCAACTGGAAACTCTTTATACAGGACGACTGCTCCACGGACCGGACGGTGGAGCTGATCGAGCCTTATGTCAGGCGCTATCCGGAGAGAATCACCCTTTTGCGGAACGAGAAAAACAGCGGGTCGGCCCAAAAGAACTTTTTCAGTATGCTGCCCCTGGTGGAGCACAGCTATTGCATGTTCTGCGACCACGACGACGTATGGAAGCCGAGAAAGGTCGAGATGACCGTCCGCAGAATGATGGAGCTGGAGCAGGCCAATGGGCAGGATACCCCGCTGCTGGTTCACACGGACCTGGCGGTGGCGGATGAGAATTTAAAGGTGCTTTCCGACTCCATGTTCCGAAGCCAGAACCTGAACCGGAAGGGGAATAGGCTGAACAATCTTTTGGTGCAGAATAATGTGACTGGATGCACAATGATGGTGAATAAAGCATTGGTGGATATGGTAGGGCCGGCCCCGAAGCACGCGGTAATGCATGACTGGTGGATGGCGCTGATCGCCGCCTGCTTTGGAAAAATCGGCTTTGTGCGTCAGGCGACGATTTTATACCGCCAGCACCGCGCCAATGAGGTGGGTGCGAAAAACGCCAGAAGCCTGAGCTATAACGCCAGGAGGCTTGCCGAAAGGGAGCAGGCCAGAAAGGTGCTGAACGACACCTACCTCCAGGCCAGGGAGTTTGAGGAAAGGTATCACGCCCTGCTGAAGCCGGAGGATCTGGAGCTTTTACAGGTTTACCAGAACCTTCCCTATTTCGGCAAGCTGAGGAGAATCGCTGTTTTATTCCGCTATCACCTTTTCAAACACGGCCTTGCCAGAATTTTAGGCCAGCTTTTGTTCGTCTGATTTTGTCTATTTGTACAGGAACGAAAAGGGAAACCTGGGTTAATTTGGTTTTTCGACTCTTAACAAAGCGTAAAGAAATATGGTATAATAACCTCGCCCATAGGCGGCGGAGCCGCCTTTTCTGCTTGCGAAAGCCTCGGAATATCCAGAAAAAATAAGCGCTGTCAAAAAAGCGCGGGCTTCGCAGGCTCGATCTTCCGGAACCATGGCTTGCCGAGCCTGCCCGCGCGGATTCCTGTTCACACCGCGGGCCGGCAGAAATCCGGCGGCCGCCTGATAGCTTCTGCTGATGGCGAAACGATGAAGCTTTCATAAACAGGAATCGGCGGCTGTCATTTGCCGCTGTCTGCCTACTGGGAAGGCTTCCCTTTGAAATAGAAATCAATTTTATGGAGGTACCCGTATGAAAGGTATTATTCTTGCGGGCGGAGCCGGCACCCGGCTGTATCCGTCTACCATTGCGTGCTCAAAGCAGATTCTTACCGTTTACGACAAACCGATGATTTATTATCCTCTCTCCACCCTGATGCTGGCGAAAATCCGGGAGGTGCTGATTATTTCCACGCCTCGGGATGTGAAGGTCTTTGAGGAGCTGCTGGGTGACGGCAGCCAGCTGGGCATGGAGATTACCTATACTGTCCAGGAAGCCCCCAGAGGACTGGCCGAGGCCTTTATCCTGGGAGAAAAATTCATCGGAAATGACCATGTGTGCCTGGTGCTGGGAGATAATATTTTCTATGGCTACGGCTTTTCCGAGCGGCTGCAAAGGGCCGCATCCCATCAGGACGGCGCTACTATCTTCGGCTATCACGTGAGCAATCCCAAGGATTTCGGCGTAGTGGACTTTGACAGCGACGGCAACGTGCTCTCCATTGAGGAAAAGCCCCAGAACCCAAAATCCAACTACGCGGTGCCCGGGCTGTATTTTTACGACAACAACGTGGTGGAGATCGCCAAAAATGTGAAGCCCTCCGCTCGGGGAGAATTAGAGATCACCTCGGTGAATAACGCTTACCTGGAGCAGGGAAAACTGAAGGTGGAGCTGTTCGGCAGAGGAATGGCCTGGCTGGATACCGGCACTCACCGGGCCATGCTGGACGCCGCCAACTTCATCGAGGCGGTGCAGACCCGTCAGGGGCTTTATGTAGCCTGCCTGGAGGAAATCGCCTACCGCAACGGCTTTATCGATAAAGCGCAGCTGTTGAAGCAGGCGGACCGGTTCCAGAAGACAGAATACGGACAATACCTGTATCAAATTGCGGAAACGGTAAAACTTAAGAAATAAGAAGGTGCGTTCATGAACGTATTAGTAACCGGCTGTAAGGGACAGCTAGGCAACGAGCTTTATAAAATCATCACGGAAAAAAAGTCCGAGCTGGGGGAAATTCCTCAGTGCTTTCATGACTGTAAGCTTACCTGCATCGACGTGGAGGATTTGGATATCACCGATCTGGAAGCGGTGCGGGCTTATGTAAAAACTTTGAAGCCCGATGTGGTCATCAATTGCGCCGCATATACTAACGTGAACGGATGTGAAAGCGACCGGGACGCGGCGTTCCGAGTCAACGCCCTGGGCCCCAGAAATCTTGCTGTGGCCTGCGAGGAAACCGGCGCCAAGCTGGTGCACGTGTCTACCGACTACGTGTTTCCGGGAGACGGCACAGAGCCTTACGTGGAGTGGGACCTGTGCGGCCCACAGTCTGTTTACGGCAGAACCAAGTATTTGGGAGAACAGTATGTCCGTGATTTCTGCTCCCGGTATTTTATCGTCAGAACCGCGTGGCTTTACGGTTATGTGGGCAATAACTTTGTAAAAACTATGCGCCGCCTGGGCACGGAAAAGGGGGCGGTGAAGGTAGTCAGCGACCAGGTGGGCACTCCCACGAACGCGGCGGACCTGGCCCATCACCTTTTGAAGCTGGCGGCCACCTGCGAGTATGGCGTTTACCACTGCACCGGAAACGGTCCGGCGTGCAGCTGGTATGAGTTTACCAAGAAGATCATGGAATACAGCGGCATCAGCGCCGCGGTGACTCCCTGTACCACAGAGGAGTATCCCACCCCGGCGAAAAGGCCCGCGTATTCCGTTTTAGATAACTGTATGCTGCGGGTAACCGTAGGAGACGAGATGCGGGACTGGCAGGAAGCCCTGAAGTGCTACATCGAGAAAATCGACGAGAAATAAGATTGATAGAAATGAGGAATCCGGAATGAAAACCTATTTAGTCACCGGCGGCGCCGGCTTTATCGGCTCTAACTTCGTGATCTATATGCTGAACAAATACAGCGACGTTAAGATCATCAACGTGGACAAGCTGACCTATGCCGGCAATCTGGAAAACCTGAAGAGTGTGGAAAGCAACCCGAATTATGTCTTTGTTCAGGCGGATATCTGTGACAAAGAGGCGATCCAGAGCCTGTTTGACCAGTACGACATTGATTACGTGGTGAACTTTGCCGCGGAAAGCCATGTGGACCGTTCCATTACCAATCCGGAGATTTTCGTCCAGACCAATGTTTTGGGCACCGTCAACCTTTTGAATATTGCGAAAAACGCCTGGGCCGTAGGCGACGACCAGTACAAGGATGGCGTAAAGTTCATGCAGGTTTCCACCGACGAGGTGTACGGCTCCCTGGGTGCGGAGGGCTTCTTTATGGAAACCACTCCCCTGGATCCCCACAGCCCTTATTCCTCCAGCAAGGCCTCCGCGGACCTGTTCGTCAAGGCTTATTCCGATACCTATAAGCTGCCGGTGAACATCACCCGGTGCTCCAATAACTACGGCCCGTATCAGTTCCCAGAGAAGCTGATCCCCCTGATGATCAACAACACCCTCCAGCATAAGGAGCTTCCGATCTACGGAGACGGGATGCAGATCCGCGACTGGCTGTATGTGGAAGACCACTGCAAGGCCATCGATATGGTGGTGCGCGGCGGAAAGCTGGGAGAGGTCTATAACGTAGGAGGCCATAACGAGCGGCCGAATATTGTGATTGTCAAGACAATTTTAGAATATGTAAAAGAAAATGTGGACCCGGCGGTAGGGGAGCACATGATGAAGCATGTGGCCGACCGGAAGGGCCACGACCGGCGGTACGGCATTGATCCGGAAAAGATCAAGAGGGATCTGGGCTGGTATCCTGAGACCACCTTTGAGGTGGGCATCAAAAAGACCATCCAGTGGTACTTGAACCACAAAGAATGGATGGAAAACGTCACCAGCGGCGCCTATCAGGAGTACTATCAGAGGATGTACAGCAACCGGTAACAAATCAACCAGCAGAGGCTTGCGGCAAAAGGTGTTTTCTTTGGCGGCGACCTCTGCTTTGCATGTTTAAGAAAGCGGCTTCGCGGCTTAGCAGGGAATGAAAGCCTTTGCTTCTGCAGTCTGCGGCTGCCGTGCCGAAGGCAAAACCTTAAGCCTGCTGACAGCTAATCCAGTGAACTAAGCAGACTCACTTAAAATGTCTGCAAATATTTAGGATACGAGGAACGATTGCTATGGGACAATTTCAGTTTACGAAAACCGGGATCGAAGGCCTTGTCGTGGTAGAGCCTAAGGTGTTCGGCGACAACAGAGGCTATTTCATGGAGACCTATAATTATAACGATTTTAAAGCCGCCGGCCTGGATATGGTGTTTGTCCAGGACAACCAGAGCAAGTCTAAAAAGGGTGTGCTCAGAGGCCTTCATTTTCAAAAGAAAAACCCCCAGGGCAAGCTGGTGCGGGTGGTCAGCGGCGAGGTTTACGACGTTGCCGTGGATTTGCGCAGGGGCAGCGATACCTATGGAAAGTGGTACGGCGTGCTGCTTTCCGCTGAAAACAAGAAACAGTTTTACGTGCCGGAGGGCTTTGCCCACGGATTTGTTGTGATGTCTGAAACGGCGGAGTTCGTTTATAAATGTACCCGGTTTTACGATCCCAGCGACGAGGGCGGCCTGATGTGGAACGACCCGGAAATTGGAATCGACTGGCCGGTGCCGGAAAACGCGGAGCTGCTTCTGAGCGAGAAGGATCAGCATCACCAGCCGCTGAAGGATTTTGAAAGCCCCTTTACGATGGAGGGCTGACGATTCCATTAGCCTTTTGAAGAAAGCGCAGCGAACAGCGGGCGCAATAACAGACAGCATTAAAATTTTTCAGCGGCTGCGGCCAGTAGAAGATCGGCCGCAGCCGCTGCGCTATAAAGGTAGGGAGCTGCTTTGAAAGCATATTTCACCACTTTTTTTAAGTATAAATACCTTTTGCATAACCTGATCAGCAGGGATTTGAAAGTAAAATACCGGCGGTCAACCCTGGGGCTTTTGTGGAGCGTCCTGAACCCCCTGCTGATGTCCATTGTAATTTCTATCGTTTTTCAAAACTTTTTTAGATTTGACGTTCCTAATTTTGCTATTTATTATCTTACCGGTTCCCTGATTTTTAACTTTATGAACGAGGCCACATCCTCTGCCATGGTTTCTATTGTGGGGAACGCGCCCCTGATTAAAAAGGTGTATATCCCTAAGTATATTTTCCCTTTGGAAAAGGTGATGTTCGCCTTTGTCAACATGCTTTTTTCCATGATCGCCCTGGTGATTATGATGGGCGTGACGAAGCTGGGAATTATTGGCTCTGCCGCTGATCTGAATATCAGCTGGACGATCGTGCTGTTTTTTATTCCTATGCTTTATACCCTGGTATTCAGCCTGGGATTAGGTCTGATTTTAGCGGCGGTCAACGTTTATTTCCGGGATGTGGGTCATCTGTATTCGGTTTGGACCATGGCCTGGATGTATCTGACTCCCATTATTTATCCTATGAATGTTGTAGAGGGTACTTGGGCGATGAATATCATCCGGCTGAATCCCATGTATTACTTTGTGACCTATTTCCGTGATGTGGTGACCAACGGTACGGTTCCGGGCCTGAAAACCAACCTGCTGTGTATGGGAATCTCTCTGCTGTTCCTCGTGCTGGGATTATGGGTGTTTAAGAAAAAGCAGGACCGGTTTATTCTGTTCATTTAAGGGGGGAGCGTCTTGGCCAACGCTGTTGAGGTAAAAAACGTAACCATGGAATTTAATATGTCCAAGGAAAAAGTGGACAGCATCAAGGAGTATTTCATCAAGCTGGTAAAGCGGGAGCTTCACTTTGAGCAGTTTTTGGCGCTGAAGGATGTTTCCGTTACGATCGAGCAGGGAGATGTCTTCGGCATTGTCGGCTTAAACGGCTCAGGGAAAAGCACCTTGCTGAAGGTGATCTCGGGGATTCTCAAGCCTACGAAGGGCACGGTGAAAACCGTCGGCACCATCTCCCCGATGATTGAACTGGGCGCCGGCTTTGACATGGATCTTACCGCCAGGGAAAATATTTTCCTGAATGGTTCTGTTTTAGGTTATTCCAAGCAGATGATGGAGGAAAAGTTCGACGAAATTTTGGAGTTTTCTGAGCTCCAGCCCTTTGTGGATGTGGCGGTGAAAAATTATTCTTCCGGAATGGTAGCAAGGCTGGCGTTTGCCATCGCGACTATTACCAAGCCCGATATTTTGATCGTGGATGAAATTTTAGCGGTAGGAGACTTTTTGTTCCAGCAGAAATGTGAAAAAAGGATTCGGGAAATGATGGACCGGGGAACTACGGTTATTATTGTGTCTCATACCATTGAGCAGATTGAGCGGCTGTGCAAGCACGTGCTTTGGCTGGAGCATGGAAATATGAAAATGCTGGGAGACACCAAGACGGTGTGCGACGCATATAAAGCAATTTAACTTCATTTGGGGAGGCATGTTATGAGCAAGCGCTACGAGGATATTTACACTCAGAATTATTATGACCAATACAGCGTTGGAAACGGTCATGAGGGTTATGAGGATTCCAAATATACAAAGGATTTTTTAAAAAATATCGCCGGACGAATCTATGAGGACAGAAAGCCGGAAAGCGTTTTAGACGTAGGATGCGCCATGGGATATTTGGTTGAGGCGCTGCGTGATTTAGGTGTGGAGGCTTACGGCGTCGATGTTTCCGAGTACGCAATTTCCAAGGTGAGAGAGGATTTAAAGCCGTTCTGCAAGGCGGCCTCCGCCCTGGAGGAGCTGCCGGAGGGCTTTCCCCGGCATTTTGATTTGGTGACGGCCATTGAGGTGGCGGAGCATCTATATGAGGAGGACAGCGACCTGTTCTTCGACCATTTATGCAGCTGGGGCGACCAGGTGGTGTTTTCTTCCACAGACGACGATTATGACGAACCGACCCATGTCAATGTCCAGAAGATAGAATACTGGACGAAAAAATTTGCCCAAAGAGGCTTTTACCGCGATTTTTCCAGTGATTTAAGCTACCTGACAAGACACGCCGTATGCTTTGTAAGACAAGAGAAGCGGTCTCCCATCGCGCTGGCGGAGGATTATGAACGGCTTCTCCGAATAAAAGTGGATGATGAGGCGGAGCTGGCCGAGCGGATGGAGAAGCTGGCTCAGCAGCTGACGGGCTGCCAGGGTCAAATGGATACCTTAAGGGATATTTTTGAAAGATATCAAAGGGAAAAAGAGTCGGAAATCAGCCAGCTGGAGCGTAAAAGTAAAGAAAACGTAAAAAAACTAATGAAAGCGAGGCAGGAGCTTGATTTAGCGAACCGCGCCCTGCAGGAGTTCCACGGCTCAGTTTTCTGGAAAATGACTAAGCCGCTTCGTTTTTTGGTGGATCTATTAAAAAGGGGAATGAAGAAATTTAAGGTTACCCGGCTGATTTACAAAGGACTGGCCAGCGTTAAGGATGTGGGAATAAGGGAAACCTGCCGTCGGGCCAGAAAAATGACCTCCCGGTTAAATGAGACGGCGCTTTATGTTAAGAGCAACGCCTTGACAGAGAAGCAGAGAAAAATTGAAGAAAACACGAAGTTCCAAAACCCGGTAACCTTCAGCGTGATCGTCCCGGTTTATAACTGCCCTGAGCAGTTTTTAAAGGAGATGATCGAATCTGTGATCGGCCAGACCTATCCCAAATGGGAGCTGTGTCTGGCGGATGGCTCGGATCAGGAGCACGGCTACGTAGAAACGGTATGCCGCGGGTATGCCCAGAAGGATCCCAGAGTGAAGTATCAGAAATTATCCAAAAACCTGGGGATTTCCGCCAATACAAATGCGGCTATTGAGATGGCTGCGGGTGAATATATCAGCCTGTTTGATCATGACGATTTGCTTCATCCTTCCGCCTTGTTCCAGGTGATGAAGGTAATCGAGGAACAGCACGCGGACTTTATCTATACGGATGAGTGTTCCTTTGAGGGCACGCTGGAGAATCCTACCTTTGCTCATTTCAAGCCTGATTATGCCCCGGATACCCTGAGAAGCAATAACTATATCTGCCATTTGTCCACTTTCAGCAGAGAATTGATGGATCAGGCGGGACGTTTTTCCACCGAACATGACGGCAGCCAGGATTACGATATGATTTTAAGGCTGACGGAAAAGGCAAAACATATTGTCCATATTCCCAGGGTGCTGTATTATTGGCGTGTTCATGCCGGCTCCGTGGCCAGCGGCGTAGGCGTGAAGCCCTATTGTATTCTGGCGGCGAAAAGAGCTTTGCAGGATCATATGGAGCGTGTAGGATTAAAAGGAGAGGTCACCGACTCCAAAGTGCCTTCCACTTACAAAATTAATTATGAGCTGGATGAGACGCCCTTGATCTCCATTTTGATTCCGAATAAAGACCATATTGACGATTTGAAAAAATGTATCGATAGTATTTTGGATTACAGCACTTATAAAAATTTTGAGATCGTCATCGTAGAGAATAACAGTACCGAACTAAGAACCTTTGAGTACTATCAGGAGCTGGAAAAGGATTCTAAAATTAAAGTGGTCACCTGGAAAGGAAAGTTTAATTATTCCGCTATCAACAACTATGGCGCCGGCTTTTGCTCTGGAAAATATCTTCTTTTGTTAAATAATGATATAGAGGTTATCACGCCTAATTGGATCGAGGAAATGCTGATGTTCGCCCAGCGCGAGGATGTGGGGGCCGTAGGGGCTAGGCTTTACTATCCTGACGGCACCTTGCAGCATGGCGGCATTATTTTGGGCCTTGGAGGAATTGCCGGACATGCACAGCTAGGAATCAGCCGGGAGGATCCCGGCTACGCTGGCCGGGTATCTTTTGTTCAGAATTTAAGCGCCTGCACAGCAGCATGTCTGTTAGTGAGAAAAAGCGTATTTGATGAAGTGGATGGCTTGGATGAAGAATTTCAAGTAGCGTTCAATGATGTGGACTTTTGCTTAAGAATAAGGGAAAAGGGTTATCTAATTGTATATACGCCTTATGCTGAATTATATCATTATGAATCTAAAAGCAGAGGCTATGAGGATACTCCGGAAAAACAAGAGAGATTCCAGAGAGAAATTGCCCTGATGAAAACACGCTGGGATGGCCTGTTGGAAAATGATCCCTATTATAACCCCAACATGACGCTGAAAATCGGCGGATTTACGATCAAATAATAAAAAATGGAAGGGGAGTCCCAGATGAAAAGCTTTATCAAAAAGTTCTTTGATAAAAGCTTGCTTTTATTCTTAATCATTGGCGCCTGCAATACAGTGCTGAGCTTGGCCCTCCAATTCGCTTTGTTTAACTGGGCTCATTTCGGCTATTGGGGTTCCTCTGCCACAGCTTTCGCTATTTGCAGCATCAGCAGCTTTTATTTCAATAAAAAATATTCCTTCAAAAATACAGAAAAGGTTTGGATTACCGCTTTACGCTTTGCGCTGGTAATCGCCGTGTGCTATGTATTGGCCTATTATGTCGCTCAGCCTCTGACTAGCTGGCTTCTGAACGCCTTGGGCTGGACTCTGGAATCCAAGATCACCGACCAGATTGCCATGCTGGTCGGCCAAGTAATCTTTACTTTGTTGAATTATACCGGCCAAAAGTTTTTTGCTTTTAAAAACCAGGAGGATAAAAAAGAAGGATAACGGCCTAGGCCGTTATCCTTCTTTTTTAGGTTACAGCTGAATTTCTACCCAAGTCAAACATCAACCGCGTCACTAAGGTTAATAAATCCCCTGTACCGTGACTTCCCCGGAGCCAATCTCCACAATGCCGCCGTCAGTTTGAATCAGCAATTCTCCTTCTTTGCTGAGCCCGATGGATTGTCCGGTGATTTCCCGCCCGCCGCGGATGACGCTGACCTGACGGTTGAGGGAAACGCACAGCTCCTCGTACGGCGTGATAAAATCGGCGGTCAAATCAGTAACAAACCGGTCATAGCAAGCCTCGAATTCTTCCAGCACCGCCCGGATCAGAGCGGCCCGGTCTATTTTCTCTCCGGTTTCCAACAGCAAGGAGGTCGCCTTCTTTTTGAGCTCCCCTTCAAATTCAGAAAGATTGGCGTTGACGCCGATACCAACTACTACGTAATGAATCTGTTCCATATCAGCAGCCAGCTCGGTCAAAATTCCGCATACCTTCTTTCGGCCGATTACGATATCGTTAGGCCACTTAATCATGGCGCCGCAGCCGGTGAGACGGCGGATCGCCCGGCACACAGATAAACCGGCGATTAAAGTGAGCAGAGTGGCTTCCTGAGGGGCCAGCTGAGGACGGAGCAACAAGGACATCCACACGCCAGCACCGGGAGGCGAGGACCAGGATCGCCCCAGACGGCCTTTTCCACCGGTCTGACGTTCGGCTAAACAAAGAGTGCCGTCGGGAGCTCCTGCCGCGCCCTGGCGCTTGGCTTCCTCGTTGGTGGAGTCGGTTTCCTCCAGAACGACGATGTTCCGGCCCAGAAAGTGCGTGGAAAGTCCGGACTGGATAGCCGTGGCGTCCAAAAGGTCGGGCTGGGAGGAAAGGCAGTAGCCCCGGTTGGTGACGGAGTCGATTCCGTAGCCCTTTTCCCGCAAGGCCTTTACCGCCTTCCAGACTGCAGCCCGGGATACTCCCAGCTGCCGGCTGATCTCCTCGCCGGAAAGATAACCGTCTGTTTGCTTTAACAGGGATAATACTTGTTTTTGCATAAAAAGCCTCCCTCTCGCAGTGGCATTTGCTTTATTATAAACCAATTTACCGCCGTTTGTCCATGCGCCGGTAAAAAGATACAAAATGTTTATTGAATAGGGACGGGGAGAAGTGCTATAATAAATTGTTACAAACTGGGAATCTTTAGAAGTGATGAAACAGCCTTTCGGAAAAATGGAGGTGCGGCGTATGGATGTCCAGGTAGGCGATATTTTGGAAATGAAAAAGCCCCATCCCTGCGGGAGCAGGAGATTTTTGGTTCTGCGCTCCGGCATGGATTTTAAGATCCGCTGTACTGGCTGCGGCCATGAGGTGATGGTTCCCCGGGTAAAGGCGGAAAAAAATATCAAAAAGATTATCCGGCAGGAGCAAGATGAAAAATAAAATCCGGATTTAACGGAGCTATTATCCTAGAGAAAGCGGTGGCGTTATGTTTGACCGTTTAGAGGTCTTTGAAAAAAAATATGAGGAATGCAATCAAAAGCTTTACGACCCTGCGGTTGTGTCCGACCCGGAAGCGTATGCGGCGCTGATGAAGGAAGTTAAGGGGCTGGAGCCTGTAGTAGAAAAATACAAAGAGTATAAAAAACAAAAAAACAACGAAGAGGAAGCAAAACAGCTGCTTGCGGAGGGCGGTTTAGAAAAGGACTTTAGGGAAATGGTGGAGCTGGAGCTGGAGGAAGCTAGGGAGTCCCTGGAAAAAATTTCCGAGGAGCTGAAAATTCTTCTGCTTCCCAAGGATCCCAACGACGACCGGAACGTTATTGTTGAAATTCGCGGCGGCGCCGGCGGCGAGGAGGCGGCGCTGTTCTCCGCCAGCCTGTTCCGGATGTACAGCATGTACGCGGAAACCAAGCGGTGGAAAACGGAAATTCTCAACGCCAATGAAACGGAGCTGGGCGGCTATAAGGAGATCAGCTTCATGATCACAGGCGAGGGGGCTTACTCTCGGATGAAGTATGAGAGCGGGGTTCACCGTGTCCAGCGGGTGCCGGAAACGGAGACCCAGGGCCGGATTCACACCTCTACCGTGACGGTGGCCGTACTGCCGGAGGCAGAGGATGTAGAGGTAGAGATCAACCCGTCAGACTTAAAAATCGATACCTTTCGTTCCGGCGGAGCGGGAGGCCAGCACATTAATAAAACAGATTCCGCCATCCGGATTACCCATCTGCCCACCGGCTTAGTGGTGGAGTGCCAGGATGAAAGAAGCCAATATAAAAACAAGGATAAGGCCATGAAGGTACTGAAATCCCGTCTGCTGGAGGCGGAGCGGGAAAAGCAGCAGAACGAGGTGGCTCAGGAGCGGAAGTCCCAGGTAGGCACCGGCGACCGCAGCGAACGAATCCGCACCTATAATTTCCCCCAGGGCAGGCTTACCGACCACCGGATCGGCCTGACCCTTTACCGCCTGGAGGATGTCATGAACGGAAATCTGGACGAGGTGATCGACGCTTTGATCACCGCAGACCGGGCCGCAAAGCTGGAAAGCACCATTGAGGGTTAATGCCTTCGAAAAGGAGGCTCCGCCAGGCGGCAGAAGGAGAGCCTCGGCAGAGGCTTGGCGGAACCTCTTTTTAGAACAGGCACCGCCTTCCTGGCCGGCGGCAGGAGTGCGGGGACCATTCGCTCTGGAAAAAGCTTTTTAGCCCGCCGGAGGCGATTAGGCCATTAGGCCGGCGGCGCTGACGTTTTTCCGCCGGGACCGAAAGTGATAAACCTCTGGCTGTGACGGAACCGGACCTAAAAAGCTGTGGGATTTACTAATTGATAATTCACGGCCATTTTGTTTTGAGCAGATCTAAGGAATAGGATGAGAAAAATTGCAAACGCTGATGTTACAAGCGGACGACAAGGGAATCCGGCGGGCCGCTGAGATCATTCAACAGGGAGGCCTGGTGGGAATCCCGACGGAAACGGTGTACGGCCTGGCGGGGAACGCCCTAAACGGCTCGGTATCCCGGAAAATTTTCGCGGCGAAGGGACGGCCTTCGGATAATCCCCTGATCGTCCATATCGCGGCGGAGGAGGAAGCGCGGCCCCTGGTCAAAGAGTTCCCGGAGCCTGCGCGAAAATTGGCTGCGGCTTATTGGCCCGGCCCGCTGACCATGGTTCTGCCCAAATCCGAGCTGGTACCTATGGAAACCAGCGGCGGCCTTTCCACCGTAGCGGTGAGGCTTCCAGCCCATCCGGTGGCAAACCGGCTGATCCGGGCCTGTGGATGTCCCTTGGCCGCGCCCTCGGGAAACCTGTCCGGAAGGCCCAGCCCCACCACAGCGCGGCATATGCTCCACGATATGGATGGCAGGATTGACGCCATTCTGGACGGCGGCCCCTGCGGCGTAGGGGTGGAGTCCACGGTGCTGGCCTTGGCGGAACAAAAGCCCAGGCTGCTGCGCCCGGGCGGCGTTACCTTGGAAATGCTTCAAAGGGTTGTCGGCGCCGTAACGGTAGACCCGGCGGTGCTCCATAAGCTGGCGGATGGCGCTCAGGCGGCGTCACCCGGCATGAAATATAAGCATTACGCTCCCAAGGCCAAGGTAATCCTGGTGAAGGGAACTGCGGAGCGGTACCGGGAATTTGTCAACAGCAAAAAGGCCCCCGGAGTAGGCGCTCTGTGCTTTGACGAGGATCAGCATCTTTTGAAGGTGCCTTCTGTGCCCTACGGCAGCGGAAACGACAGCGCCGCCCAGGCCAGAGAGCTGTTCGATGCTTTACGGGAACTGGATGAACGGCAGGAAATCCAGCTGGTATATGCCCGGTGCCCGGAGCCGGAGGGCGTGGGCATGGCGGTTTATAACCGGCTGATCCGGGCCGCGGGATTCGAGGTGATCACCCTTTGACAGAGCCTTTGATTATCGGCCTTACCGGGCCCACCGGTTCAGGAAAAAGCACGGTGGCCCAGTCCCTGGAGGAGGCGGGATGCGTCGTGATCGACGCGGACAAAATCGCCCGGGAGGTAGTGGCTCCCGGTACGCCGGCGCTGAAGGAGCTGCAGAGAGAGTTTGGAGATGCGATCCTGGATGATTATGGGAATCTGCGGCGCCATACCTTGGCAAATCTGGCGTTTTCCTCTCTGGAAAAAACCAAACGCCTCAATGAGATCACCCATCCACATATTTTGCGGAAAATGAAGGAAAATATAGAGGAATGCAGGCAAAAGCGTAAGAAAGTGGTCGTTCTGGACGCGCCCTTGCTGTTTGAGGCGGGGCTGGAACGTATCTGCACCGTAACCCTGGCGGTGCTCGCCCCTCGGGAACAGCGCCTTCAGCGGGTGATGGCGCGGGATTCCATCACCAGAGAGGAAGCGGAAAAAAGGATGTCTGCCCAGCAGCAGGATCAATATTATAAGGACCGGTCGGATTACGTGCTGGTCAATCAGGAGACCAGCGGCGCGCTTTATTACCAAACCAGGAGACTTTTACAGCGTCTCAGGGAGGAGCACAATGTCTAAAACGGCAAAAAAGGGATTGCTGGCATTGCTGCTGCTGGCCGTTTTGGCTGTTGCGGCGGCAGGTGCCTATTTTTCCTATTCTTTTTTCATGAAGCAGGCTTATCCCTTGAAATATAGGGATATTATTGAAACGCAGGCGGAAAAATATAGTATTGACCCGGCGTTTCTTTATGGGATGATCCGTACGGAGAGTAATTTTAACCCTGACGCGGAATCCTCGGCGGGCGCCAGAGGGCTGATGCAGATCATGCCCGCCACCTTTGACTGGCTTCAAACTCATAAGGGCACGGAGCCAAAGTTGGATGCGTCGGCTTTGTACGACCCTCAGGTAAACGTGGAATACGGTGTGTATTTTCTTTCGATCCTCTGGGAGGAATACGACGATGAAACCGTGATTCTGAGCGCTTATAACGCGGGAATGGGCAATGTGGACCAGTGGCTCAGCGAGGAGGAGCACTCCTCTGACGGCGTGACCCTGCACGATATCCCTTACGGGGAGACCGAGCAATATGTTAAGAACGTCCTGGAAAGCCAGGAAATGTACCGCCGTTTATACGGCGAAGAATTTAAAAATTGGAGGTAACGATTATGTCAAAGAAACCGGAAAAGGAGACTTCCTCAGTAGAAAAGCTGAAAGAGGCCCTCTTTATTGACAAAAAAAGCGGCGCCGCTAAGATCAGCGACAGCGAGCTGAAGAAGGCCGACGCCTTCTGCGAGCCTTACAAAAAATTCCTGAACAAATGCAAAACCGAGCGGGAGGCTGCGGCTGAGGCGGCAAGACTGGCTCAGAAGGCAGGCTTCACGGAGTTTGATGTGGAGAAAAAATACGAACCCGGAGACCGGGTGATGGTGAATAACCGGGGCAAAGCGATTATCCTGGCGGTGATCGGCAAAAACGGCGTAAAAAACGGCGCGCGTATTGCCGCTGCCCATATCGATTCCCCGCGACTGGACTTAAAGCCCAATCCCCTGTATGAACAGAACGACCTGGCCCTGTTCAAGACCCACTATTACGGCGGCATCAAAAAATACCAGTGGTCCGCGATTCCCCTTTCCCTTCACGGCCGGGTTGTGAAAAAGGACGGCTCTTATGTAGATATCGTTCTGGGCGAGGATAAGGATGACCCTCAGTTCTGCGTCACCGATTTGCTGCCCCATCTGGGCGGTGAGCAGATGAAAAAGCCCGCCGCTAAAATTATTGAGGGAGAGGACCTGAATATTCTGGTGGGAAGCCGCCCCTTTAAAAGCGATAAGGGCAGCGAGCTGGTAAAGCTGAATATTTTAAAGCTCTTGAACGAAAAGTACGGCATCACTGAGTATGATTTTCTTTCCGCCGAGCTGGAGCTGGTGCCTGCGTTCCAAGTGACGGATATCGGCTTTGACCGGAGCATGATCGGCGGCTACGGCCACGACGACAGGGTGTGTGCGTATCCGGCGCTGATGGCTGTTTTGGACCAGAAAATCCCGGATGACACGGTCATCACCATCCTGACCGACAAGGAGGAAACCGGTTCCGACGGCAACACCGGCCTGAACTCGGATTATCTCCGGTATTTTGTAGCTGACCTGGCCATGCAGGAGGGCCTGGAGCCAAGACATGTGCTTTCCCGTTCCGCCTGCCTTTCCGCTGATGTGAACGCGGCCTTTGATCCTACCTTTGCCAGCGCCTATGAGGCCAATAACGCCAGCTTTTTAAATAATGGCGTAGTGGTGACCAAATACACCGGTTCCGGCGGCAAGGGCGGCACCTCTGACGCCTCCGCCGAGTTTATGGGCCGGATCCGCTCGCTGCTGGATAAGAAAAAGGTCCTTTGGCAGGTAGGCGAGCTGGGCAAGGTAGACGGAGGCGGCGGCGGTACCGTGGCCAAATACATTGCCAATATGAATGTAGATGTGGTGGATGTAGGCGTACCCGTGCTTTCCATGCACGCGCCCTTTGAGGTGGTTTCCAAAATCGACGTATACATGGCCTATCGCGCGTTCTATGAATTTTTTAAGGACTAACCAAGGCTGTTTTTTGATTAAGAACCAATCGCGCGGCGGGTGCTGGAGCAGGTCATAGCCGCCAGCAGGCCCTTTTAGAGTGCCTATTGACGCGGGCGTTTCAAAATGCGCCGCGCTTTCCTGCTTTTGCGCCGCTTGCCCCACAGCCCGTAAACGGGAATCGCCGCCTTAGCGGCTGTTTTGGTTCAAGCATATTGACCGCGGTATTGAAAATCCCCCAAAGAGAAGCTTCTCTTTGGGGGATTTTTTGAATAGGAAACCAATGGCACAGCCGAAAGAAGCACCCGGTAAAAAGACTTTCGCGGCAAGCATCGAACGAAGCGGGCTCTTAACAGCGATTTTTACGATGCCAGCCAGGCTGCCGCCCGCGGAACGGGGAGGAACAAGGGCGCTTTCATTCGGGAAAACGCCGCCGCGCTTTGTGAATAAAAGCCCGGAAAACGCCGGGCTTCGGCGTGTTTTATCAAGAGCCAGGAGCACCGGGACGGCCGATTACCGATTCGGTCTGGGGAGATGGTGGCTGGTACCGGAGAATACAATGCCCCGCTGGCAGTCCAGGGTCACGGTAGTGCCGCTTTTCAACAGCTTGGTGGCGTTTTCCGCGCCTACCAGAACCGGCAGATCCAGCGCCAGGCCGACGATGGCGGCGTGAGAATTGATTCCGGGAGTCTCCGTGATAATGCCGGAGCAATCCTTGAGGATGTCCAGCAGGCGGTTGCTGGTCTGGGGCACCACCAGGATATCGCCGGGCTTAAAGCTTTTCAGGGCTTCCTCCTCGGTGGCGCAGACGCACAGGTTACCGCAGATGGAAGCGTTGTTTACGCCGATGCCGGAAACCAGCGCGTCCCCCACCAGATGAACCTTCAGCAGGTTGGTAGTGCCGGAAACTCCCAGCGGGACTCCGGCGGTGATGACCACCAGGTCGCCGCTGTTTACCAGGTTCAGAGAGCTGGCGACGGAAACCACATGCTCAAACAGCTCGTCGGTATTGGTTTTCTCCTCGATCATAATGGGGGTGACGCCCCAGGAAAGGTTCATCTGCCGCCAAACCATGGCGTCGGTGGTGCCGCAGATGATGGGGCACTTTGGCCGGTATTTTGAGATCATCCGGGCGGTTTTTCCGGATTTAGACACTCCCATAATGGCCACGGCGCCCAGGTCGTGGGCGGTGGTACAGGTAGCGTGGGAAATGGCCGAGGTCACGTTGGGACGCTCATACACATCACGCTTCTGAAAACGGGATACATAATCGATGTCCTCCTCCGTGCGCTCTGCGATCCGCGCCATGGTCTGCAAGGCGATGACCGGGTAGCTGCCGGCGGCCGTTTCCCCGGACAGCATAATGGCGCTGGTGCCGTCGTAGATAGCGTTAGCCACGTCAGTGGATTCGGCTCTGGTGGGGCGGGGGTTCTTCATCATGGAATCCAGCATCTGAGTGGCGGTGATCACCTGAAGGCCTGCGTTATAGGCTTTTTTGATCAGCTCCTTCTGGATAATCGGAATCTCCTCCAGAGGAATTTCCACGCCCAGGTCGCCTCTGGCAACCATGATGCCGTCGGCCACATTGATGATCTCGTCGATGTTTTCCACACCATCCTGATTTTCAATTTTGGCGATGATCCTAATTTTATCGTTATGGTTTTTCTTCAGCTCGGTACGAAGCTCTAGAATGTCGGAAGCGGAACGGGTAAAGGAGGCGGCGATAAAATCAAAGCCCTCCTCTACGGCGAAAGCGATATCAGCCTCGTCCTTTGGGCTGATGAAGGGCATGGACAGGGTGACTCCCGGCACGTTGATGCCCTTATGAGAGGAAATTGTGCCGCCGTTGATCACCGTACAGACCACGTCCGTATCGGTGGTGCTCTCCACCACCATTTCAATCAGGCCGTCGTCGATGAGAATTCTATCGCCCCGTTTGACATCCTGGGGCAGGCCCTGGAAGGTGACGCTGGAGACGGTATTGTCCCCGACCACGTCGTTAGTGGTCAGCGTAAAGATCTGCCCCTCCTCCAGCTCAACCTTAGGAGTGGAAAAGTTACCGGTACGGATTTCCGGGCCTTTGGTGTCCAGCAGCAAGGCGACCGGAAGATTCAATTCCTCCCGCAGCTTTTTCACCGCGCCGATGCGGACCCGCTGGGCGTCGTGATCCTGATGGGACATGTTCACTCTGGCCACGTCCATACCGTTGAGCATGAGCTGTTTCAGCACCTCCGGATCGTCGGTAGACGGTCCAAGGGTACAGATGATCTTTGTTTTCCTCATGGAAACACACCTCTTTTTTGGATTTTGCTATTTATTTTAAAAATTTACCCACTTTATAGTATCACACAAATATTAGAAACAAAATAGGTTTTTGGGGAATTTTGAAAAAACAGGAAACTTCATGAAAAGCATTGGGACGCTTGAAAATAATGTGGAAACGTTATACAATATTTTTAAACCGGCTTTGCCGAAACCCTGAGAGGCGGGATCTGATGCCGAGACGAAAAAGAGAAAAAGCGAAATCTGCTTTTGACAGCGAAAAAAGACGAAGCGAAGCGGCTGCGTTTTTTATTTCTGTAAAGGGGATTGACCGTGGGAATAAAGCGGTCCGCGTGGATTACAGCGCCAAAGAGAAAAAAGGAAGCACTAAAAAGCTGAGGGTCTTAATGGCGGTATTGGCGGTGGTTATGGTGGGGGTTATCTCCGCGGGCGGTTATTTAATTTATCAGGAATTTTTGAAGCTTGGACCGCCAAGCCAGCCGGTGTCGGCAAGCGCGGCCTCCTCTGGGGAGGATTCCGGAAGCTCTGTTCCGCCGGTGGATCCGAACGACCGACTGCTGGTGGTGGGCAACAGCAAAACCAGCCTGCCGGATACCTTTGCCCTGGACCTTCAGGAGTATGAGGGGATTCCCGTGGACAGCCAGCTTCTGATCCAGCTGAAAAGCATGGTGCGGGCGGCGGCCGCGGAGAATGTAACCCTTCAGGTGGAACAGGGGTATGTGGCAGAGGAGGCCTTGCAAAAAAAATTTGACGATACTGTGTCCAGATTGGTTTCGGAGGGCAGAAGCAAGGCAAAAGCGGAAGCTGAAGCTCTGAAAACTACTCTGCCCGCCGGAAAAAACGAGTGGAGCACCGGCCTTTTGATTCGATTTGCCAACCCTGGCGGCGGGGATTTTTCCAATTCCGACGCCTACAAGTGGCTCAGCGACCACAGTGTGGATTACGGCTTTGTCATCCGCTATCCCGAAAATAAAACGGAAGTCACCGGAATTGAGACGGCTCAGCCGCAGGTATTCCGTTTTGTTGGAGTGGAAAATGCGAAAAAAATGCGGGCCTTGGCCTTTTGCGTGGAGGAATACGCCGATTACATCCAGGAGCAAAAGGCCGGCTATTAATCCAGTCCGCTTTCGGCGGGATCCAGCGGGGCCCCGAGAAGGCCCGCCGGAAGGCTCTATCAAGCAAACGTCTGCGCGGCGGTTGTGTTTTTCTAAAAAATCCCATATAACCGCGAAGGCTTCCTTTGCCTTTGTATTCTGCGTGCCGAATCGCTGCGGCCTTCTTCCGCCGCGGCGGCCGGATGACGACGATCCATGAGATGAAAATGAAAGTTTTTAAAATTAAGGCTTGCTTTTTGCATAGGCCAATGATATAATTCAAATGTTAATGTTACGGTTTCAGCGAAAGAGGTGACAACTGCAATGAAAGAGAATATTCATCCTAAATATGAGGACGCGACCATTACCTGTGCTTGCGGCAATGTAATCAATACGAAGTCCACTAAGGGCGATATCCGTGTTGAAATCTGCTCCAAGTGCCATCCTTTCTTTACCGGAAAACAGAAGCTCGTTGATACCGGCGGACGTGTGGATCGGTTTAAGAAGCGTTACAATCTGCAGGAAAAATAATTTGTGCAGAGCAAAGCTAATAGCGTAATGGAATGTTAAGGGCGGCGCAGCTTCTGCGCCGCCTGTCATTTTTTTCCGGAGGGGTTGCTATGGACCAGTACCGTACGGTAAAAAACGAGGCGGAGGATGAATTTGTGGAGCGTCGCTCCCGTTTTATCGGCCGGGTAAAGCCGGTGAAAACGGAGGAGGACGCTGTTTCTTTTATACGGGCGTGCAAATCCAAATATTGGGATGCTTCTCACAATGTTTACGCCTATTCTCTGAGAGAAGGCAGTGTTCGGCGGTATTCGGACGACGGGGAGCCGCAGGGCACCGCCGGGGTGCCGGTGCTGGAGGTGCTGCAAAAAAGCGGCGTCACCGATTTGGTGGTAGTGGTCACCCGGTATTTCGGCGGCGTGCTGTTAGGAGCCGGCGGCCTGGTACGGGCCTACTCCCACGGTGCGAAGATCGCCTTGGACGCGGGAAGGATCATCACTATGGCCCTCTGCCAAACCGCAGAGCTTGTCTGTGATTATAACCAATACGGGAGGCTTCTGTCTCTGATTCCAGAGGCCGGCGGCGTGGTGACGGACACACAGTTTACCGACGTGGTAGAAATCTCCTTTCAAATTCCGGGGGAAAGCCTGCCTGCGTTGAACCGAAAGCTGGCGGATGCTACCAGCGGAAGCGTTCAGGCGCAGGCTGCCGGAGAATTATTTGTGGAGTGGAAGGACTAGGGAGAATAAGGATTGGAAGAGATATGAATCGAAATAAAGTGATCTGTAAGTGCCGCAAGCTGACCAAGGGAGACGTGGCGGACGCGGTGGAACAGGGAGCCGTCTCGTTTCGCCAGGTAAAAAAAGCGACCAGGGCGGGGGACGCCTGCGGCCACTGTAAAAAGAAGATAAAAAAGCTAATCCGAAAGCTAACGGAGGATCATAATCAGGCGGCGGAAAAGCGGCGCTGACAGCAAAAGAGTGCAGAGAAGCAGGAATGGCGTCGGATAGCGGCCGCTTGGCGGAGGCCATCGGGAAATAGACGAAAAAGTGAGAGAACAGGGCGTGGATTTTGTCTAAACCGGAAATTAAAAAATATTTTTTAGAAAAAGCAGGATTATTTACCTTTTTGGCGTATATCCATAATAGAAAAACAAGAGAGGCTTGTCAGGAAAGGAGCGGAAAGCATGACGATTCGGGAACGTACGGAGGAACTGGAAGAACGGATGCTGGCTCCCTATGCCGCATTGTCGAAAAAAAGCCTAGGCCGGGACGCGGCGGAGGAGCCTTGCGATATCCGCACCTGCTACCGAAGAGACTGTGACCGGATCATCCACTGTAAGGCGTTCCGCCGCCTGAAACGGAAAACCCAGGTGTTTCTTTCTCCGGAGGGGGATCATTACCGTACTCGGCTGACCCATACCCTGGAGGTTGCCCAGATCGCCCGGACCATCGCCAGGGCCTTGCGGTTGAACGAAGATCTGACAGAGGCGATTTCTCTGGGCCACGATTTGGGACATACCCCTTTCGGCCATGCGGGGGAACGTGCTCTGAATGGAATGATACCGGGCGGCTTCCGGCACTATGAGCAAAGCGTCCGGGTGGTGGAAAAGCTGGAAAAGGACGGTAAGGGCCTGAACCTGACAAAGGAGGTTCGGGACGGCATTTTGTGCCACACAAGAGGGAAGGAAGCCTCCACCCTGGAGGGCAGGATTGTGAAGATTTCCGACCGGATCGCCTATATTAACCACGACATCGACGACGCGCAGAGGGCCGGCGTGCTGCTGGAAAAGGAAATTCCGGAGAAGGCGGTTAAGGTCTTGGGGGCCAGCCGTACCGCCAGAATCAACACTTTGGTACATTCTTTGGTGGAAAACAGCCGCGGCGGAGAGCTGGCTATGGAGCCTCGGGTGCAGGAGGCCTTTGACGAGCTGCACGCCTTTATGTATGAGCATGTGTACCACAATCCCTGCGCCAAGGGGGAAGAGAAAAAGGTTCCGGAGCTGGTGGAGCAGCTGTTCGATTTCTTTATGAACAATCCCCAGCGGCTTCCGGACCAAATGCAGCTGATCGCTTATCAGGAGGGCTTGGTCCGGGCGGTTTGCGACCATGTGGCCGGCATGACGGACCATTTCGCGGTTCAAACCTTTACCTCTATTTATATCCCCAATTCCTGGACAAGCTAGACAGGATCAGCGGGGAAAGAGAGAAAACTGGAATCGGCCCATTGCTCTTGAGGCGGAACCATTCTTCAGCCGTGCGGCTCGTTGGGAGAGCCGGTGAGGCCCGCGGAAGGGCTTTTCCTTGAGCACCGGATGAAACAGGCCTTACTGGGGCGTTCCAGGGTGAAATCACGGGAGGGATCAGCTCTGCGGTTTTGGAATTTGCGGCTTCCCGCCGCAGAGATTTTCAAATCCGCAGGAAGCTTATGGAAGAAAGGAGGGCTGACATGCGTCTGCCGGACAGCTTTTTACAGGAACTGAAGGATAGAAACAATATTTTAGACGTGGTCTCAGGCTATGTGAACCTGAAGCGCTCGGGCAGGACCATGTCCGGATTGTGCCCCTTTCATGGGGAAAAGACCCCGTCCTTCCATGTGAACGCGGAGCAGGGCTATTTTCACTGCTTTGGCTGCGGCGCCGGAGGAGACGTTATTACCTTTATCCGGAAAATTGAGAATTTGGATTACATAGACGCGGTGAAATTCCTTGCCCAGCGGGCGGGAATGGAGCTGCCGGAGGACGGCCGGGACGAGGCCGCCGCCCGTATCCGGGGCAGGATTTACGAGGCTAACCGGGAAGCTGCCAGATTTTTCCACAGGTGCCTTTACAGTGAGGAAGGGAAAAACGCTTTGGCCTATCTCAGGGGCCGGGGGCTTACCGAGCGGACCATCAAACACTTCGGCCTGGGATACTCTCCTAATTCCCGTTACGCTTTGGTGAGACAGCTCCGTTCCCTGGGATTCCGGGATGAGGAAATTATCCGGGCCAATTTGGGGTTCCAGGGGAGGTACGGCAGCAAGGGGGCGCTGGACCGGTTTGCTGACCGGGTCATGTTCCCCATCATCGACCTGCGGGGAAACGTGATCGGCTTCGGAGGCCGGATTATGACCGACCAAAAGCCTAAATACCTGAACACCTCCGACACCATGGTGTTTAATAAAAGCCAGAACTTATACGCGCTGAATTTCGCGAAAAACGCCGGCGAAAAAAGGCTGATTTTGGCGGAGGGCTACATGGATGTCATCGCCCTGCACCAAGCGGGCTTTCCCACAGCCGTGGCGACTCTGGGCACAAGCCTGACCACAGAGCAGGCGCGGCTGATCGCCCGGTACGCCCAGGAGGCGGTGATCTGCTACGACAGCGACGGCGCGGGCCAAAAGGCCACGGCCAGAGCGATTCCCATGCTGCGGGAGGCGGGGCTTCTGGTGAGGGTGCTGACAGTGACTGGGGGAAAAGACCCGGATGAATTTATCCGCTCTCACGGAGATCAGGGCCCGGCCAGATTCAAGCAGCTTTTGGAAGCATCTGGAAACGATGTGGAATATCGGCTGCAAAAGGCCGCAAACGGCCTGGATTTATCCCAGCCTGATGGGAAAATCGCATATTTGACCGCTTGTGTGAGTATACTAGCCACGCTTGATAGTAAAATTGAGCAGGAGGTTTACGCGGGCAGGATAGCCGCGGAGGTGGAAATTGAGAAAAGCTCCGTAATGGCCCAGGTCGAAAAACAGATGAGAAAGCGCAGGCGGGATCAGTCAGTCCAGGAATTCCGGGAGATCCAAAAGGCGACCTCGGGCTTTGGGGACGCGGTAAATCCGCAGAAAAGCCAGAATCTGCGGGCCGCCAACGCGGAGGAGGCCCTGACCGCTTATGTGATAAATAACCCGGATATGGCTAACAATATAGAAAAATGGATCCGTCCGGATGATTTTGTCACTGATTTTAACCGGCGGGTGTACGAAACGGTGACAGGAAGAATCCGAGAGAACCGTCCCGTGAGCCCGACGGATTTGACCCAGGATTTTTCCGAGCAGGAAATGAGCCGCATTGCCGGCATGCTATATAAGGCCTCGGTAGGCGGGGAAACCCTGGAGGCCGCCAAGGATTACTGTAAAATTATCAAGCAGGAAAAGAGCAGCGCCAAGCTGCGGGAGCCCCTGGAGGATGACGAAGCCAAAAGGCTGTTTGAAGAAATTCAGAAGAATAAATTGGGGAAATAGATAGGGAGGAGCTTTGACTATGACCACAGCTACACCAGACAAGAAAACCGTGATTAGGGATTTGACCGAACAGGCCAAAGCCAAGGGCCAGCTGAGCAACAAGGAGATTTTAGACGCCATCGGAGAGCTGGATTTTGAGCCTGAGCAGCTGGAAAAATTTTACGATACCCTGGAAGCCATGGGTGTGGAGATCGTGGAGGATTTTGAGGAGATTCCGCTGGATGACATCAATTTTGACCTGGTGCCCGACGATGAGGATGACGCCGAGGTCCCCGCCGTGGAAAGCGTGGCCATCGATGACCCGGTCAAGGTTTATTTGAAGGAAATCGGCCGGGTGCCCCTGCTTTCTCCGGAGGAGGAAATCGACCTAGCCATCCGGATCTCCGAGGGAGACGAAAGCGCTAAGAAGCGGCTTTCCGAGGCAAACCTGCGGCTGGTGGTTTCTATTGCCAAGCGGTATTTGGGCCGCGGTATGCAGTTTTTAGATCTGATCCAGGAGGGCAACCTGGGCCTGATCAAGGCTGTGGAAAAATTTGATTATACCAAGGGCTATAAATTTTCCACCTACGCCACCTGGTGGATTCGCCAAGCCATCACCAGAGCGATCGCGGACCAGGCCAGAACCATCCGGATTCCGGTGCATATGGTGGAAACTATCAATAAGGTGAAGAAGGTGAGCAGCCAGCTGCTGCACACCAACGGCCATGAGCCTACCGCCGACGAAATCGCCTTAGAGCTGGATATGCCGGTGGATAAGGTCCGGGAGATCATGCGGGTGGCCCAGGAGCCGGTTTCCCTGGAAACCCCCATCGGCGAGGAAGAGGACAGCCATCTGGGGGATTTTATCCCGGATGACGACGCGCCGGCCCCGGCGGACGCGGCCTCCCATATTCTGCTGAAGGAACAGCTGGCCGAGGTGTTGGATACCCTCACCCCCAGGGAGGAAAAGGTTCTTCGCCTGCGGTTCGGCCTGGAGGACGGACGCTCCCGCACCCTGGAAGAGGTGGGCAAGGAATTTAACGTCACTCGTGAGAGAATCCGTCAGATCGAGGCGAAAGCTCTCAGAAAGCTGCGCCATCCCAGCCGCAGCAAAAAGCTGAAGGATTTTTTGGATTAATCTGACCCATTTTGTTGGAAAGGAGGGCGCTGCCAAATGCATATGACGCTGGAAGCGGATTACGCGGTGCGAATTGTGGAGTTTTTGGCGGAGCAGGGATGTAAAACCGACGCTCACACCATCGCGGAGCAAACCCGGGTTCCCTTGCGGTTCGCCCTTAAAATTCTGAGAACCCTGGTGTCCCAGGATATTATTGTCTCCTATAAGGGCGCCAAGGGAGGCTATCAGCTGGCTCATCCGGCGGAGGAAATCACTCTGAGACAGGTTATCGAGGCGGTGGAGGGGCCTTATGTGCTGAACCGCTGCCAGCATGACGAATACACCTGCGGGCACACTGCCTGCCGGTTTCATCATGTGTATAACGAGATTTCCCAGCTGGTCCGGGAAAAACTGGAATCGGTGAATTTTTCCGCGGGAACAGAAAAGAAAAAGGATACATAAAGCAGGATTTGCTTTTGGGAGGAGAATGGATGTGGACTTAAAGCGGGGGGCCGCCTACTGGGCTTCCAGCATGGCCGGGTTATTTCTTCTGCTGGCTTTCCCCGCGCTTTTTGATGGGATAGAAGGCCTGCGCTGGCCCGCCTTTTTCGAGCTTATCCTTAAAGTCGTCTTCTATGCGGTTCTGGGGGCGCTGCTGCTGGCCTCCTTCCATTGGCAGCCTGCCGTCGCCTCTGGGACGGTAGCTCTGGTGGAATTGATTCGGATCTTCAGCTGTGTGATATTTTTAATGGATACCTGGGATTTTTCTCAGATCCCGGTGTTTATCCTATGCATCATGTTTTTTATCGCAAGCCTGATTTTTGCTGTGATTCATTATGGCAGGACCCAGGGATAAAAAGGAGGTCTAGGAGACCGTTTTTTATCCCTGGGCCAATGGCCCCGGCTGTGTGATGAAAGGGAGGCGCTGAGGGCCTGGGCTGCTTTTGGCAATTTGAAGCTTTTTATGCCGAACCTTCAAATAGGAGAAATCTAAAAAATCATTTGCAGAGCTTTGACAAGATGCCCAAAGGGCCGGCGTTTCAAACGCCGGCCCTTTTCTCTGTTTTGGTGGTGCCTGCGCTGGGTCGGAGGTGTTTTCGCTTACTCCGCCGAGAGTCGAAAAAGCGCCTTACTCCTGGGGAAGCACCTGTACCTTAATGGAATCGGAATCCATCTGCTTGAAAAGCGCGGCCTCCAGCTGGGATAAGGGATACTGATGCGTGATCAGGGGAGCGGTCTTGATTTTTCCCGAATTGATCAGATTGACCGCTTTTTGATGGGTATCCGGGTTGATAAAGGAGCCTTTGACAGTCAGCTCCTTCTGATAGACCTCAAACAGCGGCAGGCCGTATTCCGCTCCGGCTTGAGGCACGCTGAACAGCAGAACCGTGGCACCCTTATCCGCCGCGGAAACCGCCTGCTGAGTGGCAAAGGTTTTTCCTACGCATTCGATTACAACCTGAGCGCCCGCAATTCCGAGAGTATCCCGCAGCTGAACGTCAAGAGGCTTTTCCAGTGGATTGAAAGCGTAGTCCGCGCCCAGGGTGAGCCCGATTCGGCGGCGGTTTTCCACTGGTTCGCTTAAAATGACCCGGGGGGCGCCCTTCAGCCTGGCAAGCTGTACCATCAGCAGGCCGATCGCGCCGCCGCCGATGACGCAGACCGTATCGCCCAGTTCGATTCCGGCAAGCTCCACACCGTGGATACAGCAGGCGAGAGGCTCCGCCATAGCGCCCTCCGCAAAGCTGACTTCCGGGTTTAAGCGGTACACCTGCCCCTCCGGCACCACGCTGTATTGGGCAAAGCCGCCGTCAAAGTTAACGCCCACGGCTACCAGATTGCTGCACAGCTGCTTTTTTCCGGCCTTGCAATAGGGGCATGTTCCGCAATAGATGTTAGGATCCACCGTCACGTGGTCCCCGGTCCGCACCGTGGTCACGCCGCGGCCGGTTTCCACCACCACGCCGGCGTATTCATGGCCCAGCACCACCGGAGGAGTAACCTCCGCGGAACCCTTTTCCCCATGATAGATATGAATGTCGGTCCCGCAGATTCCCGCCGCCATATTCTGGATTTTCACCTCAAAATCTCCTAAAGGCGGAAAGCTCATTTCTCTCACTTGGAACTGACGGCTTCCCAGAAAATAGTTGCCTTTCATAGGACATCCTCCTGTTTGAATTGATATCTATGGAGCTGTTTTTCTCAATTATATTGCAGGCTGAAATGGATGTAAATAGATAGCCTGCGCCCTTGCCTAAATATTTTTTTATTTCCTTCAGATGAAATAAAGTTGCAGTAAAATCCTGCGGGCTCTTGTATTTTAATAGAGAAAAGAATAGAATGGGGGTGAAAGGTTAAGCGAAGCTTAGGAAAGGGCGGGATTTTGACTGTGAAACGTTCCTATGAGATCGATATGTGCAATGGACCGCTGTTAGGAAAGATTCTTCAATTTTCTATTCCACTGATCTGCTCGGGGATCTTGCAGCTTTTGTTCAATGCCGCCGATATCGTGGTGGTAGGGCAGTTTACAGGAAGCGACGCACTGGCGGCGGTGGGGTCTACCAGCGCTTTAAATAACCTAATCGTCAATGTGTTCCTAGGTTTCTCTATTGGCTGCAGCATTATGACCGCCCGGTACTATGGCGCCCAGAAATGGAAGGACGTCCACGAGGTCGTCCATACTTCCATGCTGGTCAGCATGATCTGCGGGGCGGCGCTGATCGTCATTGGGATTGCGTTGGCCCGGCCTTTGCTGGAGGTCATGGGGACGCCGGAAAATGTTCTGGACCAGGCGGTGCTCTATATGCGGATCATTTTCGTAGGAATGCCGGCTCTGATGGTGTATAATTTCGGTGCGGCCATTCTAAGGGCGGTGGGCGACACCAAGAGGCCGCTGCTGTTTCTTCTGATCGCCGGTGCGATTAATGTTGTGCTGAATTTGGTGTTTGTTATCGTGTTCCATATGGGTGTCGCCGGCGTGGCTGTTGCTACCGTGATTTCCCAGTGCGTGTCGGCGGTCATGATTGTGGTCTGCCTGATGCGAAGCGAAACCGTCTATCAGCTTTGCCTTAAGGAGCTTCGCATCTACAAGGATAAGCTGATTGAAATCACAAAAGTGGGGCTGCCTGCCGGAATCCAGGGGGCGGTGTTCAATGTTTCTAATGTGCTGATCCAGTCCTCAGTCAATTCCTTTGGCTCCTTGGTGGTTGCGGGAAATACGGCCGCTACCAACCTGGAGGGCTTTGTGTATACCTCCATGAACGCTATTTACCAGGCATCCCTGAGCTTTACCAGCCAAAATATTGGCGCGGGAAAAATGGAAAGGATCAAACCGGTGCTCTGGCGCTGCCTGGCGGTGGTGTTTGTGGTAGGGGCCGGTATGGGCGGGCTGGGGCTTTTGTTTATGAACCAGCTTCTGGGGATTTATTCCGGTGAGCCTGAAGTGATCAGCTATGGCGCTTTGCGGATGGAGCTGATTTTCTCCACCTATTTCTTCTGCGGCATGATGGATGTAGCCTGCGGCTCGGTGCGGGGGCTGGGCTATTCTATTACGCCTACGGTGATCTCGCTGACCGGCGCCTGCGGCCTGCGGATTTTATGGATTTATACCGTTTTCGCTTTGGACCGTTCCTTGTTTACCTTGTATTTGTCTTATCCCGTGACTTGGGCGGTTACTTTTTTAGGCCATCTGGTATGCTTCTTTATTTTTCTCAGAAAGGTAAAGCGGAAAGCCGCCTGGGAAATACGGCCGCAAGGGCCTGAGCCTGGCGTGAAAGAAGAGCGCGCCGAAGAAATTTACAATCAACATGAAACGAATGAAGAATTGTAAAAAAGCATCTGGTTTACAGCTGTGCGTAAAAAGGATAAAAAGCGCCCTGTCCGGAAATTTGTTTCGGACAGGGCGCTTTAGCAGCTTTTTAACGCTTTCAACTTTTAGGGATAGGCGCCGGATGCGCTATGTTTTAAGACCGTGATGGAAAACCTTGATTAACAGGAAGAAAAAGGGAATAAAATAAAAAAGGGGTAAAAGAAAAAAGAAAAACTTTCCTAGTTTTCCTTGACAATCCCCCGAAAGTATTATAAAATAATATACTGCATCATAATGGAAACATATACCCTAACTCCACTTAATATTATCATCATTGCGACAAAAATGCAAGGGGAAATGTGAAAATTTTTGGTGGCTGGAAAGCGTTGCGTTGGTACCGCCGCACGGCGGTAAATAGATAAAGGAGTGATTGAGCCTATGGTGAACGTCAAACCGGTGCACTTGGGAGAAACGGTGCGAATGAGTTTTTCCCGCATTGATGAGGTTCTGGAAATGCCGAACCTGATCGAGGTACAAAAGGATTCCTACCAGTGGTTTCTGGATGAAGGACTGAAGGAAGTCTTTAAGGATGTTTCCGGGATTACGGATTACACTGGCAACCTGGTTCTGGACTTTGTAGACTACAAGCTGGATGTAGACAAGCCAAACTACACGGTGGAAGAGTGCAAGGAAAGAGACACCACCTACGCGGCCGCCCTTCGGGTGACGGCCCGGCTTCTCAATAAGGAAAGCGGCGAGATCAAAGAATCCGAAGTGTTCATGGGCGATTTTCCTCTGATGACCGACAGCGGCACCTTTGTGATTAACGGTGCCGAGCGCGTAATTGTTTCCCAATTGGTTCGTTCTCCTGGCGTTTACTATAAAATGGAATACGATAAAACAGGTAAAGAGCTGTTCAGCTCTACCGTGATCCCCAACCGGGGCGCCTGGCTGGAGTATGAAAACGACGCCAACGACGTGTTCTATGTCCGTATTGATAAAAACCGCAAGATCCCGATTACCGTGTTTATCCGCGCTTTAGGCTTGGGCACCGACGGGGAGCTTTTAGATTATTTCGGCAACGACCAGAGAATCAAGGCTACCATCGAAAAGGATCCGTGCAAAACCACTGAGGAGGCCCTGCTGGAGGTTTACCGGAAGCTCCGCCCCAGCGAGCCCCCTACTATTGAAAGCGCCCAGTCCCATATAAACGCCCTGTTTTTTGACGCACGGCGTTACGACCTGTCCCGGGTGGGACGCTATAAATACAATAAAAAGCTTGGAATCTCCAACCGTCTCCAGGGCCAGAAGCTGGCCGCGCCTATCGCCAACCCGCTCACCGGCGAGGTGATGTTCGACGAGGGCAAGGTGCTGAGCCGTGAGGAAGCGGTGCAGGTGGAAAACGCCGGCGTGACCGTGGCCTATGTCATGGCAGAGGGACAGGAGGAGCCGGTCAAGATCATCTCTAACGGTATGGTGGATATTTCCTGCTACGTGGATTTCGACGCGAAAAAGGAATGCGGCATTAACGAAAAGGTCCGCTTCAGCGTGCTGGCTGAGATCCTGGAAGCCGCCCGCACCCCCGAAGAGCTGAAAGACGCCCTGCGGGAGCGGGAGGACGAGCTGATCCCCAAGCACATTATCGTGGATGATATTTTCGCCTCCATCAACTATATGAACTGCCTGGCCTGCGGCATCGGCTCTACCGATGATATCGACCACCTGGGCAACCGCAGAATCCGCTCTGTCGGCGAGCTGCTGCAAAACCAGTTCCGTATCGGCTTTTCCCGCTTGGAACGGGTCATCCGGGAAAGAATGACCCTTCAGGCTCAGGATCTGGAGGTGCTGACTCCTCACGCTTTGATCAACATCCGCCCGGTTGTGGCGGCGATCAAGGAGTTTTTCGGCTCCTCTCCCCTGTCTCAGTTTATGGATCAGAACAACCCGCTGGCTGAGCTGACCCACAAAAGAAGGCTTTCCTCTCTGGGCCCCGGCGGCCTTTCCAGAGACCGGGCCGGGTTCGAGGTCCGTGACGTACACTACAGCCACTACGGCCGCATGTGCCCGATCGAGACGCCGGAAGGCCCCAACATCGGCTTGATTTCTTATTTGGCCACCTTCGCCAGAATCAACGAGTACGGCTTTATCGAGGCTCCGTTCCGCAAGGTGGATAAGGTTAACCACGTGGTGACCAACGAGGTGGTTTACATGACCGCCGATATGGAGGACGATTACATCGTGGCCCAGGCCAACGAGCCGCTGGATGAAAACGGGTATTTCCTCCACGCCAAGGTCAACGGCCGTTTCCGCGACGAGTTCGTGGAGGTGGAGCGGGACCGGGCGGATTATATGGACGTTTCTCCCCGGATGGTAGTTTCCGTGGCCACCGCCATGATCCCCTTCCTGGAGAACGACGACGCCAACCGCGCGCTGATGGGCTCCAACATGCAGCGGCAGGCGGTTCCCCTTCTGAAGACAGAGGCGCCCATCGTGGGCACCGGCATGGAATACAAGGCCGGCGTTGACTCCGGAGTATGTATCCTGGCGAAAAAGGATGGCGTGGTGGAAGCCGTCAGCGCCGACGAGATCCGAATGAAGAATGACGACGGCACCACGGACACCTATCATGTGATTAAGTTTATGCGCTCCAACCAGGGCACCTGCGTCAATCAGGTCCCGGTGGTCTCCAAGGGACAGCGGGTGAAGAAAAACGCGGTGCTGGCCGACGGCCCCGCCACCTGCAACGGCGAGATCAGCCTGGGTAAAAACGCCTTGATCGGCTTTATGACCTGGGAAGGCTACAACTACGAGGACGCGGTCCTCATCAACGAAAAAATCGTCCGCGACGACGTTTATACCTCGATTCACATTGAGGAATATGAGACCGAGGCCCGGGATACCAAATTAGGGCCGGAGGAGATCACCTGCGACATTCCCAATGTCAATGAGGATCTGCTGAAGGATCTGGATGAAAACGGCATTATCCATGTGGGCGCCGAGGTCCGCGCCGGGGATATCCTGGTAGGCAAGGTCACTCCTAAGGGAGAGACGGAGCTGACCGCAGAGGAGCGGCTGCTGCGCGCCATCTTCGGCGAGAAGGCCAGAGAGGTGAGAGATACCTCCCTGAGAGTGCCGCACGGCGAATACGGCATCGTGGTAGACGTGAAGGTGTTCACCAGAGAGAACAGCCACGACGAGCTGCCTCCGGGAGTGAACAAGGTGGTGCGCTGCTATGTGGCCCAGAAGAGAAAGATCTCGGTGGGCGACAAGATGGCGGGCCGCCATGGAAACAAGGGCGTTGTTTCCAGGATCCTGCCTCAGGAGGATATGCCGTATCTGCCTGACGGCACCCCGCTGGATATCGTATTGAACCCCTTGGGCGTACCTTCCCGTATGAACATCGGCCAGGTGCTGGAGGTTCACTTAGGCTATGCCGCCAAGGCTTTGGGCTGGAAGATCATGACGCCGGTATTCGACGGCGCCAATGAAGAGGATATTTTCGAGTGCTTCCGGGAGGCCGGCCTTTCCGAGGACGGAAAGACCTGGCTGAGAGACGGCAGAACCGGACAGCTGTTTGATAATCCCGTCACCGTGGGCTATATGTATTACCTGAAGCTGCACCATCTGGTTGACGATAAGATCCATGCCCGTTCCACCGGGCCGTACTCCTTGGTTACCCAGCAGCCTCTGGGCGGCAAGGCTCAGTTCGGCGGCCAGCGTTTCGGCGAGATGGAGGTTTGGGCCCTGGAGGCTTACGGCGCGGCCTATACCCTGCAGGAGATCCTGACGGTGAAGTCCGACGACGTGGTGGGCAGAGTGAAGACTTACGAGTCCATCGTCAAGGGCCAGAACATTCCGGAGCCCGGTATTCCTGAGTCCTTCAAGGTGCTCATTAAGGAGCTTCAGTCCCTGGGTCTGGATGTAAAGGTGCTGGATAAGGATGAGCAGGAGATCGACCTGAAGCAGAACTTTGACGACGATGACGATATCGGCTTGAACGACGGCGGCACCATTCTGGAGGAGGATGAAGTCATGACCTCCATGGATGGCTACACCCTGGAGGACGATCCGGACGATAACAACATGTTTGACGATTCCGGCTTTTTTGACGAAGACGGAGACGATCTTTTGGATTTTGATTCCATTGCAAGCGATATTCGTGAAGAATAAGGAGGGGCGATAGGATGGAGTTTAACGTTTTTGAGTCAATTAAAATCGGACTGGCCTCTCCGGATAAAATTCGAGAGTGGTCCTACGGCGAGGTAAAGAAGCCGGAAACCATCAATTACAGAACCCTGAAGCCCGAGCGGGACGGCTTGTTCTGCGAGCGCATTTTCGGACCGACCAAGGATTGGGAGTGCCATTGCGGCAAGTATAAAAGGATCCGCTATAAGGGTAAAATCTGCGACCGCTGCGGCGTAGAGGTTACCCGCTCCAAGGTGAGAAGAGAGCGTATGGGCCACATCGAGCTGGCCGCGCCGGTTTCCCATATCTGGTATTTTAAGGGGATCCCCTCCCGGATGGGCCTGATTTTGGATATCTCTCCCCGGATGCTGGAAAAGGTGCTGTACTTTGCCATGTACATCGTCACCGACCCCGGCGCCGCCAGAGAGCTAACCAAGCAGCAGTTCCTGAATGAAAAAGAATACCGGGATATGCGGGAAAAATATGAGGACGATTTCGAGGCCGGCATGGGCGCGGAAGCCATTAAAAAGCTCCTGGAGGAAATCGACCTGGATGCCCTCTCCAACGAGCTGAAGGAAGAGCTTGCTACCGCCACCGGGCAAAAGCGGGTCCGCCTGCTGAAGCGCTTGGAGGTCGTGGAAAGCTTCCGGCTTTCCGGCAACCGCCCGGAGTGGATGATCCTGGACGTGGTGCCGGTCATTCCCCCGGATATCCGTCCTATGGTTCAGCTGGACGGCGGCAGATTCGCCACCTCTGACCTGAACGACCTTTACAGAAGAGTCATCAACCGGAACAACCGCCTGAAAAGGCTGCTGGAGCTGGGCGCCCCGGACATCATCGTCCGCAATGAAAAGCGCATGCTTCAGGAAGCGGTTGACGCTTTGATCGATAACGGCCGCCGGGGCAGGCCGGTAACCGGCCCCAACAACCGTCCGCTGAAATCCCTTTCCGATATGCTGAAGGGTAAGCAGGGGCGTTTCCGCCAGAACCTGCTGGGCAAGCGCGTGGACTATTCCGGCCGTTCCGTTATCGTGGTAGGCCCGGAGCTGAAAATGTATCAGTGCGGCCTTCCGAAGGAGATGGCTCTGGAGCTGTTCAAGCCCTTTGTCATGAAGCGCCTGGTGGAAACCGGCGCCGTCAGCAATATCAAGGCCGCCAGAAAAGCGGTGGAGCGGGCGAAGCCAGAGGTTTGGGATGCCCTGGAAGTGGTCATCAAGGGGCATCCGGTGCTTTTGAACCGCGCCCCCACCCTGCATAGGCTGGGTATTCAGGCCTTTGAGCCTGTGCTGGTAGAGGGCCGGGCCTTGAAGCTGCATCCCCTGTCCTGCACCGCTTATAACGCCGACTTTGACGGTGACCAAATGGCTGTTCACGTGCCGCTGTCCGCTGAGGCCCAGGCCGAGGCCCGGTTCCTGATGCTGGCGGCCGGCAACCTGCTCAAGCCCTCCGATGGACGTCCGGTAACCGTGCCGACGCAGGATATGGTTCTGGGTTCCTATTACCTGACCCTGGATAAGGACGGGGAAAAGGGCGAGGGCAAGGTGTTCCGCGATTTTGACGAGGCGCTGATGGCGTATGACGCCAAGGCGATCAGCCTTCACGCCAAGATCAAGGTGCGCCGCACTCTGGAGCTCGGGGAGGAAACCATCTCCAAGCTGATCGAAACCACCGTGGGCCGGATCATTTTCAACCAGCCGATTCCTCAGGATCTGGGGTTTGTGGACCGTTCCGATCCGGAGCACCTGTTTGATTTGGAGATCGACTTCCTGGTGGGCAAAAAGCAGCTGGGCAAGATCATTGACCGCTGTATCAAGGTGCACGGCACCGCGAAAACCTCTGAGGTTTTGGATAACATCAAGGCCCAGGGCTATAAATATTCCACCCAGAGCGGCATCACTGTAGCCGTCTGCGACGCCACCATCCCGCCGGAGAAGAAGGAAATCCTGGCGGAAGCGGATAAGCAGGTCGACCGGGTGGGCGCTCAGTTCCGCAGAGGCTTGATCTCCAACGCGGAGCGCTCCGCGGCGGTTCTGAAAATCTGGGATAAGGCCACCAACGACGTTACCGCGAAGCTGCAGTCCGGCCTGGACCGCTACAATCCCATTTATATGATGGCGGATTCCGGCGCCCGTGGCTCCATGAGCCAGATCCGTCAGCTTGCCGGCATGAGAGGCTTGATCGCCAACACCTCCGGTAAGGTTATTGAAATCCCAATTCGGGCCAATTACCGTGAAGGCCTGAATATTTTGGAATACTTCATCTCTTCCCGCGGCGCCAGAAAGGGCCTGGCGGATACCGCCCTGAGAACGGCGGACTCCGGTTACCTGACCCGCCGTCTGGTAGACGTTTCCCAGGATGTGATCATCCGGGAGGATGACTGCGGTGCCACCACCGGCCTGGAGGTTTTCGACATCCGGGACGGCAAGGAGGTTATCGAGTCCATGCACGAGCGCCTGATCGGCCGGTATCTGTGCGAGGATTTTGTGGATGCTGAAACCGGCAGGGTGCTGGTGTCCAAGGATAAGATGATGACAGACGAGGACGCCGATATCATCGTTAATGCCGGCGTCAAGAAGATCCAGATCCGCTCTATCCTCAACTGTAAGGCCAAGCACGGCGTCTGCAAAAAGTGCTATGGCTCCAACCTGGCCAACGGCATGCCTGTCACGGTAGGCGAGGCGGTGGGTATCATCGCCGCCCAGTCCATCGGCGAGCCCGGCACTCAGCTGACCATGAGAACCTTCCACACCGGCGGCGTCGCCAGCGCGGAGGATATCACCCAGGGTCTGCCCCGTGTCGAGGAGCTGTTCGAGGGCAGAAAGCCGAAGCACTTGGCCATCATCAGTGAGATCGGCGGCAAGGTCCGGTTTGAGGAAATCAAAAAGAACCGCCATGCTGTTGTATTTAACCAGGAAACCGGCGAGGAGAAATCCTATCTGATCCCCTTCGGCTCCAGAGTCCATGTGGAGGAGGGCGACGTGATCGAGGCCGGCGATATGATCACCGAGGGTTCCGTGAACCCCCACGATATTCTCGCTATCAAGGGCACCGACGCTGTCCAGAATTACCTGATCCAGGAGGTTCAGAGAGTATACCGGATGCAGGGTGTTGATATCAACGATAAGCATATCGAGGTTATCGTACGCCAGATGATGAAGAAGGTCCGGGTGGACGATGAGGGCGACACGCTGCTGATGCCTAACTCCCTGGTGGAAAAGAGCGAATTCGATACCGCCAATGAGGAAATCCGTGCCAGAATCGCAGCCGGTGAGCTGGATCTGCGGGAGGCCACCTGTACGCCGACCCTGCTGGGTATCACCAAGGCGTCTCTGGCTACCGATTCGTTCCTGTCAGCCGCCTCTTTCCAGGAGACCACCAGAGTGCTCACCGACGCCGCTATCAAGGGTAAGGTTGACCCGCTGCTGGGCCTGAAGGAGAACGTAATTATCGGTAAGCTGGTGCCGGCCGGCACCGGAATGCACCGGTATAACGACGTCGAGCTGGAGGAGGTCCAGAATACGCCGAATCCCTTGACAAATGAGGCGTTTTAGTGCTATCATAAACAATTGTGGGCGGTAATTTCCACTTTCGTGTCCGACTGGGAAGGTCAAGCTTGAAAAGGCTCCTGAAAACCGCTGAAAAATAGGAATTTCCAGGCCGCCGAAAGGAAAAGCCGCCGGCCGGTTCCCTCGTCTCTTCGATTCCGGAAGGGCGGGGAAAAGGAGAGGATTCATCAGCTTTTGCTTCTGAATCCGAAAACTGTTATTTTGCTGTAAACAGGACAATACTTTTATTGTCCTGTTTCACATAATAAATTTTTGTGAGGAGGTGTCATATGCCAACCTTTAACCAACTGGTCCGTAAGGGACGTGAGGTTTCCGAGAAAAAAGCAAAGGCTCCGGCTCTCTTAAAAGGATGGAACTCTAAAAAGCGTGTGGCGATTGATCAAAATTCACCGCAGAAGCGTGGAGTTTGCACATCTGTTAAGACTGCTACCCCCAAGAAGCCCAACTCTGCTTTAAGAAAAATCGCCAGAGTCCGGCTTTCTAACGGAATTGAGGTAAGCTCTTATATTCCGGGTGTGGGCCACAACCTGCAGGAGCATAGTGTTGTGCTGATTCGTGGTGGACGTGTTAAGGATCTTCCTGGTGTGCGTTACCATATTATCCGCGGAACATTGGATGCCCAGGGCGTTGCCAAAAGAATGCAGGCCCGTTCCAAGTACGGCGCGAAGCGTCCGAAGGCCGGCGCAAAGAGTTAAGATTGTGACCAAACACGTATGGGCTTGCGCTTAACGCGCAATTTAATTGCATGTAACATCTGCAAAACAATGCAGTGATATATACTAGATAGATATGTCTCTGTATTGGCCCGCGGGAGTTTGTCGCTTTCGAGTACCGATGATATCATCTATATGAAGGAGGGAAGCGAAGTGCCAAGAAGAGGCTCAATTGCAAAACGTGATGTTTTGCCAGACCCGCTTTACAATTCAAAATTAGTAACCCGCCTGATCAACAACGTTATGGTTGACGGCAAAAAGGGTGTGTCCCAGAAGATCGTATACGGTGCTTTTGAGATTATCCAAGAAAAAACAGGCAAGGATCCCCTGGAGACCTTTGAACAGGCTATGGAGAACATCATGCCCCTGTTGGAGGTAAAGGCCCGCCGTGTCGGCGGCGCCACCTACCAGGTTCCTATGGAGGTCCGCCCGGAGAGGCGCCAGACCTTAGGTCTGAGATGGCTCACCAATTACGCAAGACTGAGATCTGAAAAGACCATGAAAGAAAGGCTTGCCGGAGAAATCCTTGATGCGATCAATGGCGTCGGCGGCGCTGCTAAGAAGCGTGACGACACCCACAAGATGGCAGAGGCCAATAAGGCGTTTGCACATTACAGATGGTAATTTGAGACCAATTAAGGAGGACCCGACACTATGCCAAGACAGGTTTCACTTGAGAAAACCCGTAATGTCGGCATCATGGCTCACATCGATGCCGGTAAAACAACAACAACGGAACGTATTCTGTACTATACGGGCGTAAACCATAAGATCGGCGAAACCCACGACGGTGCTGCTACCATGGACTGGATGGCGCAGGAGCAGGAGAGAGGTATCACCATTACCTCCGCCGCTACTACCTGCTTCTGGAAGGAACATCGTATCAACATCATCGACACCCCCGGCCACGTTGACTTTACCGTAGAGGTGCAGCGCTCCCTGAGAGTGCTGGACGGCTCTGTAACAGTTCTGTGCGCCAAGGGCGGCGTGGAGCCTCAGTCTGAAACCGTATGGCGCCAGGCTGACGAATACCACGTGCCGAGAATGGCCTATGTCAATAAGATGGATATCATGGGCGCCGATTTCTATCGGGTCGTCCAGATGATGAAGGACCGTCTGCAGTGCAATGCTGTTCCGATTCAGCTGCCTATCGGCTCTGAGGATACCTTTAAGGGTATCATCGACCTGGTGGAAATGAAGGCTGATGTTTATTATGACGAAATGGGCACCGACATGAAGGTGGAAGAAATTCCGGACGACATGAAGGAGCTGGCGGAAAAATACCGCGCTGAGCTGATCGAGCACGTCGCTGAGCAGGATGACGAGCTGCTGGAGAAATATCTGGGCGGCGAGGAGCTCACTGTCGACGAGATCAAGCGCACCATCCGCAAATCCTGTATCGCTAACACTATGGTTCCTGTCACCTGCGGTACTTCCTACCGCAACAAGGGCGTACAGAAGCTGCTGGATGCGATCGTGGATTATATGCCCGCCCCGACGGATGTAGCGGCGATTAAGGGTATTAACCCGGAAACCGAAGAAGAAGTGGTCCGCCACTCCTCCGACGACGAGCCGTTCTCCGCTCTGGCGTTCAAGATTATGACCGACCCCTTTGTGGGCAAGCTGTGCTTCTTCCGTGTGTATTCCGGTACCATCAACGCCGGTACCACGGTGTACAACGCCAACAAGGACAACAATGAGCGTATCGGCAGAATCCTGCAGATGCACGCGAACCACCGTCAGGATATCGAATGCTGCTACGCGGGCGATATCGCGGCGGCGGTAGGATTGAAGAACACCAGCACCGGCGATACCCTGTGCGATGAAAAGCATCCGGTTATCCTGGAGTCCATGGTGTTCCCGGAGCCGGTTATCCGTGTAGCCATCGAGCCTAAGACCAAGGCTGGACAGGAAAAGATGGGCATCGCTCTGGCTAAGCTGGCGGAAGAGGATCCCACCTTTAAGGCTTACACCGACGAGGAAACCGGCCAAACCATTATCGCTGGTATGGGCGAGCTTCACCTGGAAATCATCGTGGACAGACTGCTCCGTGAATTCAAGGTGGAGGCCAACGTTGGTAAGCCTCAGGTTGCCTATAAGGAGACCATCCGCGGTACTGCGGACGTGGACAACAAGTATGCCCGGCAGTCCGGCGGTAAAGGCCAGTATGGTCATGTTAAGATTAGAATCGAACCCAATCCCGGTAAGGGCTATGAGTTCGTGAACGCAATCGTCGGCGGCGCGATTCCGAAGGAATATATCCCGGCGGTTGATCAGGGTATCCAGGGAGCTATGCTCTCCGGCGTCCTGGCCGGCTACAATGTAGTCGACGTAAAAGTTACTTTGTACGACGGTTCTTATCATGAGGTTGACTCCTCTGAAATGGCGTTTAAGATCGCCGCTTCCATGGCCTTCAAGGAGGCAATGAGAAAGGCTCAGCCGGTTCTCATGGAGCCGATTATGAAGGTTGCGGTTATTGTGCCTGAGGAATACATGGGCGACGTTATCGGAGACTTGAACTCCCGCCGCGGTATGATTCAGGGCATGGACGCTCTCCCGGGTGCCCAGCGCATCAACGCCATGGTTCCTTTGTCTGAGATGTTCGGTTACGCTACCGACATGCGCTCTAAGACTCAGGGACGCGGGCAGTATACCATGGAGCCCAGCGATTACGCGGAGGTTCCCAAGTCTGTTGGCGAAAAGATTATTTCCAGCCGTACAAAGAAAGCCGAATAACTTATCCAAAACTATTGCAATTTAGGAAAAGAATTGCTAAAATGAGGATTATAGCCCGGCTTATGAAATTTAAAATTATTTTCTGATTAAAAAGGAGGAAATCCCAATGGCAAAGGCTAAGTTTGAAAGAACAAAACCCCATGTTAACATTGGCACCATCGGTCACGTTGACCATGGCAAGACCACTCTGACCGCTGCGATCACCAAGGTTCTGAACCTGGAGGGCGACGCGGAATTCGTGGATTACGCCAACATCGATAAGGCTCCCGAGGAGAGAGAGCGTGGTATTACCATTAATACCGCTCACGTTGAGTATGAGACCGAAAAACGCCACTATGCTCACGTTGACTGCCCCGGCCACGCCGACTATGTAAAGAACATGATCACCGGTGCCGCTCAGATGGACGGCGCTATCCTGGTTATCGCTGCTACCGACGGCCCTATGGCTCAGACCAAGGAGCACCTGCTGCTGGCCCGTCAGGTAGGCGTGCCCTATATCATCGTATTCCTGAACAAGGTTGACCAGGTTGACGACGAGGAGCTTCTGGAACTGGTAGAGATGGAAGTCCGCGAGACCCTGAACGAGTATGAGTTCCCGGGCGACGATACCCCCATCATCAAGGGTTCCGCTCTGAAGGTTCTGGAGTCTGACTCCAAGGATCCTAACGCTCCCGAGTATGCCTGCATTCATGAGCTGATGGATGCGGTTGACAGCTATATCCCCACTCCTGACCGTAAGGCTGACCTGCCCTTCCTGATGCCTGTTGAGGACGTGTTCACCATTACCGGCCGTGGTACTGTTGCCACTGGTAGAGTTGAGCGTGGACAGCTGAAGACTGGTGAGGAAGTTGAAATCGTTGGCTTGGCTGACGAGAAGAAGAAGACCGTTGTTACCGGTATCGAAATGTTCCGCAAGATTCTGGACTATGCTGAGGCCGGCGATAACATCGGCGCTCTGCTCCGTGGTATCCAGAGAAATGAAATCGAGCGCGGACAGGTTCTGTCTAAGCCCGGCTCCATTCATCCTCACACCAAGTTCAAGGGCCAGGTGTACGTTCTGACCAAGGAAGAAGGCGGACGTCATACTCCTTTCTTCAATAACTATCGTCCTCAGTTCTATTTCAGAACTACTGACGTTACCGGCGTAATCTCTCTGCCCGAGGGCACCGAGATGTGCATGCCTGGCGACAACGTTGTGATGGACGTTGAGCTGATCACTCCTATCGCTATCGAAGAAGGTCTGCGCTTCGCTATCCGTGAAGGCGGCCGTACCGTTGGTTCCGGCGTTGTTACCGCCATCAACGAGTAATTAAATTATCTTTGAGCGTGGAAAAGGCCCGGACAAATCTGTCCGGGCCTTTTTGCATGTTTCTTTATGCGCTATAATTAGTATCTTCTTTAGCCAGAAGAATGTTTTTGTTTCCGCAGGCAAAACAATTTTAATGGGAAAGGAAAAGGCTTCTGTCTATAGTTATGGGCATATGGAACAGCGAGAAGATTTATAAGCCGGATTGGAGTTCTTTCACCAGATAACGGGAAGAATTTGTTATGGAAGAAGGAAAATAAATTGAAAATTCGAACTGCCGGTGTGCAGGATCTGGAAACGGTGAGCAGGATTCACGCTTTAAGCTGGAAAACCGCATACCGTGGAATCCTGCCGGATGATTTTTTGGACCAGCTTTCCTATCGACGCTGGGTCGCACCTCTGAAAGACATGATGGAGCAGGGGCTTGAAATCAGAGTGATCGAGGAAGAAGAAAAACCCTTTGGCTGCATTACCTTCAGCGCCGCTAGGGATCAGGCGTTTGCCGGATGGGGTGAAATCGTATCCTTTCATTTGCTGCTGGAGGCCCGTGGAAAAGGATACGGAAGGTTATTGATTCAGGATGCCGTGAGACAATTAAAAGAAAAGGGCTATTCAAAAATTTACCTATGGGTTTTGGAGAAAAACGAAAGAGCAAGAAGATTCTATGAGAAAAATGGCTTTACCTGGAACGGGGATCGTCTGGAAGGGGAAGAAGGCGGGCGAAAGGTCACGGATCTTAGATATGTTTTATCTTTCCCTAAAACAAATTTATCTTAAGCACAAATTCTAAAAGCAAACAAAGGCTGTTCAAAGCTTACCGCCCATGGCGGCGATTTTGAACAGCCTTTTGTTATATCGAAAACTGCCGGTACTGCCGGCGGCCCGACAGCCTGATGGCTGCGATTCATTTTACCTAAGGCATCATCAGACCGCAGGGCTGGCTCTTTGCGTTTGTTTTAAAGGAACAAAATCAAAAATCAAGCGGTAGAAATTGAAAAGCATACCGGTTATGGCTTGTCAACACCATCAATCAGAGCTTCGTAGGAAACGCCAAAAATTTTCGCTAACGCTTGAAGCTCTATATCGGTTACATACCTTTTGTTGGTTTCAATTCGGGTAATCACATTTTTATCCATATCTACGCCTAATAACTGCAACTGATTTGCCAGCTCACGCTGTGACATATGATGCTCTTTCCTCAGAGCCTTTAAATGACCGGAAATTAAATTTTTATCGCCGGTTTCGCTCCTTGGCTTTGGCATAATTTCGTTCACCACATTTTCACTGTTTGTATCATTTTTTGCACTTTTTATTGATTTTACTCTAAATCAATGCTATAATCGGTTGTAAAAGTGAGACAAAATGGAGGGGAATCTATGAAAATATGTAAAGAACTTTTATATCAGGAATTGGGCAGGTTTTTAGTCCGTAATTTTAATGAGTTTCAGTTTGATTACCAGCAGGTTATCATGACGAAATCTGTACAGGCTTTAAACCGAATTCAAGAAATATTGCAGGATGATACGCTGGACGATTTCTATAAAATAGAGAAAATCGAACGAATTTTTGAAAGCTGTGGCGTCAGTCTGAAAAATCGCCGCGAATAGAATCGAAAGAAAATTTTTTCCGGCAAGGCTGAATAACCTTAAATTTTTTCCCGCGATAACTACCGGAAACGGAAGATCCCTTCGCACAGCAAACACTGGACAGCACGAATCGTTTTATGCGGTAAATGCAGGAATAGAAAAAGCAGGCTGGTTCACAAATGAACCGGCCTGCTTTTTCAGCAGCCCTATATTTTTTTGTTTATTGTTGGAAAAGAGAATACAAAAGGCAGAAAACAAGAAAATAAAAAGGATATGATATAAAAATCAGAGGGATCAGGAAAATATGGACAGCCGCAGGTTAACCTGCGGCTGCGGCCGGCTGTCCGTTCGTTTGCAGCACACAGTCGAGAGATGCCAGCAAACGAAAGAAAGGAACGGCTTCTGTCTGCCGCGCCTGTTGTGAGATCAATCCGGGGAGGAGGCTAAGTCCAGCCGCATAATGTGGTCATCCATCACATAGCCTTGACCGATATCGGTCACCTCGTCGTGATCCACATAGAAGCCGGCCTGCCGGTAGAAAGCCACGGAACCGAGATTATCCCGGTTAACGGTCAGCCAGATGTAGCCCAGGCTTTTCTCCCGGCAGATTTTTTTCAGTTCTTCTAAAGCAAAGCTGGCCAAGCCTTTGCGCCGGAATGTTTTCTCAATATAAAGCTTGCTGAGGAATAGGGCGCCGTTTTCAATTTTGTAGCCGCAAAAACCGGCGTTTTGGCCATCGCAGACCAGCCAGCAGTAGGTATAGCCCTGATGCTCGATCTGATTAGTGACTGCCTTGAAGGACTGAAATTTTTCCACCATGTAGGTGATCTGGTCGGCGGAAAGAATCTGTCCGTAGTGCTCTCTCCAAATACGGGAGGCTAAAAAGCACATCTCCTTAATTTGCTCTGGGGTTTTGATTTGTTTCATTTGAAGCTCGCTCATGGGTTCTAACCTTGCTTTCTGTTAAAATGATTTTATAATTTTTTACTTTTATATACTTATTGTTTATTTTTAAGAATAATATACAAATAGAACGGTTTTTAAACAATTCTTTTGCTTCGCCGCTCAGCCGAAAAAAGACTGAACCAAAGGCGTGTTTAAAATTTACGGTATTTTTTCACCTTGCGCTTTCTGCGGTCGCGGCGGTTGTAAATGGTGGCGATGATCAGATAGATGATAAAGAGTAATACAAATAGGCCGCAAATTCCGAGAAACCAGGGAGAAGATATGATATTCTTTGCGCCCTCCCAATAATACAGCAGATCGCTTCTCTGTACGTCCTCGCTGGCAACCAGGTTAATGGTGGCGAGCTCGTGATTGGCGTAGGAAAGAGTGGCCTTTCCTAAAATTTCTCCCTTCGTAATAGGCGCGTTGACGCTCTCAGGCTTTTCCACCTCGGATACGACGATGGAGTTTAAATCTACGTCATTAGGAAGCAGGGCGGTGACATCCTTTTCCGGAACCAGCAGGAGAGTGTCCTTTTCCCAGGCCAGGTTCAAGTTTACTTCCGCCAGAGGCTTTTCCATATCTACAATGGATTTCAAGGTGAAGGTGCGGAACGCCCAGCGGTACAGCGCCTTGGAATCAATCATGGCGCCGTTGTCAGGAACAGGGTCCTGCCCCGCCACGTGGGGAGAGCCCATCGCCACGCACAGGTAAGCGTAGCCCTCGGCCTTGGCGGTGGTAACAATACAGTCGCCGGCTTGGTCGTGCCAGCCGGTTTTGATGCCGGTGACATATTGATAATAATAATCCGGATAGCCGGGCAGCATCATTAAATTGGTAGTGTCTAAGCGCCGCTCTTCCTGCATATTGGTGGCGGGAACAATATGATAGGTTTGGCTCACAATGTCCATAAACCGGGGCAGATCCATGGCGTATTCCGCCATGATTCCCATATCACGGGCGGTGGTATAGTGGTTTTCGTCATGGAGTCCGTCCGGGTTGGCGAAGTGGGTACCGGTACAGCCGAGCTCGGCGGCCTTGTCGTTCATCATTTGAACGAACCGGTCTATATTGGAAAGCTTTTCCGGGTTCCCGGTCTCCTGGTTTTTCCTGCCTCCCACATAGTCAGCAAGGATAACTGCGGCGTCATTGCCGGAGCGAACCATCAGGCAGTTCAGCGCCTCGTAGATTGACATGGTTTCCCCAACCATAATATTGGCGATTGAACTTCCCGTACCCTCTAGGGAGTCCTTCAGCTCTTGCGTCAAAGTTACGGTGGTGCCGTCTAAATCCTCCACATTCTCACTGACTACAATATAGGTCAAAATTTTCGTGGTGGAAGCAGGCTCGATCCGTTCATCCGCGTTTTTTGTGTAAACCACAGTGCCGGTATCCAGATTTTTCATGAAAATAGCATTGCAGTTGGTTTCAAAATCAATCGTAAAACCCTCATCCCCCGCCGCGCTGGCAGGAAAGGCGAAAATTGAGGTAAACAAAAAAAGACAGGAAAACAAAAGGATTAACTTTTTTTTCATAGAAGTTTTTCCTCCGATATGGTATGATAAAATTACTGAAACAGATCAGCGGGTGCGCGCTTTTATTTTTATGCCGTGTCGTCCAGCCTGGTTCTGGACAGCCTGCGGGAAATTTTCACAGTGAGCGCTTGCGCCGTACTGCAAATGGATTTCTACCGCCGCCATTGGAATACTGATTTTAAAACGGGAATTTCCTATGGCTTGGAATCCAAATAGGAACGATAAGCACTGCCTCTTTCTTGAAAAGGAATCAGAAACCATATTCACCAATTGGAATTCCGCTCTCTTGCCGCGGAGGTACCCAGCCGGCGGAGGATGGCCCTGATTCCCGCTGCTGCCGGTGCCCCGCTATGGATGATTTTTGATCGTCTAACGATGCCATCACGCCCCTTTTTGCCTGTAGAATAGAATGGATTATGTATACCATTTTACCTTATTTATCCGGGAAAGGCAAATTAAAAATTTATGACAATTATAACAGTTTCCTAACGGGAGGAATTGAAATGATATTTATTACGGGAGATATGCACGGCCTTATGGAACGCTTTCAGGATTCCGCGTTTCGGCACATCAAAAAGGGGGATACCCTGATTATCTGCGGAGATTTCGGCTTTCTCTGGGAAGGCACCGAGGAGGAGAAAAAGGCGCTGAAAAAGCTGGAGAAGAAAAAGTACGAGATCCTGTTTGTAGACGGCATCCATGAGAATTTCGACCTGCTGGAAAGCTATCCGGAGGAGGAATACGCCGGGGGAAGGGTTCACCGTATCGGTACGAATCTCCGCCATCTGATGCGGGGAGAGCTGTTCACCATCGAGGGAAAAAAGATCTTTGCCTTTGGCGGCGGGGAGAGCATCGAAAAGGAGGACCGGGTCAAGGCGGGAAAATGGTGGGAGCGGGAAATGCCCACCCTGGAGGAAATGCAGCACGGCGTGGACCGGCTGG
>ERZ506938.53-NODE-53-length-68413-cov-6.693935_pt1 | contig 68413 bp, 61 predicted proteins | sample MGYA00513172_ERZ506938 | MGnify/ENA metagenome assembly ERZ506938
AACGATAGTCGTTCTTTGTTACCATAGAACGTCCGTCCTGTCCAAGTCCACCAACTTCCAGTGTTGCCCATGTAGGGTCTCCTGAGAACAGTTCGTTGTATGATGGGATTCTTGCGAACTTAACCATACGGAATTTCATTACCATGTGGTCGATTAATTCCTGAGCTTCTTTTTCTGTGATCTTTCCAGCTTTTAAGTCTCTTTCAATATAGATATCAAGGAATGTAGAGATACGTCCAACACTCATTGCAGCTCCGTTCTGAGTCTTGATTGCTGCAAGATATCCGAAGTACAGCCACTGTACTGCTTCGTGAGCATCTTTAGCCGGCTGTGAAATGTCATAGCCATATACAGCTGCCATTTCTTTCATTTCTTTCAGAGCTTTGATCTGATCTGCAAGCTCTTCACGAAGACGGAAGTCTGTTCCCTTCATTCCGTGTCTTGCATAACGCTCAAAGTCATACTGTTTTTTCTCGATCAGGAAGTCGATACCATAAAGAGCTACACGACGGTAGTCACCAACGATACGTCCTCTTCCGTATGTATCCGGAAGACCTGTGATGATCTTGTTGTGTCTTGCTTTCTTCATTTCAGGTGTATAAATATCAAATACTCCCTGGTTGTGTGTTTTATGATATTTTGTAAAGATCTTATGAAGTTCTTCGCTTGGCTGATAACCGTAAGTTGTACAAGCCTGCTCAGCCATCTTAATTCCACCGTATGGCATAAAAGCTCTCTTCAGAGGTTTGTCTGTCTGAAGACCAACAACCTTCTCAAGATCCTTTGTCTCTTCACTGATGTATCCTGGGCCATATGCTGTAAGACCAGATACTACTTCAGTTTCCATATCAAGAACGCCGCCCTTTGCACGCTCTTCTTTCTGAAGTTCCTGAAGCTTACCCCATAATGTATCGGTTGCTTCTGTTGGTCCTTCCAGGAAGGATTCGTCTCCTTCATATGGTGTATAGTTCTCCTGGATAAAGCTGCGAACGTCAACTGAGTTCACCCATTCTTTTCCTTTAAAACCAGCCCACTGCTCAAAATGTGCCATCTTTTTGTTCCCCTTTCCTATCTTTCATTTTCTTGTGCGCCGTCAGTATACCATTTCGTGAAGAAAATATCAAGGCTTATTCTGATAATCGTTTTCAAAATCGCCCTTGTATGCAATTTTGTGCAATTTGTGTATATTTATACGAACAATATCGCTTTATTTCGCATTTTTCCAGGCACAATTTTACCTTTTGGGCACTAAAAGATGTGGAGGAACTGACGTTGGCATTCTGATCCCTCTTACATATTTTTGTATAAAAAAGAAGAACCTGCACATTATACAGATTCTCCATTCTTTTGCATTTTATTCTGCAGATGCTTTTTCAACCTGTGCGATTGCTGCTTTCTGCATTGGAATACGGCAGTTCTTGTTGCTTCCGAATTCTACGATTACATCTTCATCACTGATGTCGATCAGTACACCGTAAAATCCGCCTGTTGTCAGTACTGTATCTCCGACTTCCATCTCGTTGATCATTGCCTGAACTCTCTTCTGTTCTTTCTTCTGAGGTCTCATGAAGATCATGTAGAATCCTCCGAAAATAACTGCATATACAACAATTAAAATAACCCAGCTCGTACCGCTGGAGCTCTGTGCTGCTAATGAAAACATCTCTTTTCCTCCTACTCATCTTTAAACACTATTGCTATCATACACAAAAACCTCACATTCAGCAAGGTTTTTTATACTTTTTTCATTATTTTATTCATTCTTGCCCGTTACAGCGGCAATTTTTCTCTCTTTATACTCTTTATAACAGTCATGATCGATCGCATCACGGATCTCTTCCATCATTGTATTATAGAAATACAGATTATGAAGCACACACAGACGCATTCCCAGCATTTCTTTTGCTTTTAACAGATGTCTGATATATGCTCTTGAATAATTGCGGCATGCCGGACACTGGCATCCTTCTTCAATCGGTCTGTCATCCAGCTCAAATTTGGCATTGAACAGATTAAGTTTTCCATGATTCGTGTACACATGTCCATGTCTTCCATTTCTGCTTGGGTACACACAGTCAAAGAAATCTACGCCTCTGTCAACTGCTTCCAGAATATTCACCGGAGTTCCGACTCCCATCAGATAAGTCGGTTTATGATCTGGAAGATGGGGAACAACTGCATCCAGGATCCGGTACATCTCTTCATGCGATTCACCGACTGCCAGTCCGCCAACCGCATATCCATCCAGATCCAGTTTTGAAATCTCATCCGCATGTTTGATACGGATATCTTCATATACTCCGCCCTGATTGATTCCAAAAAGCATCTGATGCTTATTAATTGTATCCGGAAGCGAATTCAGGCGTTCCATTTCTTTTTTACATCGTACAAGCCATCTGGTCGTACGCGCCACAGATTTTTCTATATATTCCCTGTCAGCTACACTCGACGGGCACTCATCAAATGCCATCGCTATCGTAGATGCCAGATTCGACTGAATCCGCATACTCTCTTCCGGCCCCATAAATATTTTATGTCCGTCAATATGGGAATTGAAATACACTCCCTCTTCTTTGATTCTGCGCAGTCCCGCAAGTGAAAACACCTGAAATCCGCCCGAATCGGTAAGAATCGGCTTGTCCCAATTCATAAATTTGTGAAGTCCGCCCAATTTTTTTACCACTTCGTCTCCCGGACGCACATGTAAATGATAAGTATTTGATAATTCTACCTGCGTCTTTATCTCCTGCAAATCCGTAGTTGCCACAGCCCCTTTAATTGCAGCTGCCGTACCGACATTCATAAACACGGGGGTCTCGATGACCCCATGTACCGTATGCAGCCGTCCTCTTTTTGCAAGGCCGTCTTTTTTGATTAATTCATACATGATTATATTTCCTTTTTCTCTAATTATGTACTACCACCGGTGCTCCTGCCGAAATAAGTTCGAATAATTTTCCGGCCATCTCAGGCGGCATGTTTACACATCCATGTGATCCATTTGTCTGATACCTGCTGCCTCCGAATGTAGGCTGCCATGATGCATCATGGAAACCGACACCTCCGTTAAACGGCATCCAGTATTTTACAGGCGTCTCATACTCATAAGTACCATCTGCCTTTTTCGTTCCCTTAAGCGTCTGATCTTTTGCTTTATATGCAAGCGAATAGACACCGGTCGGAGTTGCATTTCCTTTATTTGGATTTCCCGTTACAACATCTGTCTCCAGAGCAATATGCCCATCTTTTACATAATACATATGCTGTGTTGTCAGATTAACCTCTGCGTAAGTATTTCCCACATCATTTCCATCATGACTTGCTGCACGGCTTGAATAATTGGGCTCTCTTGTTACTGTTTCCGCTTTTTGAATATTCGCGATCAACGCATTGTACTCTGCTTCCTGATCAATCTTCCATCCGTAACTTCCACCCGAAACCGTAACGGTATTACCGCTTGCTGATGTAAATGTTCTTTCTTTTCCCTTTGTATCATACTTTGCTGCAAGTGACTGAACGTATTCTTTCACAGCACTTTCATCGAATGTCACATTCATATCATCGTCAACTTTAACCCACTTAGATATCATAGAAGAATCGACAACCTCTGTATTCGGTTTGAAATCATAGGTAACCGTTGCTCCAAGATATTTGTTCATTGCATCACAGGCTTCTGTTACCTTTTTGGAATCTGATGTGTAAGCCGGCTTTTCATAGCAGCCTGTTTTTAAAAGATCAAGCTTTTCATTTGCCCCGTTCACTGCGGTTATTACTGCCTTACGGAACTCTTCAGTCTTGATCGTTGTACCATCCGTCTCCGGTACAACCACAAATTTGTCCGTCTTGAATTCCGGATGTGCATTAACCGGTGCAATCTGATTCTCTTCTTTCATGCATTCCAGATTTGCAATCTGCGTTTTTAATGCGCTTTCATCATACTCTACCCCGATCTTTGCCTTCATATTGCGGCCTTTCCATAACGACTCGATCCACAGGAACGGATTCTGTCCTTTTATCAGTTTTTCTACCTGTTTTCCGGGTACATACTTTAATGATATGTCTTTTCCTTCAATTACTTCTGTTTTATTATCGGCTTCAAGTAATGTCAGTTTATAATCTGCAACTTCTTTCTCCAGATATTCCTCTACCTGTTTTACATTCTTATTCGAACAGTCTATTCCATTAATGACAGTCTTTGAAAAGAAATGTGTACTGTAAAATACTGCCGTACCCACATAACCAATTGCAATGACCGAAACGATCAGCGAAAGTACAATTGCTATCTTATTACGCAATTTCCAGTTTTTTCTTCTGTTTTTTCTTTGTTGTCTTCTTTCTTGTTTCATTACTTTCTGTGTTTCAGGTCTCTGATCCTCTTCATCAATTTCTGAAAATCCCTCATCCGCATACATTTCTTTCTCTAATATTTCTTCCATTTTATCTGTATGTTTTTCTCTAATGCTCATTAATTCTAACTCCTCTACAATGAAATTTACCTGCTTATAATAAAGTTCATGCTTTCTAATTATAATATGCATATATAGAAAAGTACAGATAAAATCCAAATTTTTTCACAAGATATTTTATAAATAATTTATGATTGCGGCTTCGATGCTTTTTTTATATAATATATTTTATATAATAACACAATCTTTTATGACCGAATACATACGAACTAAGGAGACACAGATATGGCAGGATCAACTTTTGGAACTTTATTCAGGATCACAACCTGGGGTGAATCCCATGGACCGGCTCTCGGAGTCGTTGTAGACGGATGTCCCGCCGGGATTCCTCTCACCACTGATTATATACAGGCATTTCTTGACCGCAGAAAACCTGGTCAAAGCAAATTCACTACTGCCCGCAGAGAATCGGATACAGTCGAGATTCTTTCCGGCGTTTTTGAAGGGTATACGACCGGAACACCTATTTCTCTCGTAGTCCGTAATAACGATCAGCGTTCTCATGATTACAGCAATATCAAAGACTGCTATCGTCCGGGGCATGCCGATTATACATTTGATAAAAAATACGGATTACGCGACTATCGCGGCGGCGGACGTACTTCCGGAAGAGAAACTATTGGACGCGTTGCCGGCGGAGCTGTCGCTTCCCGCATTCTTGAATGTCTTGGAATAAAACTTACTACCTATACCAAAACAATCGGTCCTGTATCCATTCCTTCCGATGCCTATGATTATTCTGTAATTAATGAAAACCGCCTTTATATGCCAAATTCGGAATACGCACAGCAGGCAGCTGCCTATTTGGAACAATGTATTTCTGATCAGGATTCGTCCGGCGGTCTGATTGAATGTATTATTGAAGGTATGCCCGCAGGTGTCGGGGAGCCCGTTTTTGACAAACTGGATGCTTCCCTCGCCAAAGCCGTTATGTCAATCGGGGCTGTCAAAGGTGTAGAAATCGGTGATGGATTCTCTGTTACATCTTCCAAAGGAAGTATCAACAATGATTCTTTCATCTCCGAAAACGGACAAGTTTTGAAGCAGACCAACCATAGTGGGGGGATTCTCGGCGGTATCAGCGATGGAAGTTCCATTATATTACGCGCAGCCATCAAACCGACACCATCTATTTCCCAACCACAGAAAACAGTAAACACTGCCGGAGAAAACATCGAAATTGCTATTTCTGGACGACATGATCCGGTTATCGTTCCACGTGCGGTTGTTGTAGTGGAATCCATGGCTGCAATTACACTTACAGATCTCCTGATGCAGAATATGACTTCGCGTATTGAATATCTCAAAAATATTTATCTTTAATAGGTGACTGCTTCTTCCGAACGCATGTTGATACATAGAACTTGCCACCGGCAACTTCTCTTGCATACTTTGTTATACCAAAAAATGCAAAAGAAGCTGACGATGACAGGTTCTTTTGCATTTATACTTTATACATTATACATGGAAACATCCGCCACCGATAAACTCCCTTAAAAGTGAATTTGCCGGCACATTCTCGCTTCCGATCCCTACAAAATAATCCAGGAACTTTAACAAGCGTTTCGCTTCCAGATATTCCGGACACTCTCTTTCAATTCCAAAAAGCTGTGCTTCTACATATGGTTTCAATACTGCCAGTTCATAAATCAATGCAGAATTGAACATCACATCCGCTTCCTCCTGATATGGGAATATATTACACTCCTCACCTTTTCGTACAGACGGCCACATACGGATAGTTTCTTTTGCAGAAGTTCCTCTCGTTCTCGCATCTCGGACAATTCTGCGGATCAGACGCCCATCTGTTGTCGGAATCCGATTATGTTCATCAATATTCAGCTGCGTGAGTGCACTGATATATATTTTAAACTTGTTCTCATCCGGAAGATTTCTGGTTAATTCCGGATTCAGGCAATGAATTCCTTCTATTACAAGCACTTCATTTTCCTTTAACTTTTTCGGTCTGCCCTTATATTCTTTGTGTCCCGTGACAAAATTAAATTCTGGTATTACCACTTCTTTTCCATCAAGAAGTTCCTGAAGCTGACGATTAAACAGTTCTACATCTACCGCTCCCAGCCCCTCAAAGTCATAATTGCCATTCTCATCTTTCGGAGTCTCTTCACGTTCTTTAAAATAATTGTCCACTGCAATTGGATACGGGCACAGTCCATTCGCCCTGAGCTGTACAGACAAACGATGAGAAAACGTTGTCTTACTGGAGGAAGACGGCCCCGCGATCAGTACAAACCGAACATCCGAACGTACTCTGACCTGTTCCGCAATCTGCGCTATTTTTTCTTCCTGAAGCGCTTCCTGTACCAGTACCAGTTCATTCACATCACTTCTGGTAATTTTATCGTTCAAATCACCTACCGTTTCTATTCCCTGAGCATCTCCCCATTTCGTTGATTCCTGTAACACATGAAACAGCTGGTTCTGTGGTTCAAACGGAGGTACTTTTTCCGGCTCACCCTGGGTCGGCATCTGAATTACAAACCCTTCATCATACAAATATAATTTGAAATATTTTAAATATCCGGCACTCGGAACCATATATCCATAATAATAATCTTCAAATTCATTCATACTGTAAATATTCACACGTGATACCCTTCGATAATGAAACAATCGTTCTTTGTCATGCATCCCATGCTCTCCAAACATTGCAATCGCATCGTCTGTATGCACACTTTTTTTCTGAATCGGCAGATTCTTTTCTACCATTGTCCTCATCCGTCTCTCTACCTTATCCAGAAACTCTTGTGTGAGTTCTATATTGCCTTCTATCGTACAATAATACCCTTTACTTACAGAATAATGAATACGGACTTTATCGATATTCTTATGTTCTGCCACATCATATACCGCTTTTACAAGCATCAGGCTCATACTTCTGCGATACGCTTTATATCCAAGCGAATCTGCAGTCGTCACAAACTCAAGTTTACAGTCTTTTTTTAATGTTTTAAATAATTCCTGTAACCTTCCATCAACAAATACTAATACTATATCGTGCTCATATTCATGCTGATATTCTTTTGCAATATCCAGATATGTTGTTCCTTCCCGAAACTTTCTGTCACAGTCCCCTACCTGAACTATATAAAAAACTTCATTCATACCTGCACCTCATTTCTTCTCTCCGGGTTATGTATGGAATCAGACGATCAGGAACGGATGACTGATCGGTGCCGCAACAATCTCAACCTCACTGAGATGTTTTTCAAGATACTGTCTCATATCTTCAATAAAGATATGTTCAATCCCATAATGTCCGCCATCGATGATTGCCAGTCCCTGGGCTACCGCATCAATTCCTTCATGATGTCCGATATCTCCTGTGATCAGAACATCCGCATTCTTATCCAGTGCCGCCTGAATCACACTTTTACCGGAACCCGGACAGATTGCTATTCTTTTTACTTTTTCTTCCAGATTACCGAATACCTTTACTGCCCCCAGATGAAATGCAGACTTCACATCTTCACAGCATTCTCTGAGAGTCATCGGTGTCTCAAGATCAGATACTCTTCCGATCCCTTCGGGTTCATCTTCTTTCCCAATATCCCCTTCTGCAGTTACTTCCAGAATTTCTGCATTCTTCATATTCATCTTATCCCCGGAAAGGTCTGCCATTCCCAGTACATCATAATTCGTATGCATAGCATAATAAGAAATATCGTTCTGTATCAGTTTTAAGATACGTTCTCCGACAAAATCCAGATTATGGATTCTCTTAATCGGTGAAAATATCATCGGATGATGTGTAATCAACATATCTGCTCCTGTCCTGACAGCTTCATCTATTACTTCATCTGTGGCATCTAATGCAATATAAATCCTTTTTACTTCCTTATCATCTCTTCCCACCAGAAGTCCTACATTGTCCCACGACAGCGCATAATTAAGCGGATATTCTTTCTCAATCTCATACATTACATCTTTACACAACATCTTACATACTCCCTTTCTTCTACTCGTAATACTTTAAAGCCTCTTGTGTCAGTATGATTTCCTGTTTCAGTTCTTCCATTCTCTCGGCAGCACTTACACTGTTCTGATGTTTAAAAAGTTGTTGAAATACACTCTCTTTAATCTGCATCTCTCTGTCCAGATATTTTTTCAGGACAGGATGCTGTTCCAAAAGCAGACGTTTGCCATATGTATATTCACATATTGTATATTCTTCTTTTTTTCCGTGTATGACTTTCATCATTGGATAAAATTTTCCATCTTCCTCAACCATATTTTCCTCGGTAATCTGAAGATTATGTTCATTTAAAAATCTTCTCACCTTACCAATCTCAGATTGCGGCTGCAGGATCATTGTATCCAAAATTTCTACTACCGGATATCCTTCTGTCAGAATTTTAATCACCAGTCCTCCACCCATGCCTGCAGCGATCATTGTATCCACTTCTCCCGGAAGCACTTTTTCAAGTCCGTCCGAAAGTCTTGTCTCTATTTTCCCTTTCAGTCCATGTCCGACCACATGCATTCTGGCTCTCTCCAACGGGCCTCTGTTAATATCGAGTGCGATCACCTTTCCGGCTATATTGTGTTCTATAAGATAAATAGGAATATAACCATGATCTGTACCGATATCTGCAACAGAAGCGCCCTCTGTCACCAGATCTGCAACTGCCTGCAGTCTCTTTGATAGTTCCATAGGCGCCTCTTTTCTTAATCTAAATAATCTCTTAATTTTCTGCTGCGGCTCGGATGACGGAGCTTTCTGAGCGCTTTCGCCTCAATCTGACGGATACGTTCACGGGTAACGTCAAATTCTTTTCCAACTTCTTCCAGTGTGCGTGCACGTCCATCGTTCATACCGAATCTTAATCGCAATACCTTCTGTTCTCTTTCTGTCAGAGTATCCAGAACCTCGTCAAGCTGTTCTTTCAGAAGTGTCTGGGCTGCCGCTTCTGCCGGTACCGGTACATTATCATCCTGAATAAAATCTCCAAGATGACTGTCCTCTTCTTCACCGATCGGTGTTTCCAGAGAAACAGGTTCCTGAGAAATCTTAAGGATTTCTCTTACTCTTTCTACCGGCATATCAAGTTCAGCTGCAATCTCTTCCGGCGTAGGTTCACGCCCAAGTTCCTGCAGTAACTGTCTGGATACGCGGATCAGTTTATTAATTGTCTCAACCATATGAACCGGAATACGGATTGTCCTTGCCTGATCTGCAATTGCTCTTGTAATAGCCTGTCTGATCCACCACGTAGCATAAGTACTGAATTTAAATCCTTTATGATAATCAAACTTTTCTACTGCCTTAATCAGTCCCAGATTTCCCTCCTGGATCAGGTCAAGGAACAGCATGCCACGACCAACATATCGTTTTGCAATACTTACTACCAGACGCAAGTTTGCTTCTGCCAGTCTCTTCTTTGCCTCCTCGTCCCCATCTGCCATTCTTTTGGCCAGTTCAACTTCTTCTTCTGCCGACAAAAGCGGCACCTTTCCAATTTCCTTCAGATACATACGTACCGGATCTTCAATACTGATTCCATCTGGTACCGAAAGATCAATCTTCTCTACATCAATATCATCTTCGTCTGACATTACGATTTCATCCGGAATATCATCATCGTCATTACTGATTCTGAGCACATCAACGTTGTTTGCTTCCAGGTAATCAAATACCTTCTCCATCTGATCTGAATCCAGTTCCATATCAGAGAAGAAATCATTAATTTCCTGAATCTCCAGGATTCCCTTTTTCTTTTTTCCAAGTGATACAAGTTCTCTTAATTTTTCCTGGAATTTTACAATATTTTCGTCCATGTAATGTCCATCCTCTCATTGCTTGTTTATATTTTATCCTTAATTAATGGAAATATGCAGTGTCCGAAGATCCTGCATCTTTCTTTTTTCATTCATCAGGCGCTGCAATCCCTGAATATCTGTAGGATCCAGATTCTTTGTTGCTTCTTCAATGCTGTGTTCCTTGACTCTCAGAATTGTCTCCTGCAGTGCCTTTTCCTGCTCCTTCACCGTTGTCAGTTCTTTGATCTTCGTGTGGAACAGTCCTGCCACTTCCCGATGTTCCTCTTCATCTGTAAAATGATTCATAATCTGCGCCGGATTGGCTTCATGTTTTTCATACTGTTCATATAAAAGTTCTGCCACTTTTCTGAAAAGTCCTTCCGAAAAATCTTCCGGTGTAATATACTTTTCAATCTGGTGAAAAATCTCTTCACTTTCAATCAGCCATGTAAGCAGCACCTTCTGGGATACTAAAATTCCGTCTTCTTTTTTATTCTTCCTGTTATTTTGTATCTCCCTCGGTCTTTCTGCAGGCTTTGCAAGTCCTGTCTGTACCGCCATCTTACCGACCAGTTTTCGAAGCTCTTCAAATCCGACATGATAGGCCTTTGCCACTGCTTCTATGTAATTATTACGTTCAATTTCTTCTTCAAACTGTGTAAGCCTTCTTGCCGTCTCCTTCATGAACTCCGTCTTTCCTTCCGGTGAATTCATATCATAGTCTTTCTCCAGTACTTCCAGACTGTACATGAATACATTTCTCGCACTTGCGATTCGCTCTTCAAATGCTTCTGCACCCAGATTCTTAATAAATTCATCCGGGTCCTTATACGGTTCCATTCTTATGATCTTTGCTGTGATTCCGGCATCTCTCAGGATTGGCATCGCTCTTAATGCCGCCCTTGTACCGGCCCCGTCACTGTCATAAGTCAGATACACTTCCTGTACATACCTGTGAATCAGTGCAGCATGTCCCGGTGTCAGTGCTGTACCCAGTGATGCAACCGCATTGGTAAATCCTGCCTGATGCAATGATATCACGTCCATATAGCCCTCACACAAAAGGAAATATGGCTTTTTGGTACGCCTTGCCCGGTTCAGGCCATACAGATTCCGACTTTTATCAAAGATCATTGTCTCCGGGGAGTTCAGGTATTTTGGCTTTGCATCGCCCATAACACGGCCGCCGAATCCGATCACCCGGCTGTTGACATCCATGATCGGAAACATCACACGATTCCAGAACTTGTCATACACCCCGTTCTTTTCATCAATGCTGATCAATCCCGCCTTGGCAATCATATCATCTTTATACCCTTTGGACTTCAGATACCGATACAGGTCATCGCTGTACTTATTCGAATAACCCAGACCGAACGCCTTAATGGTCTCATCACTAAGCTTACGCTTTTTAAAATATTCCAATCCGACCGCACCCCGGCTGCTCTTAAGCTGTATATAATAATACTGTGCTGCAGCTTTGTTGATCTCCAGAAGTATCGCTCTGGTATCCGCACGTTCTTTTGCTTCTCTGGAATACTCTTCCTCCGGAAGTTCCACTCCTGCCCGGTCTGCCAGATATTTCAACGCTTCAACAAATGTATAATTCTCATACTCCATCAGAAATGTAAATACATTTCCTCCTGCCCCGCATCCAAAGCAATAATACATCTGCTTCTGTCTGCTGACAGAAAAAGAAGGAGACTTTTCATTATGAAACGGGCACAGGCCAAAATATGAGCTTCCTTTTTTCTGCAGTTTTACATAAGTAGATATCACATCTACGATATCATTTCTTGATCTTACTTCTTCAATAATCTCATCAGAATAATACATTTTGAATCTCCTCATTATTATTATTCGACAAAACTTTTTGCTTTCCTTTAATTTTTTTCTTTTTTTATTGACTTTTTCGTGTATAATGATATATTGGGGTATTATGGATATAGAAACAAAAAAGAACTTCCATATAAATGAAAGTCCTTTTCTAATGATGAATGCGGAAGATGGGACTTGAACCCACACAAGCGCAATGCTTACAAGATCCTTAGTCTTGCTCGTCTGCCAGTTCCGACACTTCCGCGCATTCATTATGTAATTTTCACCTTTCTATCAGGAAAGGTAACTGCGGAAGATGGGACTTGAACCCACACAAGCGCAATGCTTACAAGATCCTTAGTCTTGCTCGTCTGCCAGTTCCGACACTTCCGCATTCATCTTTGCTCTCTCGCGAAGACAAGATATATAATACATGAGAATTGTTATTCTGTCAACAGTTTTTTTGAAATTTTTTAATTTTTTTGAACTATTGCATAAACTGTTAATATTTCTTCTGTTTCAGCAGTACATGCTTAATGTATGAAAAAGTTTTTTCTTCTCCTTCTTCGGCCAGCATCTCTAACAATTCATGCAAAAGTTTTGCCGTATCCGGATGAATCATTTTTCCAAGTCTTGCCGCACCCTTTTCGTAATATTCCAATGGATGCCAGTTTCTGTATGCTTCTCCCTGGTAAGTCTTTGAAGCTGCAATACGATCCATGAACATCTCTACCACGTACCGAAGCGGCATTTTCAAACCAACCATGCCTTCTCCCGGTGTCACACTATAATCAATCCAGTATTCATAATGATGCTTATTCCGTCCTTTATGATGAAGCCATGCCCGGGAATATCCGGTTGCTTCTCTTTCCGCATTATTCGGACTTCGATTTCCCTGATAGTACTTACATCCCACAAGGAACTCCGTCGGAGAATATTTTGACATATCATGAAGAAGGCCCTGCTTATAAAGTCCTACTTCAAAACATTCTTTCATAACAAGATATTTATGATGATTGATCGTCTGTAAGTGTTGTAATGCTTTCATTTTTCTTCGTCTCAACCTCCACAATCCGGTCCGCCGTAAACACCACGATCGACCTCTCTTTTAACTCTGCTTTTCTCTGGTCTTTTAAAAGTTCCGGGTAATCCAGAATTCCACGATCTGTCGTTGCTCTTACATACCACCCATATCCCTTAGGCAACGCCGGCAGCGCAAATACGTGCTCCAGCCAGTGCATATTATATGCCACATAGCAATCCGCATTCTTCGTCCGGGCTCCACTGTAATATACTCCAAGCTGTCTGCTTGATACTTCTTTCGGCACCTGCCAAGCTTCCTCGCCATGATACGATACATCAGGAACGCCACAGCAACTCAGATCAATCCCCTGAAGTTCCCTCTCGGGTGTCAGAAGATCATGTTCTTTTCTAAATAAAATCAGTTTTTTAACAAAATCATGTAACGTCTTTTTCTTTTCCAGCCCCCGCCAGTCCGTCCATCCGACAGAATTGTCCTGGCAGTAAACATTATTATTGCCCTTTTGGGTGTTACCGAATTCATCTCCTGCCAGTATACATGGTGTTCCTTGTGAAAGAAGTAACAGGAAAAACGCATTATAAATCTGATGTTTTCGAAGTTCTGTAACAGCTTTTTTCCTGCTTGGCCCTTCCGCCCCGCAGTTCCAGCTGTAATTATAATCCGGTCCGTCCTGATTCTTTTCTCCATTTTCCTCATTGTGTTTTGAGTCATAGGATACAAGATCATTTAAAGTAAAACCGTTCTGATCTGTAATACAATTAAATATTCCCTGTTTCTCTGAATGATGCTTAAGCCAGTAAATCACATCCGGAATCATGCCTTCATCGCCTTTAAGGAAACGACGCATCACTGTCTGGAATCCCAGTTCGTGTTCCATTATCTTTGTTTTTTTCAAAACCGGATCTGCATGAACACTTTCTATCGGAATGACCAATGGGTTCAGTATAAAACCATCTATATGATATTCCATCACATAATACCGCAGGCATTCCAGCATCATCATCTTATCTGCACCTGTACAGAACGGCATTTCAAGCACAACCTCTATTCCGGCTTTATGGCATGCTTTGACCATATCCTTAAGTCCTCTGGCCCCATCACCATCCGAAGAATATGCACTCTTAGGAGCAAAATAGAACCCTTCTCCATATCCCCAGTAATTTCTATATGTCTGGCATTCCTCAAATTCATACACCGGCATACAATGGATCTGATTAATTCCAAGATCTGTAAGATAATCTATCTTTTCTATAATCCCCTGAAACGTTCCTTTCGACTTTACCTTCGACGAAGCATGTCTTGTAAATCCCCTTACATGCAGACTGTAGGCAATTACCTGATGATAAGGGATCTGTAAAGTGTGGTCTCCCTCCCAGTCATACTCCTGTGACAGAAAACGGCCTCTGATTTCATGTCTGGCGGTCTCTTTTTTTACACCCCAATGCTCTCTTCCAGCCAGCGCCTGCACATAAGGATCCACAACAACCTCACCATCAATCAAATAATTATACTCATACTCTGCCGGTTCGATATCCGTAAGTGCAATACAGCGTACTTCTCCCACTGCCGTCTCCATCTCAAATTGTCTGTACAGTCGTTTTCTTCCTGCACGATATATTAACAGCTGACATTTTTTCTCTGTCGGAACTGCAATCGAAAAATTTATTTTGTTCTCACTGATCTGAACCCCCAGCGGTAACGGATATCCCTGAACCTCTCTCATATTATTTCCTTCCCATTGTCTGCTAACGCCTATTGCCATCCATCTGCGCCATACATTTCAACATTCTCTTTATTGATCATAAATACATCTACGGATGTCTCTTTTTCAAAATCTTTCCCCTCCAGAATATCCAATGCAATATCAACCGCTTTCTTTCCGATGTTGACCGGCGACTGTGCAACGGTTCCTGCAATCTGACCATCTGCCTTTTTTAATTCTTTTTTTATATCCGGAGAGCCGTCTATACTGTATACAACTGTCTGATCATTTCCAGCAAGATTCAATGCAGTCTTAGCTGCCACGGCCATCTGATCATTTCCACACATAATCGCAGTAATATCCGGCTGTTCATTCAGAATCTTTTTTGCAGCTTCCAGTGCACTGTCGAACGTTCCGTTGGTATCTTCTCTTGCTACGACTTCAAATCCTTTTTCCGCTTTGGCAATTGTCTGCTCAAATCCCGTAATACGGTCATTGACCGAATTCTGCTTTGTTGCCTCCAGAATCGCCACTGTCCCGCCATCCGGATACTTTTCAATCAGGTCATTACCACAGAGCTTACCCGCTTCGCTGTTATTAGAACCGACATAGGCATCTATATAGTCTGTATCTTTCACCTGTGAATCTATATTGATGATCTTCACACCAGCCTCCTGCAAAGCCTGTAATGACGGAGTAATCTTTTCCCAGTCTACCGGGCAAAGAAAGATTGCATTAATCCCCTCATCGATCATCTCCTGTATCTGCTCCGCCTGCGTATCCGCATTCGATGACGGGTCTTTTACTACCATTGTGCACTCTTCTTTATCCACGACCTGCTGTACGGCCTCTTCAAGTGTTATAAAATACGGATTCTGCATATCAATTACAGAAAAGCCAAATTTGTACTTTCCTGCATCATCTGTCTGATCTGTATCCTCCGAATCATCTGTTGTATCCTCACTGACTGCATTATCCACTGGTTTTCCTGCTTCCTTTTTGCATGCGGATAATGCGAAAATGCATACGAGTAATACTGCGATCACTCCTAACATTCTCTTCTTCATCATGTTGTTATTCCTCCTTATTATTGCGTTACATACAGCTACATTCTACAACATTTTTGTCTGTTTGACTACTATCATCTTGCTTTTTATCGCTTTCTTTGTTAAAGTTAAGATAAGTTTTAAAATTAGTAAAGGAGACTATGATATGAGCGACACAAAGGAAACAGAAGGCTACACCACAGTAGAGCTTACACTTGACAATGACGAAGTCATCGAATGTGCAATCCTCACAGTATATGAAGCTGCAGGCAAGGAATACATTGCCCTGCTGCCTCTGGACGAAAATCTTGAGCCGAATGAAGCTGGTGATGTTTATCTTTATCAGTATAATGAAACCGAGGACGGCGAACCTGACCTCGGCAACATTGAAGACGATGAAGAATATGAAATTGCAGCGGATGCATTTGATGAATGGATGGATTCTCAGGAATTCGACGAATCAGACATTGAGGAGTAATTCGGATACAAAACGGGAAGGGAGAAGATCTTTCCCGTTTTTTTCTTTTACATAACTGATAACCAGCTTTCTCTTCGCTCTTGTCATCGCCACATAAAAAAGCCGGCGTTCTTCTTCTATTTCTTCGTCGGCAATTGCTTTCTTGTATGGGCAGCTTCCCTCATTTGCTTCAATCACAAATACGGTATCAAACTCAAGTCCCTTTGCAGCATGCATTGTCATCAGGTTTACCCCTTCTTTTTCTCCGTTTTTCTTATTCTGTTCTTTCAGCATTTTTCCATAACTTTCAATATGTTCAAACCATTCTTTTATGGTGCCATACCCCTTGGAGTTCTGCCAGATTTCTTCGAGCACTGCAAAAAGATCTTCCGAAGAAATCTTTCTGTATGCTGCATATTCCTTCAGGAACTCATCATATCCCATGCGTTTCCGTATATATTGAATAGCTGCATACGGTGTCTTGTCACAGATCATCTTCATGTCCCATTCCAGCTGATCGATTCTGTCAACCATCCAGTCTTTATCCCGGTAATATCTCCGGAGTGATTCATAAGAAACATTTCCTGTCTTCATACTCTCTCTTGTAAGATAGCGGTTTGGCCGGTTCGCAATCTGGAGAAAATATTTTCTGTCATATTCTCCCTGTGACAAACGGAGATAACTGATCATATCAAGCGCTATAAAATGCTCATAAATGTTATTCAGATGTTCTTTCATTACAAACGGGATCTGATACTCCGTCATCAGTTCTGACATTGCCCTTGCATCCACATTTGTCCTGTACAATACAGCCATTTCCGTATACGATACACCTTTTTCCCGGTATTCGCGAATCCTTTCCAACACATATTCCGCTTCCTGCACCGGATCTTTTACTTCCTGAACATGAACTGTCTCATCTGGTTTCCTGAATGCCTCTATCTTTTTTTCAAACCGGATTTTATTATTTCCGATCACACGCAGAGCCCCTTTTACAATATATCCGCTGCTGCGATAATTGACATCCAGAAGGATCTGTCTGGCCTTTGGATAATCCTTCATAAATTCCATCATGATTCCCGGCTTTGCCCCTCTGAATCCATACACTGACTGATCATCATCCCCTACCACAAACAGATTGTCCTGAGGCGCCGCCAGCATCCGTACCACATCATATTGTGCCTGATTCACATCCTGAAATTCATCTACAAGAATATACTGAAATTTTTCCTGCCATTTTTTCAGGATATCCGGCCGTTTCATAAAAAGATCTCTGCACTGTATCAGCATATCCTCAAAATCAATTTTACGATATTTCTTTTTTGTCTCCTCATAGGTCCTGTACAGTTTGCGGAATTTCTCTGTCGTATATTTCACCGGCTCATATTCTTCAATATCCATACAGTTATTTTTTACATTTCCTATCTCGATCGCCAGTTCCTGCAGATAATCTTTTTCTTCATCTGCCTCCGGTTCCTGATCCCAGTCAATTCCGGGTAAAATTTCTCTTAATATCCTGTACTTTTCTTCATCCGATAAAAGATTCGACTGATTCAGGCGATACGCCCATTTCAAAATTCCATAATATATTCCATGAAATGTGCCGAATGTTACTGCATAAGAAGAAGGACCACATATACTTCGGGTCCTGTTTTTCATCTCCCAAGCCGCATACTTAGTAAAGGTAATGACCAGAATTTCTTCTGGTCTTACCTTATGCTTCATGATCAGATATTCTATTCTCTTTGCAATGGTTAGAGTTTTCCCTGAACCGGGACCGGCAAGAACCATACATGGTCCTTTATTATGGGCGACTGCCTCTGTCTGAGCATGATTTAAACTCATAGAATCCCCTTACTTGCTTAATAATTCAATTCCGTCTTTAATACGTTTTACAGATTCTTCTTTTCCAAGAATTTCCATAATCTCTGTTGCACCACCCGGCGTGCTCTGTTTTCCGGAAACTGCAGTACGGATTGGCCACATTACATATCCTACTTTCACGCCCTTCTCATCAACATACTTTTTAAGAAGTGCAAATAATGCATCATTGCTGTAATCTTCCTGAGCTTCCAGCAGCGGCAGAACTTCTTTTAATACTTCCAGTGAATTTTCTTCATTCGTTTTCATCTTTTTATGGCAGTACATAGCTGTATCATATTCCGGTACTGCTTCAAAGAAATCAATCTGTTCCTCGATATCCGGGAAAATCTCAATTCTTGATTTTACCAGTGCTGCAATCTTCTTCAGATCATAATCTTTTGTAATAACATCGCGGATATACTTCTCGGCTCTTTCATAAAACTTATCGAAGTCCATAGTCTTGATATATTCTCCATTCATCCACTTCAGTTTTCCAAGATCGAATACAGCCGGTGACTTGTTCATTCGATGGAAATCAAATGCTTTTACCAGTTCTTCCAGTGAGAAGATCTCCTGATTTCCTTCCGGTGACCATCCAAGAAGTGCTACGTAGTTTACAACTGCCTCTGTCACAAATCCCTGCTCGATCAGATCTTCGTAAGAAGAGTGTCCGCAACGTTTACTCAGTTTCTTATGGTTCTCATCTGTAATAAGCGGACAATGAACATATACCGGTACATCCCATCCAAAAGCTTCATAGATCTTATTATACTTCGGTGCAGATGACAGATATTCATTACCGCGCACTACATGTGTGATTCCCATCAGGTGATCATCGACAACATTGGCAAAATTATATGTCGGATATCCGTCTGACTTGATCAGGATCAGATCGTCCAGTTCCTCATTCGGCACTGTAATATCTCCGTAAATCTCATCATGGAATGTTGTTGTGCCTTCTGTAGGCATGTTAAAACGGATAACATGTGGTTTTCCCGCTGCGAGATTCGCCTCAACCTCTTCTTTACTTAAATGCAGGCAGTGCTTGTCATATACAACAATCTCTGTTCCGCCATCTTCATCTGAAACTTTACTCTTCAGCGATTCCAGACGCTCTTTATCGCAGAAACAATAATAAGCATCCCCCTGTTCAATCAGCTGTTTTGCATATTTCAGATAAATTCCCTGTGCATTACGTTCACTCTGTACATATGGACCTACTCCTCCATCTTTATCCGGACCTTCGTCATGAACCAGTCCTGTTTCTTTCAGAGTATGATAAATAATATCCAGTGCTCCTTCCACAAAACGTTCCTGATCTGTATCCTCAATTCGGAGAATAAAATCTCCGCCTTCATGCTTTGCGATCAAATAAGTATACAACGCTGTTCTTAAGTTTCCTACATGCATTCTTCCTGTAGGACTTGGTGCAAATCTTGTTCTTACCTTACTCATAACTATCATTATCTCCTGTTTCTTATTGTTTTTAAATGTATGAAATCTATGTATTACTACATACATTAGAACACTATCCGTCCTTTCATTGTAGCACAAGTCTGTAACTGACAGCAACCTTTTCTATCATATCTTTCCTTTTTGCTGTTTTTTGAGTTTTCTCTCGATCCAGTATTCTTTCTGGAAAACTTCTCTCGGAATAGACACGATACACACAATTCCAAGCACGATTGCAAAAGCCACTTTTACCGCTCCCAATCCTTTTACCGCTGCCATAGCAAGCTGATTGGTCACCAGATAATATGCCGTAAAATATATTCCGGCACCCGGTACTAACGTGATAATTCCCGAAATCAGGAAAATTGTAATAGGACACTTAAGCCGTACCGTCAACATTCTTGCCACCAACACAGTACACACTGTTCCAATAAATGATGCTACCGCAACAGAACAATATACAGAAGCGAGCTTATATATCATCCAGCCCACCGATCCCGTAATTCCACATCCTATATAAAATCTTCTGGGCACCTGGAACATGACCGCATATGCTATCGTCCCGATAAACGAACACGCCAGATTTGCTACAATTTTTATGACCATCACAAAACGCCTCCCAACACATGATGATAAACCGCCAGAGCTGCCCCGACTCCGATTGCAATATATACAAATACCATGACCGCATCAATCATCTTCACTGTACCCGCCAGATAATCACTGTCCGCCAGATCACGGATCGCATTTACAAAAGCAAGTCCCGGTACCAATGGCATGATTCCGCCTGTTACAATTCCTTCCATCCGCAGATTTCCAAATGCCGGTATCTGCATTGCTGCCAACGCCATCGAAGCAATAATAATTCCTCCTACAATGTGAACCAGGATTTTGGATATTCCGTATTTTCCTGCAAACAATGACCACGCAAACACGGCACAGCCGACAAAAATCGCCACAAACGCCTCCATCGGTGTTCCTCCCAACAGATATCCCAGTCCCCCAGCACTCAAACCTGCGGCTGCAATCTGATAGGATATCCTTTTTGTCGGCATTTTATTTATCTGTTTTAATTTTTTCCAGGCCTCTTCTATCCCTAGATGCCCTGCAGCAATTTCTCTGGAAAGATCGTTTACTTCCGCTACGATCCCCAGATGTGTAGAAGAAAGCGGTACTTGTTTAACTTTTGTATATAATTTTTCTTTATCAGTTCCTGCACAAATAAAGAGTCCGTGACTCAATGTGAATAAATCTACATATTTCACTCCAAATCTATGACAGATCCGCATCATCGTCTCTTCCACACGAAAAATTTCTCCTCCGTTTTTCAGAAGCATCCGTCCTGCTTCCATCGCGAGATTGATCACACGTTTTGTATCAATCTCAGACATCAGTTCTTTTTTCAGATATTTCTCATCTTCATCGGAAAATCCGCATTTTTCGCAAAATTCCATGATGTCCAGGCAACGTTCCTTCTTCATATATACCCAGTCATACTGCGCACAGTAATGTTCACATATATAATGTATCATATATCTGCCGTAACCTTTTCCCTGATCCTTTTTTATGGTTACGATATTCTTAATCTCACATTTCTTTTCTTCTGAAAATATCACTATACAAAGTGTGCGGAGCTTTCCGTGTTCTTCCAGTAAGAACAGTTCTCCTTTTTCCAGCAATTTTCGAATTCTGGATTCATCCGGGTCACCAGCTCGAAGTAATTCTATATAATCTTCTTTCCCGTCTGTCACCTGTCGAATATTCATTTTTCGTTCTGCTCCTTTTTTGATTCTTGACCCTGCCTATTATAACACCTGTCATTCTAAAATCCTAGAGCATTTTTCCGCAAAAAAGATGTGCTTTTCGCACACCCTTTTTACCCCAATTATATCATCTTCCATTCGGCCGGCTTATAAGTTCTCCTTCCTTGTTGTAAAGCATCCCATCCCGGCTTTCATACACCGGATTATCCGGTGCAACTTCAATATACATAAGTCCGCCTATCTTCTCCAATACTCCTGGTGCAACAAAAGTAATATTCGCCGGAATATAGACTTCTACCGCATCCGGAATTCCATCCAGTGCATGTTCTCCTATTCCGCTGCATCTTTCATCTGCCGGAAAGATGATCATCCCATCACACAGAATCAGATCCAGATTCTCATATCCTTCTATCACGCCTTCTGAATTCACCTTAAAGCCTTCCAGGTTCAACAAGTCTTCTGTCATTGGTTCTCCTGCAGGTTCTTCTGTTATTTTTCCTGTTATAGATTCCGGGACACTCTTATCCGTAACTGTTTCCTGCGTTATGGTCTCTGTTTTCGCGGAGTCCATATTTGCCCATGCAGCTTTCCCGTCTTTTGCTTCCGGAACACCTTTTACTTCCGGAATTATTTCTTCTGTTTCCGTCGGTCTTATTACATCCTGCATCGTTTTCTTTATCGTCACAGACTTACATACACTTTTCGCAGTTTTCTTTACATCCAAAACCTTCTGAGTTCCTAATTCAAAACAATCTTTTACCATATCCACGCCATGACTTTCCGATACTGCTTTGCAGAATCCTTCACCGGATCCTGTATAAGCATCCATCTTCTCCACATTCATTATTCCTGCGACAAGACGGGTACAAATTGCCAATATAATCAACATAGCCACATCCATTCGGATCCGTCTGTCCATGTTATTACGTTTTAATATAAATGTATCTGCTTTTACACCGGCACTCTTTTGTATATTCATTCCCATCTATCCACCTTCTTCCCTGATATTTCACTTATAGTTTATATATATGATTATAAAGCACGTACTTAAGAAAAGAAAGTGGCATCTCGCCACACTCGAGATACCACTTTCTTTAGCAGTTTCTTTATATCTTTTATACGTTGATTTCCGCTGTTACGCCAAGGATTTCCTTATTTGCTTCCAGCATCGGATTTACCACATTATTCAGATATGCCTCCACCTGTACCGGTGCACGTCCTACATATTTGGCAGGATCCATTGTCTTCTGCAATTCTTCCAGTGAAAGGTTGAATGCCGGATCTGCTGCGATCAGTTCAAGCAGGTTATTATCCAGTCCTTTTTCTTTTACATTACGTCCTGCTTCCATAGATAATTCACGGATTCTCTCATGAAGTTCCTGTCTGTCTCCACCGGCTTTTACAGCGTCCATCATGATGTTCTCTGTAGCCATGAACGGAAGTTCTGACATAAGTCTCTTTTCAATAACTTTCGGATATACAACCAGTCCGTCTACTACATTCAGACACAAGTCCAGAATACCGTCAATTGCAAGGAATCCTTCTGGTACGCTGAGACGTTTGTTTGCTGAATCATCCAGTGTTCTTTCAAACCACTGTGTCGCAGAAGTGATTGCCGGGTTCATGGCATCCACCATCACATATCTGGAAAGTGAAGCAATTCTTTCACTTCTCATCGGGTTTCTCTTATATGCCATTGCAGAAGATCCAATCTGTGTCTTCTCAAACGGTTCTTCAATCTCTTTCAGATGCTGAAGGAGACGGATATCATTGGACATCTTATGGGCACTTGCTGCGATACCTGCAAGTACATTCACAACCCTGGTATCTACCTTACGTGAATAAGTCTGTCCTGATACCGGATAGCAGGTCTCAAATCCCATCTTCTTGGCGATCATCGGATCAATCTTATCGATCGTCTCCTGATCTCCGTCAAAGAGTTCCAGGAAACTTGCCTGTGTTCCTGTCGTTCCCTTAGATCCAAGAAGTTTTAAGCTTCCCTTCACATATTCCAGATCTTCAAGATCCATCATAAATTCCTGCATCCAAAGCGTTGCTCTCTTACCTACTGTAGTAGGCTGTGCAGGCTGGAAATGTGTGAATGCCAGTGTCGGAAGATTCTTGTGTTCATCTGCGAACTTTGCAAGTTCGGCGATCACATTGATCAGTTTCTTTCTGACGATCTCCAGTGCTTCTGACATCAGGATGATATCTGTATTATCACCTACATAGCAGGAAGTTGCTCCAAGATGGATGATTCCTTTTGCCTTCGGACACTGTTTTCCATATGCGTATACATGAGACATTACATCATGGCGGACTACTTTTTCTCTTTCTTTTGCCACATCATAATTGATGTCATCTGCATGTGCTTTTAATTCCTCAATCTGTTCATCTGTAATATCAAGTCCCAGTTCTTTTTCCGTCTCCGCAAGAGCGATCCAGAGTTTTCTCCATGTGCGGAACTTCTTATCCGGCGAAAAAATGTACTGCATCTCTTTACTTGCATATCTTTCTGAAAGTGGACTTGTATATCTGTCGTTACTCATACTCATAATCTCCTTCATCAATTCTTCTACCTGACTATTTTAACCTGTTTTTTATTCAAACGCCAGTGAAATATCTCTTCCCGGTACTTCCATCGGGTAATTTCCCGTGAAGCATGCATCACAGAATGCCAGATCTCCAACCATATCTTTCAGCTTTTCAACTTCCATATATCCAAGCGAATCTGCCCCGATCATCTCACGGATCTGTTCCGTTGTATGAGAATGTGCGATCAACTGTTCATTTGAAGGCACATCCGTTCCGAAATAACATGGATGTAAGAACGGTGGGGAACTGATTCTTACATGCACTTCCTTTGCTCCGGCCTTCTTGAGCATCTTAATGATATTCGCACAGGTTGTTCCACGTACAATAGAATCATCCACCATAACAATACGTTTTCCTTTTACAACCTCTTCAATTACATTCAGCTTAATCTTTACACTGCTTTCTCTCTGGCTTTGTTTTGGCTTAATAAATGTTCTTCCGACGTAACTGTTCTTATGGAATGCCATTCCATACGGGATACCAGACTGTTCCGAATATCCTTTTGCCGCAACCAGTCCGGAATCCGGCACGCCAACAACCAGATCAGCGTCTACCGGATACGACTCTGCCAGTGCCTTTCCCGCAACAATTCTTGCATGATAGACATTAACATTATCCATCACACTGTCCATTCTTGCGAAATATATATATTCAAAAATACATCTTGCCTGCTTCTTCGGATCGATCGCCATGGATTTATCCGATTTCATTCCATGTTTTGTGAAGCTTACAATTTCTCCAGGCTCTACATCTCTTACGAATTCTCCGCCAACGGCAGCAATCGCACAGCTTTCGGAAGCAAGGAAATATGTATTATCTCTCTTTCCGATACAGAGCGGTTTCAGTCCGAACGGATCTCTTGCTCCGATCAATTTTCTCGGCGAGGTAACAACCAGCGCATATGCACCTTTGATCTTCTTCATCGCATTTTTCACCGCGTCTTCTGCCTTCTTTACATTCAGACGTTCTCTGGCAATATGATATGCAATCACTTCAGAATCAATCGTTGTCTGGAAAATTGCGCCTGTGTACTCCAGTTCATGGCGAAGCTCGATCGCATTGGTCAGGTTACCATTATGTGCGATCGCAAGAATTCCTTTCACATAATTAATAACCAGCGGCATCGCATTTTCTGCTCTGGAACCGCCCGCCGTCGAATATCTGACATGTCCGACACCAAGATTTCCCTTCAGTTCCTGAAGCGACTCTTCATCGAATACTTCATTTACCAGTCCAAGGCCTTTCTTGGAATGTACTTTTCTCTCTCCATATGTATCCGTCACCGCAATACCACAGCTTTCCTGTCCTCTGTGCTGCAATGCAAAAAGTCCATAATAAACGGATGGTGCAACATCTCCGCCATCCATATCATAGGCTCCAAACACACCGCATTCTTCACCCAGTCCTGTTGTTACTTTTTCAAATTCACTCATAAATGCAGACTCCATTCTTTTCAAATTTTTCATTTGTCAAAACTGTCTTTAAAAAGCATTTTGCTATATTAGTATAATACAAGGCAGAAGGAAAAGCAATATTTCCACCTGCCTTGTACTCGTACCGATACATTATTTATAGCGCACCTTTTAATAAGTTTTACTTATAATTGTGTTTTATTCATTAGAATTTTAACATACAATCTCTTTTGAACACATGACGATTAATCATTGAATTTTCCCAGAAATTCTTTCATTCTTTCATTCGATGAATCAAATACTTCCTCCGGAGTTCCTTCCACTGCGATCACTCCCCCGTCCATAAAAATCACATGATCGGATACATTTCTCGCAAAATTCATCTCATGGGTGACAATTACCATCGTCATATGTTCCATTGCAAGTTCACGAATGACCTTCAGAATCTCTGCAGTAAGTTCCGGATCTAATGCCGACGTCGGCTCATCAAAGAACAGAATGTCCGGATTCAGCGCAAGTGCTCTCGCAATCGATACACGCTGCTGTTGTCCGCCCGATAACTGACATGGATATGCATTTTCCTTATCGGAAAGTCCCATCTTCTTTAAAAGCTCTCTTGCTTCTTTATAAACCTCTTCTTTCTTACGCTTCTGCACTTTGATCGGCGCATCTGTAATATTCTTCATCACCGAATAATGCGGGAACAGATTAAAGTTCTGAAATACGAGTCCGAATGTTCCTTCGTAATGAATCTCTCCCGCATCCGCAGTCTCAAGTCCTGTCGCACACCGAAGAAGTGTCGATTTACCGGAACCCGACGGGCCGATAATACCCAGAACTTCTCCCTTTTCTACCTTTAGAGAAATGTCTTTCAGAACTTCTACTCCATTAAAGCTTTTTTTAATATTTTTCATTTCAAGCAGACTCATGGTCTATTCCTCCTAATGGTAATAATTCAATTTTTCTTCAATCTTCTCCATGATCATCGCAACCAGCAGGTTGAACACATAATAGAAGATACCGGCCGCGATATATGGAACCATAGAGGTCTGTGCCGCTGCGATTTGCTTTGCCATAGTAAACATCTCAGTTACCGCCAATACAAATGCAAGTGAAGTATCTTTTACCAATGTAATGATCTCATTCGTCACGGCAGGCAGAATATGTTTACACACCTGTGGAAATACAATACGGAAAAATGTCTGACCTTTCGAATACCCAAGCACCTTTGCCGCTTCATACTGTCCCACCGGAATTGCTTCAATTCCGCCTCTGTAAATTTCTGCAAAATATGCCGCATAATTAATTGCAAAACCAATCAGTACTGCTGTCATACGATATCCTGTGGAAATTCGCATTCCAAACAGATAATAAGGTCCGAAATACACCACCATAAGCTGCAACATCAGCGGTGTTCCTCTCATAATTGATATGTATAATTTTGAAATCCATCTGACCGGTGCGATCTTCGACATTCTGCCAAATGCAACTACTAGTCCAAGAGGCAGCGAAAAGAGTAATGTCAGGATAAATATCTCTGCCGAAATCCACATTCCTCCACCAAGCTCTCTTATCAGTGTTCCTATCTCCATCTGTTACATCCTCCAGTTCTTTCAAGCGAGTAAAAAAGAGCCAATCCCCTCCGGGGTTGGCCCCTTCATTTTACTTACCGTTCTTTCCTATACAAAGAGCTCCCGGAACTCCGTAATCTGCATATTTTTCTGCAATCTTATCCACTGTTCCGTCTTCTGCCATTTTATCCAGTGTCTTCTGGACTTTATCTTCCAGCTCTGTATTTCCTTTTTTGAATCCAACCGCATACTGTTCAGATGAAATTTCTTTATCCAGGATCTTATAATCATCCGGATTTTTTCTTGAATTCACCTGATAGTTCGCAACTCCGATATCCATTGCAATTGCATCGCATGCACCAGATTCCAGATCCATGAATGCTGTATTATATTCAGCAACCTGATTCAGATCTGCAAATGTTGCCGCCAGATCTTTCTGATCCCCTTCCAGTGCCGCAAGTGCGGAAGAATCCGTCTGTACTTCCACATGCTTTCCCTTCAGCCCGGCAAAATCATCAATACCGGAATCACTTCTGACTACTACAACCTGCTTGTTATCAATATATGGATCTGACCACGTGTAATCATCTTCACGACCGTTCATAGTAAATCCATTCCAGATACAGTCTATCGTCCCGGAATTCAGTTCCGCGTCCTTGGAATCCCAGTCAATTGGCTGTTTTACCAGTTTCCAGTTGTTTCTGTCACATACCTCCTGTGCAAGATCGAGGTCGAATCCAACATATTCTCCGCTGTCGTCTTTATATCCATATGGCGGGAAAGAAGCATCAAATCCAACGATCAATGTATCATCATCATTCTCTATCTTTGCTTCTTTTGACGATTTTTTCCCATTATCAGATGAACCGGAATCTTTACTTCCACATCCTGCCAATACCGTTGTAGCTGCCATTGCCGTAACAAGGAGCAGTACTAATCTCTTTTTCATTACATATATCCTCCTGTATTCCTTTTACGTGTGCCAAACAGCCACTACACTCTTTTACCAGTTTAGCAGTTGATTACTTTATCACACTAAAATCTTTGGATATATTATCATATTCTGCGGTGTTTGTCAATCCTGCGGTATTCCTTTTTCCATTCTTCCAGCTTTTCTTCCGGAATATCCAGACCAATTTCTTTTTTAGTCTGGTCTATTTCATTCTGTATCACAGTATCAAGACTTAGAAACACCGGATTTCCCGACAACAACTTAATATATTCTTCATGTGGAAGCGCTCTGTAGCAGCTATAGAGATATGCTTTTAACATATCCGGCTGTTCACATATCTTATACGCTTCCTGATAAGCTTTTGCAGCCTCTTTATACAAAAACTGATGCCCGTATGCTGCCCCCATACTCGCATATACACGCCCATAAAACTTCTTATCTACCGATTCATCCCAATCTCTGTTAATAATAGACTGGTATACAAGAATCGCCGATTCATATTCTTTACTGTTCTGTAAGCTGTCCGCCTTATATTTTTCTTTTTCTACATCTCTCTGTGACTGCAGCTGCTCCAGAACACTTTGCATTTTGTGGATCTCAGCTGCCGCATATATATTAGATTCTTTCAGAATCGTAAGTACAAATTCTTCCATGGAACCATTTTCCCGGAGAAGTCTTCGAAGTTCGGATGACAATTCCGGAAGTTCCAGTTCATCACCGATCCATCTGCATAATCGTTCGTTCACAATTGTATAATCAATCAGATACAGATTATTGCAGATGTAATAGCACAATTCTTCGATTGTATAAATCCGCATGTGCACCCTGGATATTTCGAAAGGTCTTTTGGCCCGTTTTTTATGACAAAGAATTAAACTGCCCATTGATACCTCCTAAATGTAATTCCTTTTCTACAAAGAAGTCTGATGCCGGATAGAACTCGCCAAATCCCACATCTTTGAAACGAAGTCTGCACGTACGCTCATCCAGAAACATCACTTCTATCTGAAGCCTCAACGAATAATCCGTACGTTCCGGAAGTCCTTCCAAAGAAACAGTTTCCACTTTAAGATCTTCTCCATCCAGTGACTCTATATGAATCTCAATATCAGATGTATCTTCCAGTATTACTTCCCACTGTCCATCAGCTTCATACCAATGTGTTCCCCATGCAACGATCGGATACCAGCCTTCCTGCCCCGCAATACGCATGCGCAGACAAATCTGTTCTGTCATCTTCGTCCCATCAAGATAAATCGGTCCATCGTCATAAGGGTCTGCATAACGCATGGACGAATAGCAGGCACCTTTACTGTAAAGATTATTTCCGAGAAAGGCCCTTCTTCCGTTACATAACACCTTCAGAGAATTCGGATACCAGTTATTTTCAAACCCCTCCCCTGTCAGATAAACCGACGATACTACTTTTTTATCAAACACATTCTGAATAAATGATTTAAAGCTTTCATCGGCATCCTTCGCCTTGTCCACATTCAGCACAGGATAAATAGCCTCAAGTTCCCTCATATGTGCATTGGCAACTTCTTCTACTGTTACGAACATGTCTCTGCTTTTTGTGCTCACTGTATTCAGACGTCTGAGCATATATGCACGTATTTCCTGTGCATCGCAGTAGAATAACGCTGATTCATACTGCCACAGTTCTTTTGGCTGATAGAACATATACTGGCAAAAGCTTTCCTTATAATCCTGTACGAACACACACTCTCCGGGCACACCTATATGTTTACCGATCCCCTTTAACATCTTTGACATATCCACATTCGTATATGGAACAGAAAATGTAATATAATCAATCTTTTCAAACTTTTTCAGCATCAGACTGACAAATTTGGCAAGGAGCCATACTCCGTCATGTATCTTTTCTCCTACACGTACTTTTTTTCTTTTCACGGCCTTCCGGAACAGATGTGTGACAATGTCTCCTTCTCCTGCTTCTTTTAACCGTTTTGCTTCCTGTCCGTAAACCCATCGGTCTTTATAATATCCCAGTATCAGAGGAATCTGATAATTGTCTACTGCTGCCTCCATCGTTTCCGGCTCTTCTTTATTCTCATCATAGTAGCTGATCTGACAGCTTTTTTCATTCAGATCAACTCCCAGAATACTTCCTTTTTTCATTATCATCTCCTCCTTTCTTCATTAATATATCTTAAATATCTGATTCGCCATCTGTTCTTCTTCCTCGAATTCCAGCATAGCTTTTTTGCGTTCTGCCTCAGAGTCCATACCTGTCATTTCATTCAACTGCTGATATTTTCCCGCGTAAATGCGTTCTTTATCAGTTTCCAGTGTCTTCTTATCTGTAGTGATCAGTTCTCCATTTCCGGACTCCTGGAAATAATAGCTCACAGACTCATCATCATAAAGTACAAACTGCTTTACATAAAGATTCTCATATACAGGCATCATGGCTTCTGCTCTGTATCCAAGTTCTTCTCTTTCTTTTTGCTTCATCTTATAGTACAGCCTTACCTTTCCTCCCGGCTTACAACGATATGCTGCCATAACCTTATTATAAAGCTGTACTTCTCTTAACCATTCTTCCGGATATTTCAGGTAATATGGGAATACCAGCTGTTTTTCACACATTTCTCTTATTACCTGATGAAGGACCGCCGCCATTTCCTCAGAATATTCTTTATCTGAATAATACTTCAAGAGTGCAATCTTACATACATCCGGCAGATCTTCTTTCTCTTCACATTCGTTTGCAATTATTTCAAATACACATTTTTCCAGATTACGTCCGTATACGATATATTCTCTGGATACATATGCAAGATATGCCTGCTTCAGACGGAAATATACATTATCCGACAGATAATAATCTTCAAATATATGCTCTTCTTTATATAACGTCTCTGCAAATACCATCTGAGTGATAATTCTTTCGCTGACCTTATATGATGGCACACCATACTGCTTCAGCACTTTCCACAGCCGTTTCATATCACCGATTGCGCCGCAATAATACTCCGCCAGATATGTCAGTGTCACTTTATCATACTGGCCGCGTCTGAACATCTCAAACGCAAGATAACTTAGAAAATCATCTTCTGTATAATTTTCTTCTCTGATCCTCCGGCTGCATACCAGAAATACATCTTTATCATCAAATGCATCGATTCCTTTTGCCAGAATCTTATCATAATCTGGTTTTTCTTTTTCCGGCTCCTGATTCCAGAATCCCGTAGATGCCGCATACTTTCGGCACATATCTACAAAACGTGGTTCATAGAACAGACGCTTGGTCTCATACGGAATCGAATCCGTATAGTGTCTTCCCTCCACAGACTCCCAGACAATTCTTGATTCCTTGTCATACAGATATATAATTGCCCCATTCTTCTCGTCATAAGGAATACACTGACGGACAGAGCCGTCCTTTTCAATAACCAGAACGCACTTCATACCACGTACTTTTGTTCTTACTTCATAGGAATAACAAATGTCACGCATCGCCTCCATACGCTCCGCAGACATCTCATCTTCTTTGCAGAAGCGTTTATATAAAGTACGCAGTGATTCTGTAATATGGCGCTTCATCAATTGTTCCCATGTAAATGCTACCATCTGTTCCCGGTAATTCAGATACAGATCTCCGGCCTGTTCCTCATGAATCACAAGACTTGCATAGAGATATGCCGCTTTTTTATAATCCAGTGCATTTCCATGCATAAAATACAATACCAGTGATTTTGGAAGCGGTCCGTGTGCACTGTCCTCATCAATTGTCATCATATAGTATTCATAAAGCTGTGCGATCTTAAGATCCGAATCTACTGCCTTCTGATACCAGAAGAAATACTTTTTCTCTGTTTTATTTCCTTTGATCAGAAGTGTACAGATTGTATTAAGGATCATCGGTTCATCGTACATCTTATAGATTCTTTCCAGAATTCTGAAAAGATTATCACTGTATTTCTTCTGCTGGCTGGCAAAATTTGAAATATAAAGGGCCAGTTCTTTTGTCATCATCCGGTATTTTGTAGCAAAATTCAACACCTGTATCTCGAATGTTCCGAGCTTTTTAAGAAGCGTTGGCTTTTCCTGATAACACAGATATGCTTCTAGATAGAACATAACCGAATGAATTCCATATTCAAACTGTTGTTCCAGAACTTCCAGACGTTTGTACGGATTTTTATAGCGTGTATCCAGATTCAGGATCATATAAAGCAGCCACCAGGAATCCTGATGACGCATATATGTCTTTCCAACCTCATCCAGTACCCGTTCTTCATAATTCACGTCTCCACGGATTTTTGCAGTCAGGTAAAGATAATAACAGTTTGTCAGTGGATCTTTCCCGATCGCAAACCGGTTATAATTATAATTCTCCAGAATCCATTTGGCTTCTTCTATCTTCTCTCCAAGCAGATAAATATTAGCCAGCATGAGCTGGTATACCTCATTGAGTGGTTCTAATTTGCGAAGTGTAACCATCTTCTCGATCGCACTGTCCACCCAATGATCTCTGCTTACTCTTCCTGCCATATAGCCTACATATTCTTTTACGATCTGTGCCATCAGAAGTTCCGGCATCCTGTGATCTTCGTCATATTCCTGATTCTGCAGTACTTCCACTTCATATGTCAGTGTCTCATACGGTGTCACAAATTTCAGTGCTCCGTAATTACGTCCTCCATGAAGCTTCTCTGCTCTTACCACATATTCTATCTCATGTGCATTTCCCACAAAATCTTCTGTACTGATTTCCGGTCTTGATACCCGGATAAAATCTCCTACTGTCTCAATCTTGATCGGCATATATCCCCAGGTATTCTTCATCAGAGTCAAAGTTCCTTTCGTTGACTCAGTCAGATCTTCAAACAGCATTCCTTCTCCCTGCAATGTCAGGAAAATGCATTCTTTCTGCTTGATTCCCACCATGAATTCTTCCATCGCCTGCTCACCGAGAGACCATTTACGCATATTGTCATAAAGATAGAAAGTACGTTCATTTTCATATTTTAAAATCTCATAGAATTCTTTAGACCGGAATAATCTTCCTGCTTCCGAAAAATCTTTGATCGCAAGTTTTCGGAAATCATCTGTGCTTTGTACTTTTCCATACGTTGTCATCACATATGGTTTTTCTATAATAGCTGTAAACGACAGTTCATATTCACCACCGCTGCATACGATCGTAAATTTACCTTCTTCTACATGTCCCGGACGAAGCCCACGTCCGTCATATGTAAACTCAACCCTCGACGGATTTCCCTCGAATCCCTGGTCCTTAAAATGAACACGAAAAGAAGACGAGTAAACGAGTCCTCGTATTCTGCCTTCATTATTCGCCCTCATTGTAAAACTTCCCCTGTATACTTCCCCTTCACCTATAATGAGCACCAGATTCGTCTCATCGAATATAACATCAGGTCGTATCAACTGAAAGTCGCCTTTTGAAAATTTTTGGATTTTATTTTTCAAGTCCTACACCTGCTTCTTTCGTTGCTTTTTTCTTAAAACATACTATAATAAATTATAGCATTGTTTGTCAACGAATGGCAATGCCGGAAAGAGAAAATATCAAAATTGTGTCGATAGGATGGAAAATTATGAAAAAAAAACCAGAATTTCACGGAAGCGATCTGGAAAAGATCGCAGATTATTATCACCTTGATAAGGAAAAGATTGTTTTGTTCGGCGCCAATGTAAACCCGCTCGGATTATCCGGACAGGTAAAAAAAGATCTCGCAGAACATCTGGATATCATCAGCAGTTATCCAGACAGAGATTATACAGATCTGAAAAAAGCAATTGCTGCATATACCAATACCTCGCCGGAACATATTGTTGTCGGAAATGGTTCTACGGAGCTTATCTCACTTCTGATCAGCCAGCGCGCACCAAAAAGAGCGCTGCTTCTGGGACCGACCTATTCCGAATATGCAAGAGAGCTGAATCTGGTCGGCGGCACACTGGAATATTATAATCTGAAAGAAGAACAGGATTTCAGACTGGATATTTCCGATCTGACCGATACACTGAAAAGTGATATTAATCTTCTGATCATCTGTAATCCGAACAACCCGACCTCTTCAGCCATCAGTACCGCTGATATGAAAAAGCTGTTAACCGTATGCCGGTCACTTGGTATCTTCGTTATGATCGATGAGACTTATATCGAATTCGCACCGGAAGGCACTTCCCTCTCTGCAGTTTCTCTTGTACCGGAATTCGACAACTTCATGGTCATCCGCGGTGTATCCAAGTTCTTCGCCGCACCTGGACTTCGCTTTGGTTATGGTCTCACCAGTAATCAGGCATTTCTTCAGACGCTTCTTACCCACCAGAATCCGTGGAGCCTGAACAGTGTCGGAGCTTATGCCGGAGAACGGATGTTGAAAGATACCGATTATATTAAGAAGACCTGGACTCTCATTGATTCCGAGCGCACCCGAATGTGCACAGAGCTTTCCGGACTGGATACCGTAAAGATTTATCCTGCTTATGCCAACTTTGTCCTTGTAAGGATTTTAAAAGAAGGACTCACTTCTTTCGATGTCTTTGAAAAGGCGATTCACCAGAATCTCATGATCCGGGACTGTTCTTCTTTCGAAAGCCTGAACGGAGAATATGTACGGTTCTGCATTATGAATCCAGAGGATAATGACCGGCTGCTGGATGTATTCCGTTCATTATAATCAATGCAGAGAACCTGCCACCGGCAGCTTCTTCCGAATGCATGGCAATACAAACACCTGTCTGCGGCCCGGTATCATTCCTGAAATGATCCAAGTTACAGACAGGTGTTTTTCATATTTTCCTATATTATTTTTTTAAGATCAATGCCATAAAGGTAAGTTCTTCATCACCGGTGTTCTTAATTCCATGTGCATCTCCGTCTTTACACAGGAACAGATCGCCAGGATTTGCCGGCTGTTTTTCGCCGTTATCGTCATAAGTTCCGTGTCCGGTCAGAATGAAGTAAGACTCCGTCTCACCATGATGATAATGGTATCCTACTTCACATCCCGGATCCAGATGAATCTTGGCATACATCTTACATGCTTCTCCAACTTCTTCCGAAGTAACCATTGCTTCTCTTACAATATAACCGTCTCCGCCATTTACATGTTCCACTTTTACCAGTTCTCTTTCGCCTTCTCTTGTCATTTTTAAGTTCCTCCTTGATTCGTAAAACATTCTAAAACAACAATACAACCTGAAAGATACAAAGTCAATGGTAAACCCTTAATCTTAATTCACGATCCGGTAATATTCTTTCGCAGTTATACTGTAAACGATGATATAGAATACCGCAAACACCGCTATCGTAATGATTGTGCATACCGCAAACAACGATACATTCGTAAGATTTAATACTCCCAGAATTTTTGTCATTACTTTAAAGGCTACTGCAACATGGATCACTGCTACAACCAACGGCAGGAAGAATACGCTTAAGACCTGGCTTCTGATGGAACGCTTCACTTCTTTTTTACTCATGCCAACCTTCTGCATGATCTGGTAACGCTCCCTGTCATCATAGCCTTCCGATATCTGCTTATAATAAATGATCAGTACCGTTGCCATAATAAACATACTTCCCAGATAGATTCCAATAAAGAACAGTCCGCCGTACAATTCATAAAAAGAAGAACGGCTTAACATACGGCTTTCCATCGTTCCATCCGGAAACTTTTCATAAAATTCGTTCTGTATCTGTTCCAGTGTCTCTTTTTGTTTTCCGTCATCTCCCTTCAGGTTGAATTTATCTGCATAAGAAAATGACTCGATACGTTCAATCTGCTCTGCCTTTGCAAATACAATGTATAATGTCTTATACATTTCTACCGTGCTCTTCGGCTGGCTCGTCATCTCGGACAGTTCTTTTTTCACCTGATAGTTCTGTCCTGCAATGTTTATCTGTTTTTTTCCACATTTGCCGTTCGTGGTATAGGTCAGTATCTCCTGTTCCTTTAACGAAACATTCTGTTTTTCTATCCGGTTATACTCTTCCTGTGTGATCATCTCTACATAGTAAAAATGATTGTCCGGATAGTACTGCTCTATCTTTTCCAGATTATTTCCTTTCAAAACCGCATTCATACTGCCATATCTGTACCGGACTCTGTCTGTTATTTTTACCCCTGCTTTCTCACATTGTTCTTTTATCAGTCTCTGAAGAGTCTCTTCATTATTTGTATCGGCTTCATTGCAGACAATTGAAACATCTCTCGGAAAACGTGAGTCCAGGATATCTTCCATTCCCGCATACAAAGATACCGTTGTGGATACCATAACCAGCACCATCGTACTTAACACACAGATGTTCGCAAGTCCCGCTCCGTTTTGTTTCATACGATAGATCATGCCTGATACACTGGTAAAATGCTTTGGATTATAATAATAAGCTTTATTTTTCCGGAGTATTTTCAATACCACAATGCTTCCGGCAATAAAAAGTGCATAAGTTCCAATAATCACACAGACCACTGCAACAAAGAATTTCAAAAGTGCTTCTAACGGTGCCTCTGTTGTAAGTGCAATCCAGTAACCATTGCCAAGTGCCGCCACACCGACGATCACAAGCAGCCATCTGCTCTTCGGCTCTTTCTCCCCCTGATTGCCTCCGTGCAGAAGTTCCACCGGATTCACCAGCTGTATCTGTAAAATGTTATATAAATACATCAGAAGAAAAATTCCTGCAAATAATATGACAGTCTGTACAATTGCAGTCCCATTGACCGAAAACTGCATATCTACGCTGTTGTGCAGAATCTTAAGGAGCAGCAGATACATCAGTTTCCCAAATATTATTCCAAACACCAGACCGCCAAGAATACTGATTCCCGCCGTCAGGATCGTCTCAACTGCCATCATTCGTGCAATATGCCGCTTTCCCATTCCAAGAATATTGTATACTCCGATCTCTTTCTTTCGTCGTTTGATCAGGAAACTATTCGTATAGAACAGAAAAATCACTGCAAATACAATGATCACACCCGTTGCATACTGAAGACATATCTTCAATGTATTCTGGGTAATACCTTCCCCCCTGCTCAGTGCGTCAATGATATAGAACATCATGACGGTCAGAACACCTGTAAAGATATAGGGTACATAGGTCTTACGGTTATTCTTAAGATTGGTCACAGCAAGTTTTTCATAGATGAAATTATTCATCCTCCTCACCTCCTGTGGTAAGAATCTTCAGCGTATCTGAAATTCTTTCATACATTTCTTCGTTCGTAAGATTCCCCCTGTAAAGCTGATGGAATACTTTTCCGTCCTTGATAAAAAGCACCCTTTTCGCACTACTCGCCGCTTTCACACTATGTGTCACCATAACAATCGTCTGACCTTCCTGGTTAATCGTTGTAAAAAGATTCATCAAACTGTCTGCCGCTTTCGAATCCAGTGCTCCCGAAGGTTCATCGGCAAGAATCAGCTGTGGTTTCGTGATCAGCGCTCTTGCAATTGCAGCTCTTTGTTTCTGCCCACCGGACACCTCATATGGATATTTCTCCAGTAGTTTTTCAATTCCAAGTTTTTCTGCAATCGGTTTTAATCTCTTTTCCATCTCCGAATATTTCTTTCCGGATAATACCAGTGGCAGGAATATATTATCCTTTAATGAAAATGTATCTAACAGGTTAAAATCCTGAAATACAAAGCCGAGATTCTGACGTCTGAACGTTGCGATCTCTTTTTCTTTTAATTTTCCCAGATCCCTGTCTTTTAAATAAACCTTTCCTTCTGTCGGTTTATCAAGTGCCGCCAGAATATTCAGCAAAGTCGTCTTTCCCGATCCAGACTCTCCCATGATTGCAACATATTCCCCGCGTTCTACCGTAAAATTCACATCTCTTAAAGCCTCTACCTGATTGCTCCCAAAACGAGTCGTATATATCTTCTTCACATTTTTTACTTCCAGTAATGACATAAGTTTTTCTTCCTTTCTTTTTAAGATTTCTTCTTTACGGTATCTATTATAAAAAAAGAGGAAATATCCTGCCATCGAAGCATGTGACATTTCCCCTGTTTAATCTTACATTCCTGTAAGGTTTTCTCTTTTTATCTGATCGTTATTCCGGATTCCATTCTTTCCTTGTCAATTCCAGATATACACGGGTTCCTTTTCCCACCTCTGAATCAATCCATATCTTATGTCCCATCTTATCCATGATCTTTTTGCAAAGATACAGTCCAATCCCGGTAGACTTCTTATCTGCTCTTCCATTATATCCGGTAAACCCTTTTTCAAATACTCTAGGAAGATCTTCTGCCTGAATACCGATTCCATTATCCTCGATCACCAGACACTCCCGTCCTCTTTTTTCTTCCAGACAGATTCTGATCTCGCCGCCATTCTTTGTGTATTTCAAAGCATTAGACAGAATCTGTTCTATCACAAACTCCAGCCATTTTTCATCTGTAAGAACTATTCGTTCCACCGGCCGGTAATCCAGACGGATCTTCTGAAGAATAAACATCTGAGAATATTTCCGGACAGATTGTTTCAGAATCTTATCCAAAGATACCTTCTCAAACTGCAGATCCCCGGACATATCTTCCATGCGGAGATACGTCAGCACCATCTCCACATACTGTTCCATTTTAAAAAGTTCCATCTTCATCTCTTTTAATTCCGGCAGTGCCGGGTTTTCATCTTCCACCGATTGCAGCAATATGTGCATCGCAGCGATAGGTGTCTTGATCTGATGCACCCACATACCATAATAATCACTTAAGTCCTGGCCTTTGATTCTTGCCTCTGATTTCAACTCCAGAATCTTTTCGTCAAAGATCCCCAGTAATTCCTGATAATCCAGTTCCAGAAGATTCCTGCACTCTGGAAGTTCTTTTGTGCACTCCTGCGTGCTCTTCTTAAACCGTTCCAGCAGAAGATGCTTCTTCCGGAAGCGATGATATTCCGTTATTACATATAGGAGCAGCCACAATATCACCAGCAGCAGTGCATATTTCAACGCATCCATCCTGATATTATAAAGAAATGCTACAACAATAAATATTCCGACCGTTCCGGCATAAAGGCTGATCTCTCTTGTTTTATCTTTAAAAAATGCTATTAACAGTTTCATGCCTCCACCATATATCCTATTCCTTTTTTTGTGATGATCTTTCCGCCAAGGCCAATCTGTTCCATTTTTTACGAAGTCTTGCCACATTGACCGTCAGTGTATTGTCATCAATAAATTCATTGCTGTCCCAGAGTCTCGTCATAATACTTTCACGGCTTACGATCTTCCCTGTATTTTCCAGAAGTATCTGCAGAATCTTGAATTCGTTCTTGCTCAGTTCCAGTTTCTGGTCCTGATACAGAACTGTCGCATCTGCCAGATTCAGGATCGCACCGTTCCACTCCATGACATCTGCCGTCCCACGAAATTCATAGGTTCTTCTTAACACGGCCTGCACCTTTGCCGTTACCACATTCAGGTCAAACGGTTTCTCGATGAATTCATCGCCGCCCATATTCATTGCCATCACAATATTCATATTATCATTCGCCGATGACAGGAAAATGATCGGCACTTTCGAGATCTTCCGGATCTCCTGACACCAGTGAAATCCATTAAAAAATGGAAGTACAATGTCCAATAACACAAGCTGCGGCTCAAATTCCACGAATTTTCCCATTACGTCTTTAAAATCTGTCATACATTCTGCCTGATAATTCCATTTTTCCAAATGGTTTTTCAGTCCGCCTGCTATTGTTTCATCATCTTCCACGATTAAAATCTTATACAATCTTTCTTCTCCCCATACTTCAAACTCTGTCCTTATCTGCGTAAGTTACCAACGTCATCTTTTCTAATGCGCGGTGACAAAAAGGACAAAAGTTTAACACTTTTGCCCTCTTATCGTAATACATTTGTCATGCAATTGTCAATTCCGGCTTTCTTAAGATTTCTTTCGAATTTCTGAAGAACCCCGGCTCCATTCCATATGCATTTCTTTCTATATTATTTCTACAAATGTTAGTGGAAATAATGTGCCCCGATCTTCATTCCGGCACCGCCTTGATCAAAATACAGACAGTTTCCAATCGGATTCGAGCCATTCAACGCATCTCCAGCAGCCTGCAGAGCTGTCTGTGAATATCCCTTTGAACTTCTCACTCTGTTCAGCCATCCGGTCGCTGCCGGTCCGAACTGCCCGGACTGATAGATGACTTCTTCGATGGAATTCGGATAACTTCCACTCTTTACACGGTTCATGATCACCGCACCGACGGCAACCTGTCCTTCATACGGCTGGTTTCCTGCTTCGCAGTAGATGATGGATGCAAGCAGTTCCTGATTGGCTCTTACGTATGCTTCTCTTGCTTCGCGTTCTGCTTTTTCTTTTGCTTCCTGCTCTGCCTTTTCTCTTGCGAGGCGTTCTTCCTCTTCTTTTTTCGCTATATTGTCTGCAATTACCTGCTGGCTTGCATCCGTCATTTCCTGCGCAGATGCCACGATATTCTGTGATATCGCCTGTACAGCAGTGTGTGTATTCGTATTTTCCCCTTTTGTTTCTGTGATTGTTGTTACTTCCGGCTGTTCAGAGGCTGCCTGACTGGTAAAACCAGTTGCCATTACTGCGCATGCTGAATACAGCACGAACATCGATTTCAGTCTCTTCGCTTTTAACATAATATAAATACCCTCCTGATTTTGTTGCAATGATTTACATTTCTTTTAATAAAGTATATTCATTTTTTTCAACTTTATTACAAATATTACAAATTTGTTACAAGCAACGATTGGTATCATATCATGTATGTCTCGTTTTGTCAACTTTTTTATTTACTTTTTTAAAGTCTGCAGATTATGCTACTCTTTTTTCTTATTTTTAGCGTTCATTTTTCTCCGTTATTTCTCTGCTCCTTAAGCTTCTCTTTTACAATAGCTTACTACTGTTACAATTAAAAATACCGGGATACAGATTACTGCCGCAATCATGATAATATACGGTGTCCAGTAATATCCACTGCCGATTTTCACGCGTCAAAATTCTTCCTCCTGAGGGCGTCCCCTGTATATAGAACGTATTACATGATGTAAATAATCACATATTTTAATGTTTGGCAACAAAAAAGCAGCATACTGCAAAATAATCATGCTGTATGCCACTTTTTATTTATGTTTTTACAAACATTACAAATATTAATTTTTCAAATTCTGTTACATAAAATTCATTTACGCAAAATCCGATTGTCCAAACTCTATTTGATCTTAGCAATGTCGATCAGTGTCAGTTTCTGGATATCTGTATTCTCAAGACTGGTGATCAGAGCTTTTGCTGTATCGATCGCTGTCAGTACATTGACACCTGTCTCGATCGCATTTCTACGGATCACGAATCCGTCTCTTGAGTGATCAGCTCCCTGCGGAGGTGTGTCGATAACCAGGTCGATCTTATGTCCGAGGATCAGATCCATAAGGTTCGGAGATTCCTGCTCAATCTTATTGACTGTCATCGCTTTCACGCCTGCATCTGTCAGGACCTTGGCAGTTCCTTCTGTAGCAAAGATCTTGTAACCGATCTTCTCGAATCTGCGTCCGATCTCTACTGCTTCTTCCTTATCTTCATCACGAACTGTCATAATCATGTTCTTGTGTTTTGGAAGTTTGACTCCGGCACCGATGAATGCTTTATAAAGAGCCTCATCAAATGTCTTGGCAATTCCCAGACACTCTCCGGTAGACTTCATCTCAGGTCCAAGGCTGATATCAGCACCGCGGATCTTCTCAAATGAGAATACCGGCATCTTGATTGCAAAATAATCTGCTTCCGGCTGTAATCCAGGTGTATAACCAAGTTCTTTGATCTTGTGTCCGATGATCACTTTTGTTGCAAGTGGTACGATCGGAATACCTGTTACCTTACTGATGTATGGAACAGTACGGCTGGAACGAGGGTTAACTTCGATTACATATACATCTTCTCCACATACGATGAACTGGATGTTAATCAGTCCGATTACATGTAAGGATTTTGCAAGTCTTCTTGTATATTCGGCAATCGTCTCTTTTGTCTTCTGAGAGATGCTCTGTGCAGGATATACAGAGATACTGTCTCCGGAATGGATTCCGGCACGCTCGATATGCTCCATGATACCTGGAATCAGGATATCTTCACCGTCGCATACGGCATCTACCTCAATCTCTTTACCCTGTAAATATTTATCAACCAGGATTGGATGATCCTGTGCGATACGGTTGATGATTCCGATGAACTCATCAATATCGTGATCATTGATCGCAATCTGCATTCCCTGTCCGCCAAGTACGTAAGAAGGTCTTACCAGTACCGGATAACCCAGTCTGTTTGCAACTTTCTTCGCTTCTTCTGCTGTAAATACAGTTCCACCTGTCGGTCTTGGGATCTCGCACTGCTCAAGAATCTCATCAAACAGCTCACGGTCTTCGGCTGCATCTACATTTTCAGCAGATGTTCCAAGGATTGGAACGCCCATCTTCATAAGAGATTCTGTCAGCTTGATCGCTGTCTGTCCACCGAACTGTACAACTGCTCCGTCCGGTTTTTCCAGATCTACGATACTTTCTACATCTTCCGGTGTCAGAGGCTCGAAATACAGCTTGTCAGCGATATCGAAGTCTGTACTTACTGTCTCAGGGTTGTTATTTACAATAATCGTCTCATATCCTTCTTTGGCAAATGCCCATGTACAATGTACAGAACAGAAGTCGAACTCGATACCCTGTCCGATACGGATCGGTCCGGAACCAAGTACCAGTACTTTCTTCTTGCCGGAAGTTTCAACTACTTCATTCTCACTTCCGAATACAGAGTAGTAATATGGTGTCTCTGCTGCGAACTCAGCCGCACAGGTATCAACCATCTTATAAGAAGCTGTGATGCCATTATCATGACGAAGGTCATGGATCTCACGCTCTGTCTTTCCTGTCAGTTCTGCGATCACATTATCCGGGAACTCTAAGCGTTTTGCTTCTTTTAATGTCTCTGCTGTTAATTCTTCTGTCTTTAATTTCTGTTCCATCTCTACGAGAATTGCGATCTTGTCAATGAACCAGTTGTCAATCTTTGTAATTCTGTGAATGTCTTCGTAGCTGATGCCCTGACGGATTGCTTCTGCGATCTTCCAGATACGACGGTCATCTACAACTTTCAGTTCTTCTAACAGTTCTTCTCCTTTTAAATAAGAGAAGTCATAAGACATAAGGCTGTCTGCATGCTGTTCCAGAGAACGGATGGCTTTCATAAGTGCTCCCTCGAAGTTATCACAGATACTCATAACTTCTCCGGTCGCTTTCATCTGTGTTGTCAGTGTACGTTTTGCACTGATGAACTTATCAAATGGAAGTCTCGGGATCTTTACAACACAGTAGTCAAGCATAGGCTCGAAACTTGCGTATGTCTTCTTTGTTACTGCGTTCTTGATCTCGTCCAGTGTATATCCAAGAGCGATCTTTGCTGCAACCTTGGCAATCGGATATCCTGTTGCCTTAGATGCAAGTGCAGAAGAACGGCTTACACGAGGGTTAACCTCGATTACACAGTACTCAAATGAATCTGGATTCAGCGCATACTGTACGTTACATCCACCAGTGATATTTAACTCACTGATGATATTAAGAGCAGATGTACGGAGCATCTGGTACTCTTTATCGCTCAGTGTCTGAGAAGGTGCTACTACGATACTGTCTCCGGTATGTACACCTACAGGGTCCAGGTTTTCCATATTACATACGGTAATGCAGTTACCATTGCTGTCACGCATTACTTCGTACTCGATCTCTTTCCATCCTGCGATACAACGTTCTACCAGAACTTCCCCAACACGTGAAAGACGAAGTCCGTTTTCCAGGATCTCTACGAGTTCTGTTCTGTTATCCGCAATTCCGCCGCCGCTTCCACCAAGTGTGTAAGCCGGACGAAGTACAACCGGATATCCGATACTTTCAGCAAATTCGATACCAGCCTGTACATCCTTTACGACTTTAGAAGCTGCACAAGGCTCGCCGATTTTTTCCATTGTCATCTTGAATTCCAGACGGTCTTCGGCCTTTTTGATCGTCTCAGAAGTAGTACCGATCAGACGTACGTTGTTTCTTTCAAGGAATCCATTCTCATCCAGCTCCATAGCCAGGTTCAGTGCTGCCTGTCCACCCAGTGTAGGAAGGACACTGTCTGGTTTTTCCTTTAAGATCAGCTGTTCTACCACCTCAACTGTCAGAGGCTCGATGTATACGCGGTCTGCGATATCTTTATCTGTCATGATCGTAGCCGGGTTAGAGTTCAAAAGGACTACTTCCAGACCTTCTTCTTTTAATGAACGGCAGGCCTGTGTACCTGCATAGTCAAACTCCGCTGCCTGTCCAATGATAATAGGGCCAGAGCCAATTACTAATACTTTCTTAATATCTTTAATTCTAGGCATTATTTTGCTCCTTTCATCATATCCATAAATCTATCAAACAGGTATCCGGAATCCTGTGGTCCAGGACAAGCCTCCGGGTGGAACTGAACTGTGAAAATATTCTTTCCTTCGTATGCAAGTCCTTCGTTGGTTCCGTCATTTACATTGATAAATGCTTCTTTTGCGATAGCCGGATCAATGGTTGTACCATCAACTGCATAACCATGGTTCTGTGAAGAAATGTATACTCTGTTGTTTGTCAGATCCTTCACCGGATGGTTACCGCCGCGGTGTCCATATTTCAACTTATAAGTCTTTGCACCATTTGCAAGTGCCATAAGCTGATGTCCGAGACAAATTGCAAAAATAGGAATATCAGTATTGTATAACTTCTTGATCTCTTCGATAATAGATACGCATGTTTCCGGATCTCCAGGTCCGTTAGACAACATAATGCCGTCCGGATTAGCAGCAATAATCTCTTCTGCTTTTGTTCCTGCCGGATAAACTGTAACTTCACAGCCGCGTTCATTTAAAGACTTGGCAATGTTCTTCTTTGCACCGAAGTCCATAAGAGCAACCTTCGGTCCATTGCCTTCTAAGACATATTTTTCATCACATGTTACTTTTGATACCACATCACCAACTGTATATGCTTTCAGTTTTGGGAGAATCTCATCTAAGTTGTAATTCTCGTTCGTGGTGATCATTCCGTTCATGGTTCCCTTTTCACGAAGAATCTTCGTAAGGGCACGTGTATCAATTCCTGCAATTCCTGGAATATCCTGTTCTTTCAGGAAATCCTGAAGTGTTCCTTCACAACGGAAGTTGCTTGGCATTCTGGAAAGTTCTCTTACGATATATCCATCCGGCCATGCCTTCCTTGACTCCATATCCGGTGTGATGCCATAATTTCCAATCAATGGATAGGTCATTACTACGGCCTGTCCCGCATAAGAAGGGTCGGTTAATACCTCCAGATAACCTGTCATTGAAGTATTAAACACTATCTCGCTAATCATGTCTTTTGTCGAACCGATACTGGTTCCGGTAAAGACAGTCCCGTCTTCTAATATAAGAAATGCTTTCATATATTCACCTTTTCCCTTCTGTGTTTCTTTTTCTTTTTTCATGAATCCATACTGCTGTACTTCAGGTACATTTTCTATATTTGGGCAAAAAAAATTCGTTGTTACAAAGAATTTTTCTTAAAAATACAGAATAAAAGGCAGTTTGTGCAAGCACAAAACCGCCTCGTTTTTCATACATCGGTACCAGACAATTTATGTCTTCACAAATTGTAAAAATTATACTACATAATCCGAGGATTTTCAACGGATATTTTTGTTTTTTTATGAATACTGCCAAAATATTACAATCTTGTGTAATCTCGGGTCATCGATGTACTGGTACTTCACCTGCGATAATCCATAGTAATCCGCCAGATTCTGCGCTGCTTTTGCAAGTTCTTTCTGGAAAATGTCATCGTGCGCCTGACTGTAGACGGATGTATCTGCGAATTTAAAAATTGTAGCACTTTTCTTCGCCCAGATAGCCTGGTTCATGGCTTCCAGTACCTTCTTGGCATCATACTGTGTGTAATACATTCCGTTTACCACGTAATAATTGCAATCCATCTTGCTGCACTCTGGCATCTGTGTATCCTTATCCAGAATATGTGTCTGAAATAACTGCGTATCATCACAACACATATAATCATAGCTGATATTTGCCTTATTACCAGAAGCCTCTGCATCTTGACCTGAATTTTGCTCTGTATCCCGGGATGTATCTTCTCCTTCTTCCTGTTGGAACACCGGATCTCCCCAGGTTGTGTCGACATAATAATAATCGCCGTTACATTTCACCAGATTCCACGCATGGTTTCCGCCTTCCGTCGTCTTTCCCGTCACATAAGTACAGAACACGCCAAGCCGTTCCAACAAATACTGCGTTGCTTTTGAATATCCAGCACATACAGATTTCTGATTGACAAATACGCTGTAGATGTTCTGATTATCCGGCGCGCTCTCATCATACTCTACTTCATCTACGATTTTTTCATATACATAGAGAATTTTGTGATAGTCATCTGCATCGGCATCCAGATCTGCCAGCCACTTCTCTGCCGCCTGCATAATCGCGGTCTGCATCTTCTGGCTTTCTTCTGCTGTGTAAAAATATTTCGGTTTCAGGACGGCATAACTTTCTGTCCCTTTATAAGTCGTAACCGTTGCTGTCCCGTCACACCAGAAGATGTCCGGCTGATCCTTCATCAGCTTCTGAAAAATCTGATTTGTCTCATCTACATCCGCGTTATGTACATAAATTTCCTCCGTGTGGTTTCTGACACCTTCCAGAATTTCCTGATAGACCTGCCTTTGTTCAGTCGGCAACTGCTGATAATAATATTTCTCCGTGTTCTCTTCTTCCGTTATGGATACTTTCTGATAAGGAATATCTTGTTTTTTATTTGAACCAAATTGTTCAAGTTCCAGGTATCCGCCCCTTTCTGCTGCTGCGGTTCCAAGAAAGAGAATGCATGTCAGAATCAGGATGATTAATTTCTTTTTTCTTCTTTTTCTATATATCCGTAAACACCTTCTTTTCATGCTCTGTTCTGCGCTCCTGTTTCTGTTATTTTTAAGATGTTCCATACTTTGTGTAACAATCTGTCTCTTTTATTCCCTGTATCTTCACATTTTTCTTATTTTTGCATACTCTGTCAGTAACAGAGTCTTAAAAGAGGTCCTATTTTATGAACGGAACGACTCCAACCACTCAGGATACTCCCGACAAAGGCCGTCTGCAGATTAATCTCGTATCTGACATCTCTGCCTATCCGATTCAGGGGGCTCAGATTTCCATCTTCTACACGGGTGTTCCAGAAGCTCAGTTAGAACAACTTACTACCGACAGTTCCGGGCAGACCGATACGATTGATCTTGCGGCACCACCGTTAGAATACAGCCTGAATCCAGAAAATGAAGTCCAGCCATATTCCGAATATACCATGCAGATCACCGCCGAAGGCTTCGAGTCGGTCAGTATTGCCGGTGCTGAAATTCTCGCCGATGTCACTGCCATTCAGAATGTCAGCATGAAACCAATCGACACTCCCGAAGACGAGGAAACCGTATTCGTCATTCCGGCTCATACATTATATGCCACCTATCCGCCTAAGATTCCCGAAGACGAGATCCAGCCGACCTTCGAATCCGGAGAGATTGTCTTAAGCCGCGTCGTGGTCCCGGAATACATCGTAGTTCATGATGGAAGTCCACGCGACTCCACTGCCAAAAACTATTATGTGAAGTATAAGGATTATATCAAAAATGTAGCTTCCAGTGAAATCTATGCGACCTGGCCGGAGGATACCATTCGGGCAAACGTACTGGCAATCATGTCTTTTACTCTGAACCGGGTATATACAGAATTTTACCGGAACCGCGGATATGATTTTACGATCACTTCTTCAACCGCATTTGATCACAAATGGATTCCGGAACGGAATATCTATGATACGATCTCTGTGATAGTGGATGAATTGTTTGCCGATTATCTTTCCAGACCGAATGTCAAGCAGCCGATACTGACGCAGTATTGTGACGGACGGCAGGTACAATGTCCGAATTGGATGACCTTTTTGCTATAACCTATAAAGTGGATTTTTACCTATTAAATAACTACATTCTTTATATTTTCATTCTGCCATCCGTTTCAAAATAATATTCTTTTCCGTTGATTGTTTTCTTTCCCGTAACCATGCTGCCTTCCGGATAACCAGCTTCTGCTTTCGGTCTGCAGTAATATGTCTGACCATTTACTGTAACGAATCCAGTACACATAGCTCCACGAGGCCCGCCCGTCTTTGGATTGAGATAATACCAAAATCTACCGTCAAGCAGCCATCCTTCCTGCATAGATCCTTCCGGATGTTCTGCATATACCTGCTTATTCAGGAAATACCATTTGCCATCTACTTTTCTCCATCCTTTTACCATACGGCAATCTGACTTGAAATAATACCAGTGCCCATCGAGCTCTTTCCAGGTATCGTGAACAGCATAGCCGCCGTTATCAAACCAATACCAGTCGTTGCTGATCTGCTTCCACTGATTCTTTGGATATGAATTGTCTGCATTACGGTACCACCATCCGTTTTTATCGTGTACCCAGCCAGCCTTTACAGACGATATAATGCCAAAAGCACTGAGAATACCTCTTGCTAAATCATCCATGTGACTGTTCACTTTATTTAAGTCTTCTTTATTAGTAATAAATCCACATTCAAGCAGTCTATAACTATATCCCCTGACTGCTGCCCTGTTTACATTGGCAAGATTGCTTCTTCCAACAATCGTATTTGCTCTGCCTGGCGTGAATCCGGCGATAAAATGTGCAAGAGCTGTATCGTATGAATCTGGTTTGTAACCGGATTTGATAATTACATGACCGCCTCTCGCTGTAGAACTTGCTCCATCCATGTGAAGTTCTACAATCTGCCAACTTTTCGGAATTGACAATGTATTAATTCCTTTATCAGCATACCAGTTCCGGCTTGTATCCGCTACAGTTACATTGCTGCCACCAAGTGCAGACAGTCTCTTAGCTAACGCCCGGACTCTCTCTGCCTCCGTATACATCTTTTTGCCGATATATCCTACTGCTCCGCTGTCTCCAGCTCCGTGTCCGGCTATAATAAATAAATGTGCCATAATTACTCCTTTCTGTGCGACGTCGCACACACTATATAATATGTTAGAGGACGATTATTCGCCCTCTGCGTTACATTCCGGTAATCCGGCAATGCTGGTTAATAATGACAGGATTCCTGACAGAATCGATGCCGAAACCACAAGCTTAGCATCTACCTGTCCGAGTGCTGTTGCTGTTCCAATCGTTGCTACTGCAGTCTGCGCTACAGTTTTAATTGCTCTGATTCCAGCACATTTTGCCCACTTCTTCCAATCTTTCATTTAATTCACCTTCTCTTCTAAATCTGAAATTCTATGATTTGCTACCTTCATTTTTTCTTCCTGTAGTGCCATCTGTTCTTCCAGGTGGTAAGTACGTTCTATTGTATTATTATGTTTATCAACTCTTTTCGTGAGTTCATCCAGCTTATACTCCATAAGAGATCTTGTCTTTTCTTGCTGAATCAAACACACCACAAGAGTAACTCCTGCTGATATGCAGGCTGAGATAATTGTTGCCATGTTCTTTCCTTTCTTCCCAAAATGCGCAATAAAATAAGACCTTACGGTCTTGCTCTGATTTCCATATATTCCTCCCTCAAAAAAAGCCGGCTATCCAATCGATAACCAGCTTTTCACCGCTTCAGCTATATTACTATTGAATTTATTGAGATCTGTCTGATTAGTAATAAAACCGCATTCTAATAGTCTGTAGCTGTACCCTTTAGCAGCAGCTCTATTTACGTTGGCCAGATTACTTCTTCCAACAATTGTATTAGCTCTTCCCGGCGTGAATCCTCCGATAAATTGTGCAAGAGCAGTATCATCCTTTCTTTAAATAATCGGTGCTAATATATAGTTGACTCTTACTGACTGTGTAATGGATGCTGTAACATTAAAATATACATACCAAGAACTGTCAGTATTCCAATACTCAGCGCCGTAAATTCTTGCACGAAAAACGTTGGCATCTCCATTGCTAACAGCAAGTGACACCGCGCCACCTGTACCATCTGCTATTCCTAAAAGGCCGGCTGCCTCAGACGCGGTCATTAATTTTACGTAGTTCTTACCTTTTGTTATTGTTACAACTTTACTTCCTGCTACTGGAGTTCTCTTTAAGTTCTTAAACAAGGATACTGTTTCATTTCCTCGTCCGTTATTTATTAGTTTACTAACTAATAAGTCTCCACCCAATTCTTCCATTTCAATAGAATATCCATACGATTTATTAATTTGACAAATACATAGTCCATAGTATTTCAAATAAGTTTTCACATAGCTATCAGATGAATCCTTTGCTGAAACTTCAAAAGTTCCAGCAGACATTTTTGCAGATTGAGGTGTCTTAGTGTCCCACGATTCAAATACGCCTCTTTCAACATCGAAAATCACAGTCTCGGCCTTATTTTTAATAACACCAGCCGTAACTGTTCCTAAGTCTGCAGCAATAGCACTCAGTTTCTGTACATCCAAGTTTTCAACTGAAATGTAATGTAAAACCCATTTTGAGCCGTCCCAACGTTTGATTGGTTCACCAGATGCTATCTGCCATAACTGTCCTGTTTTTGGAGATGTTGGTGCTGTTGAAGATATGATGATAGCATCTTTTCCAGTACTTCCGGGATCACCCTTATCTCCTTTAATCTTTGCCCATGTGTACGAACTTACACTGCCAGGATCGCTCACATTATAATCTGTACAGATACCGATATAAGCCCCAACCGTTTCACCTGAATTACTTGTGAAAGTTTTTCCACCATCATCACTATATTTCACATGAATATACGGTGTTCTACCATCCGATCCAGGTGTACCAGGTGTTCCATTCGTACCATCTTTCACGGTTTGTGTGTGCGTACCATCTTTATCTGTGATACTAATCGTTGTTGCGTTTCCACTCTTTGAAACACTGACAGTCGGAGAAATGCCATCTTTACCAGGTGCTCCTGTCTGCCCTTGAGGTCCCTGTGGACCAGTATCACCTTTCACTCCCTGAGGTCCTTGTGGACCTGTAGCGCCGGTGTCACCTTTCGCTCCAGTAGCACCCGTCTCTCCCTTAATTTTGCTCCACGTATAAGCTCCTACCGTCGTAGGATCATCCTTATTGAAATCTGTACACTGACCAATGTAATCCCCGACCGTTTCTCCAGCATTCGATGTGAATGTCTTACCCCCATCATTGGAATATTTGATATGCAGATATGATGTTTTACCATCTGCACCGTTGGTTCCAGGTATTCCCTGCGTACCCTGTGTCCCTTGCAAGCCTTGGAATCTGTACCAAGTATATTTGCTTGGATCTGTCGAATCCAGCTCTGTATAGTCCACATAGGTTCCAATATAGGTATTCGGTATTTCTGACATCTGGGATGAGGTTGGATTCTCTACGGAAGAATATTTTATATGAAAGTAACTGGTCTTTCCATTCGTCCCATCTTTTCCTGCCGGTCCTTGGGGACCTGTAGCGCCGGTTGCTCCTGTCTCTCCTGTTGGACCTGGAATACCCTGTTCACCTTTCTCACCTTGTAACCCCTGTAAGCCTTGGGGACCTTGTTCACCTTGTGGTCCTTGAGGTCCTCTCTCGCCCTGAGCTCCTTGTTCGCCGGTATCCCCTTTCTCACCCTGGGGACCTTGTGCTCCGGTGTCTCCTTTTTCTCCCTGTAGACCCGTTGCTCCTGTATTTCCTTGCGGACCAACTTCTCCTTGCTCTCCCTGGGGACCTTTTTCTCCCTGTGGACCCTGTTCTCCTTTAATCTTCGCCCACGTGTACTGTGTCGGATCGGAAATGTTCGCTTCTTTCGTAAGCCGGTTCGTTGCGATTCCAAGATAAGCTTTCCCGGTCGATTCAAGTGAAATTCCATTTCCGTTTTCATCATCTGCATATGCTGTCCATGTATAGAAATTACGATTCTTCGCAACTTTTTCAAACTGTTCTGCCAGTTCAATGACTTTTTGATCTATCCCGCTGTCCTGTTTTTTGTACTCTCCGAGTTCGATCGTAACAGAATCACTACACTCGGATACCTCCAGACGTAGTAATCTCGCCGACAACCATAACTTCCCGACATTGTCGATAATATAAATCGTATCTCCAATTTCGGCATTTTGTGGAAGCTTGTACAGGCTTATTTCATACGTAACATTAACATCACAGATCTTCTGGAGGCTTGCAACTGCTCTATTGCATAACTCGGATTTACTGGTTGTGTCATAACTAAACGTTTTCACAATGTGACCGGTGCCATTTCCTTTTTCTGTTTTAATCTGGTACCTGCTCCACTTCTCCAATGCTTTCCGTGATTTTACATATGCACCATCCACATAGAAATCACCGTCATCATATTTATATCCTTTAAGCGTAATCGGATCTTCAGATCCCTCCGGTGTTCCTCCGGTACACAAATATGCAGTGGCAAGGTCTTCTATGCTCTGAGTGATCCGTATATCCGAAATATCTTTCTCGATTCTCAGCTCTGCCCGTTTGTCTGTACCTCTTTTTTTACGGATGTTGATATATTTATGTGTTACGGTCATGTTCTTCACTTCAAACGAAAAATCAATTTCTGCATTATCGAACTGCGTTGCCACACTGAGAAGTCTCTTGGTTGCTGTCTCTTCCCCATCCCATGACAACTTTCTGGTGAGATTACTTATCTCATTAACACCGATTTCAAATCCGGAGTCATCCGCAAATTTGTTGATGTAATACGCAGCATTATAAGCTTTGTCTGCCTCGTATGCTCCCACTATCTCATTCAGCAGATCCAGTCCCGCATCTTCCGCATAAATGTGTACTGTCTGGCTCATTGGATTGGATTCTGAGGTTATGATCGTATAATACTCTGCACGGTCTATCACGCCATCCACTCCAGATATTTGTCGCAATATGTAATTTCCCGCACTCGTACAGGATTCTATCTTCAGCCGGCTTTCTGCGTCATATGAAAGATCACATTCAAATACCGCAACCCCGTCATTTACATCTTCTGTTTTTAAATCATTCGTGATTTTTATTCCGTCCGGCAATGCTGTGTTTGCCGTCTCCAGAATGTTCATTTGTCTGTCTGCAAAATATATGATCATAAAAATACCTCTCTGTATTTCAATTTGTAATCCGGATTTTCTGCCCATTCAGACCGTATACACTTAATCTGGTTGATTCCATTCTTCAGATAGAACTGTTCCCATTCATTTCCCAGTACACCAAGCTCCGGCATGGCGATTCCATTACAGGTTATCTTTCCGGATGAACAGTCTGCAGTAACTGTATCACCTTTTGTGAATTTGTTCGGTACGTCCACCCATGAATCCGCATTATGGCTGATAAATTTGATCCATTCTATACCATTCCGGCTAAAATTCATCTTCGAGCCGAATTTAGCGAATATGACACTTATCTCGACTGCCCTTATATCCGTAATCGAGTCATCCGTGTATGTCTTGCTTCCGATATGGCTTCCGGAAAAAGTAATTTTATTGCCGAACTTTTGAATACTATACGTATTAAACAGAGTCCCATAAGATCCTAGTCTTGCATTAATACTTGGTCCTCTTTCTTTTCCTCTGATGTAAAATCCGTAATACACCCCTGGCTTTGCATCCAGGCTCCACAGTGCAATCCCGGCAATATTTATCCGCTTTTCTGAAGAATCCTTTCCGGTTATAACTACTTCGAAATCTCCATATTCCTGTGTGATTCCTACAACACATGGACTGAACTGCAGACAGAAATTCTTTGGCTGGTTTCCAGATGCGTCTGCCGGTACTTTCATTGTAATACTCGGGCCATGCCAGCCTGTTCCCTCTCCATAATCCGCAACGCCTAAGATATCATGTACGTCCTGGTCATTCTGTAGTGATACCCATTTTGCCTTTTTCAATGTTCCTGCTTGATTCCAACTATTTTTAGAATCCACATGAACTGCATCATTCAGGATCCAGTCACTCTCTTTATAATCTGCAAAATTGTAGTCTATAGCCGTAACTGATGTCTGTTTTAGTTCTTCGTCAACCTCTTCCACATCTCCGATCTGTAAGATATTCTGGTTCTCTGTAATGTAGGAAATAAATCCACAGTCTGATTTGATTTGCGCTTCGAATACCGGGTGCGCTTTATAAGTTCCCTTGTAATCAACAACAAATGTTGTCCCGTCATCTGCAGTTGGCGCAACCTCGTACTCTTCTACGGAATATTTAAATGGATCTGAGCAATAGAACTCAATTTCTGCAGTGATCGCATTCCTGCCATGCGGCACATCGCCGGCATTCACCTTCGTTCCAACATAATACTTATCCGGTTCGTCCAAGAAGATCAGCTTCGCTTCTGCCACATCAAGTAATGAATTCAATTTGTTATAAGCATTCCGGAATTCCGCATTACTCTTAGCGATCAGCTGATACCCGACAGTGATCGTTCTCGGCTTATACCGTTTTCTTCGATATCTGGATCCATCCATAATCTCCGTATCCAAATCTGTAATTTCTGTTTCGATCATCTCCCGGCCGGACACATACAGTGTCCGATATCCGGGAATTACATTTTCAAAATAGACTCCGTTAAAATTTAGAGCTTCGGAAGGCAGTATCTGCTCTTCCTGTCTCTCTGTAGTGTCCACAAATTTATACATATCCGCCCTCCTTATCTCATGCCTTTCTTCCTTAGATCTCTTTTCTGCTGCTGTTCAATTTCTTCTTTGGTGTATTTCGCTGTTGCCTTCGCCACCTGCCTGCCGTCTACTTCAACAGGGACGTAAATGGTATAGGTTTCGTTTCTGGTGTAGTCATAATCATCATTCAGATCTTCGATGCCGATTCTTAATCCAGCTCCAATTTCCGGAACAGGAACTAAATCCGGAATGTCTACCAGTTTCCATGCTGCCTTTTTCGCATCTGTGACCCTATCAGAAATTCCATTTACCCATCCTTCACCAAAATAGCCGCCAAGCTTATCTGCTACTTTTGACGGACTATGGATCTGTGCCTTCGCCCGGATTGCCGCCTCTGCTGCAGCTGCCAACTGCGCTGCGACAGATCTTACACGTCCGACCTGACTCGCCATACCATTTGCAAGACCAGCGCCTATATATACACCGCAACTGTATGAACCGGATCCGGCTGATCGCATTGCTGACACTGTGGATGCAGACATGGATCTTGCTGTGGATACCGCTCTGTTCATTCCATTGCGTACTCCGTTATTGAAGTTATTTCCAACAGCATTCCCGGAGCTCCTTGCTTTTCCTTCTGCGTTCGAAAATTGTCTTACCAATGTATTAACTGCTGACTTTGCTCTACTTCCCAACGCATCCAGTCCGGAATTTACCACATTTACACTGGCACGCATACTCGTGAGCGAGCTTTGAGCGCTTTTGGCATTGCCGGCTATTGACTTCATACTTGAATTGACAGACTTTAATGCTACCACCATCGCAAGCGTGCCAACTGCGCCACCCGTCATAGCAGCTCCAAATGCAACCACTACAACAGCCGATGCGCCCATTCCGGCCGCAAGACCTAATGATAATGCTGTTAAGGCTGTCAGGGCTCCTACTGTTGCTAAAGCTCCGGATGATACAGCAGGGAATGCAGCTCCCATCAGCAGAAGTCCTGCCCCAGCTACTGTAAGACCGGCACCAAGGGCCAGCGCTCCTGCTGCCAGAAGCAACACACCCGCTGCCGCTATCAGGACAGCTGCACCAACCACTGCAAGCCCTGCACCTACTACTACAAGTCCTGCACCAAGAACAATACATCCTGCCCCGGCTACTGCAGCCCCAGTACCAAACACGATCATGCCTGCTCCGAGGGTTGCAATGCAAGCCGCTCCCTGAATTCCATATTGCACAATGGTCGGAAGTACACCTGCTACTATGGCAAGCCCAACACTTGCCAGCAGTGCTCCGGTTGAAACCAGTAATATAGCTACACCAAAGGCAACGAGGCCTACTGCTCCGGCTGTCAATGCCGGTCCGAGGGCTGCCGCTCCAAGGGCAAGCCCTGCAATAGCCGCAACCATGCCAACCATACATCCTATAGCAAGCGGTCCCGCATTCGCCAGATTAACAGCCGCCAGTGATAGTACAGCAATCCCCGCTGCCGCAATCAGGACAGCTACACCAAAGGCAATGAATCCGGTTGCTCCGGCCGTCATAGCCGGCGCCACATTTTTGGCAACAACCATTAAGCCTGCCACTGCAACCGTCATGCCGATCAGTACTCCTGCTGCCAGTGGTCCAGCTTGTGCGATTTGCACGGCTGAATATGCCAAAAGGGAAAATCCTGCTGCAATCAATGCTACTCCTGCTCCGATCGCTACAAATGCTTTTGCTGATTCTACGATAGTCCCTGATGATTCTTTACTTGCAGTGCCTACCGCTTTTTCACCCGCTGCTACGCCAAATAACTTACCTGCCAGCGTCGCTATTCCTTTTCCTGTCATGCTTACAATTGCGCCCGCAAAAGTTTTGACACCAGGGGCAACTGCACTGACTATTTTAAAGCCTTTAAAAGCAACATATAATTTCGGTAACAGCGTAATCGCTTTTGCCACTTCTTTATCATGATCTTTTAGAAAATCCGCAAATGTAGTCAATGCACCTGTTGCTGTTCCCATGCTTTCAGAGAAATTATCCACACTTTCCTTTTTTCCAAATGCTCCGGTAAGTTCCTGTACTTCGTCAATAATCGCACCAGCTGCCTCTCCAAAGGCTGTCCCTACCTCTTTTGCGTCTGTTTTCAGCACGTTCCAGTATGGAGATATAAGTTCGATTGCTTTTGGAATTCCAACGGACAATTTGTCAAATCCCGCCTCCACCTTACCGGTCATCCCATTGATTGCATCAATCACTTTAGGCTTTGCGAAAGTATCATAAAGCTTCATCATTCCGCTTACTGCAGATGCTTCCAAGTTACCCATAGCGCCTTCAAATGTGGTTACGGATGTAGCTGCTTCTTTCGCCATGTCAGTCATACCAATGTTATTGATAGCCTGTCCGAGCATGTCTGCGGTAATTGCACCCTTTTCCATTGCTCCTTTGAAGTCGTTCCCTAATGTTGGATTCAGCTTAATTAACTCTTTCCGTAAGCCTCCAGCAAGCTGCGGACTGGCATTAATGATCTGATTCCAATCCTGCGCATGCAAAGCTCCTGCCGCCATTGCCTGCGAAAACGCAAGTGCTACCGAGGAATATTCCTTTGCACCTCCGCCAAATACAGCAACTGCATTACCGACTGCTTCCGTCAACTTGTCTGCGTCTTTGATTCCATTTGCCGAAAGTGAGCCGAATGTACTCATAACATCCTGCAGGGAGAATACTGTTTTATCCGCATATGTTTTTAATGTACCTGTTGCTCCGGCTATTCTTTGTATTTCCGCTTCGGAATACCCGGAAAATCTCATAGCTGCCTGCAACTTATACATGGAATCCGATGTTTCTATCGTCTCTTTTGACAAATCACTGACTGAATTTGTCACCAGCGACATCGCCTTTCCACCGATTGCAGCCATTGCACCAAATCCAAGACCGCCGGTGAGAGTGGTTTTCAGATTATTTGCATATCCCTGGCATGATTTCATAACGGATGAAAAGTTTTTGTCCTGCGCTGATAATATTGCTTTTACACTATACGACTCTGCCATCCTCTCACTCCTCTCTATCCAGCAGTTTAGTTATTCCAGCAAATCTGGATGGTTTCCTTCGATTCTTCATTTTTTTCAGTTCTTTATCGAAATCAAAGAACTGCCGGAATCTCTTGTAAACTGGTTTGGTCTTGCCTTTACCGGCTTTCTTTTCTGCCTTTACCGCAAAATTCAAAAATGCCTGACGATGTTCATGTAAACTTTCGTCAAGCATCCGAAGTTCTAAAGCCTCCATCATAAGTTCATATTCTGCCAATGTCAGCTGATCCACCTGTTTAAATGACGTGAAGCCAAAATACCGGAAGCAATTCCTTGCTACGGTCTTATATAGGTCTTCTTCTACAGCTCCTGAGCCTTCTTCTTCGCCACCTGTTCTTCGTACTCTTTCAAAATCTCTTTCACTGCTTTCTTGGTAGCATTTGCTTTCGATAAAAAATCTTTTGTTTTCTCCATGAGTTCATCGATGTCTACCTCTTCCGAATCAATGTAAGAATCTAACATTGCCTTTGTTACTCTTGGATCCTCTCCCTTATTTGCCAAATCTAACAGATCTACCAGCGCGTTCGGTTCCTGATCAACCACAACACTAGCGATCAGATACCTTGCTCCTATTTCTTTTGTGGTTCCAGGCATTCCCTGAACTGGAACTGTGGTAAGCTTATTTGCTTCTCTTAAGAATCCCATTCCGAATTTAAACTGATATACTGTTCCATTGATTGTAAGTTCCATCATATTGTTTTATCTCCCTTCTGTGCGATGTCGCACATCAAAAAGAGGACGAATCTTCTCGTCCTCTTAAGCTCCTGTCTTCTGAGTGTCTGCAAATACATATGCTGCTACTTCCTGCTGTTCTGCAGTAACCGTTGCATAGCCATCTACGCCTTTTCCTTCCAGCCCAAATGTCAACGATAACTCGACATTATCCTCTGCATTGGATGTCTTATCAATTTCCGTAAGATATCCCTGGAAGTATTTTGCCTTAAATTTATCAGTCGAGCTCGCCTGCGGCTCTGCTAAGTTTACTTCCCAGATCTCCATCTTTTCGTCATCATCGAGTGCTGCTTCCAGCTCATCAATGAACTTATCTCCTTTTTTTAAAAGGCTTGACGCTGTGATTTCTCCTTCTGCTGCTCCCGGTGTACGTACTGTGCCGTCTTTTGTCACTGTCGAATCAGCGTCCTTCGACTTTGTACGTTCATTCTCTGTTGTGAACGCAAGTGCTGTTGCATCATGATCTTTCTCCGTACTCAGGATGCGGTACAGATATACGATCTTTTTGCCTGCTACTGCTTCTGCAAATAACTGCAGTCCAAATAACTTTCTGTTCTTCACTATTGTCATCTCCTAACTAAATTTAAATGCCACTTCTAGGATTCCCATAAGAAGCGGCTGTTTCGTTGTATTATCCGGCAGGATTCTCTGTGTCGGTCTCTGCATATTCCAGGCATAGTGCGCTGTATGTTCGATAGACCTGCAGATGTTTTTAATATCTGCTAAGATACCAGATACCGTTCCTCTCTGCCGTATATTATCGTGCCAGACTTTCAACGTCAGATTAGTCTCGCCGATAATCTCGTTTTTTGTAGCCTGATCACTCTCGGAGCAATCCGCCAGGTAAACAAAAGGATACGGCGTGTCCTCAGGCGGTAAATCCGTGTCATACACACCAACTCCCGTATCCTTATATTTTTCTTTCAATGCCATCAAAACGGCGCTGAACAATTCCTGCTGTGGATCCATCTTATCACCTCACAAGTTTTCCCAAATCCGACTTAAATTTACCTTTCTGCTCATCAAATGCCGGACGTATATGTGGCTTCCCTTTCATGAATCTTGTTCCATATTCCTGATAACCTGCATATTCTGCTGTTGATTCAACCTCAGCAGTCATGCCCCCATCTGTAATTTCCAACGCAATAGATCTTTGTAAATAATGCGTATCTACTGGTGCTTCTTTTTGAGCCTTTTTCTGCATTTCAGCCCCATTTTTCTTTACTACTGTTTTAACAGCAGACAGATCCATGTTCTTAGTCAGTTTAGCCTCCAACTTTTCAAAACCTATCAGCTTTACTCCCATCACATCACCTCCGACACAACATATACCTGCTTCGTCCGGAGCTTCCTGCTGAAATCTACACCGTATGTTTTATTCCCTACGCGAATCCTGTCAAATGGCCGGTCGTAATGATTCTGCAGGTGAATGGTAAGGCTGCCTTCCTTAATTCCGGAATAGACAAGCATCATCGTATTCGTACCGGTATCCATGACTGAGGCAGACTTCATATCTTCCGATATCGCATCTTCTCCATAATTACCGGTAGCCGAATCATACTCTCCAGGGGTGAGTTTCTGGAAGTATATTGATGTGTCATATCTCATAGGAATCTCACCTTACCTTTCTTTGATTCTTTCTGATCATCCAGATATGCCCGGATATCATCCATGTATCCCGCAAAATCATTTTCCGACCAGGAAAGGCTTTCCCCCTCAACACTGTGAGAGGAAAGTCCTTCTGAACCGATTCTGTTGAATCGTATGATTGACACATCCAGGATGATATAATTCATCTCTTCCGGAGGCTCCAATCCCCCGAGAAGAAAGCGCAGTCTTTGTTTGGTGGCCTTTAAAATCAGCAGTAATTTATTTTCTAAGGCTCCGTCTATTTCTTCCGGCAGTCCCAACAAGGCTTTCAGATCTTCAATCATACGCTCCTCCTATTCTGCCGGCTCTTTATTTTCGGGTACTTTATTCTCAGGTTTCTTCTTCCCGGCTTTTGATGTTTTTTCTTCAGTATCTGCACCAGCTGTATTGTCCGGATCTTCTTCCACAAGTTCAATCAGTGGAGTGTGCTGCTTATTGTCGCTACCTGCCAGCTCCTTAAGCCTTTCTTCGCTGACATCTACTCCCTCACGAGGGAAGATATCTCCCTCGTTATAGGAATGATCGTTGTCATGAAGATCGATAAAATGTTTGATTACCTTATACATGCTTCCTTACCTCCTATGCTCCCGGATTGACAGTTACAGCTACATCACCAGAGCGAACAGCTTTGTAGTTCTGATCACATTCAACCAGTGTGATATGGTGAGTTGCTGTCGAAGCAATCTCTGATTCACCATCCCACTTAGACCAGTTCTTAACATCCATACCGTAAGTTACTGCTGTTGCAGCTGCAGCATCTTTGTACTTCCAGCAGTTTCTCATTGACATTAACTGCTCTTTCACTGTCAGCTTTGTGGTTCCTGCTTCTGATCCAGCCTCTGACGTTACCTTTAACGTTCCTAATGTCTGTGTATCAGCTTCTCCTACAGAGATGTAAGCAATTGCATCTAAATATTCACAGAACAGACGTAAGCCCATGATTGCGTAGTTATCGGAAATCATACGGCTGTATGTTCCTTCTGAGTGGAATCCGATAAATCCTGTCTCTGAATCTGTTGTGAATCCAAGTCCAGCTTTAGCAAACTCTGAATCTCCCGGATCAACATAATATGCAATCATGTTGTTGAGCGGTGTTGCAATTACGACGTTCTGTGGAATCTCAGAAGTAACAAATACCACATCCGCTCCAAGGAAATTTGTCAGATACTTAAATCCGAATGCAGTCTGCAGCGTTATGTCGGATGCTCCCAGATACTTGTACACATCCAGTGTGTTTACCCAGACAGCCACTCCGGTTGCCGTTCTTTTCATCTTCTGGAATTTAGCTACAACCATTCCGATTGCCATCGCAACAGCCATCTGCCAAGTTGTTTCATGTCCTGTAAGAGATCCGGCTTTTAACTGTGCGTAGAATTTACCAGTCACTACATTCTGCAGATCGGACTTGAACTCATCATCCGTATCCTGTACTGCCGCCTCATAGCCTTTTTCCGAAATTGCTTCAAGAGATACGCCTTTGCGATATTTTTCAATCTTGATCGTATCAAAAGGCTTTTCTTCAACTGTGTATCTGGACATCGGAATCTCTTCACCTTCGCCGACATCCCCTGACTTCAGTTCTCCTTTGACAGTTTTTGTCTTTAATACAGAGTTATTTTCCTTTCTGATCATTCTGGTAATTCCCAGAATATCTAACAGTGCCTGCAGATTCTTTCCAAAGGATGTAACAAAGTCAATCTCTCTGGCTTTTACCTGAATCTGCACATTTCCTGTCATGTTATCCGGTGCTGCAAATACCTGCAGACCTAATCTTCTGATATCATGCATGTTTCATACTTCCTTTCTTACTGAAATAATGTAATGTTCTCGGCGATCAGTTTCTGTCTTTCAGACGGATTCTTCACCGCTAAGATCTGTTCTTTTGTCATCGGTGGTTTATCTCCACCATTACCTGCTTTTGGAGCTTTCCCCTTTAACGCATCTTTCACTGCTTTCTGGACCGCTTCTTTATACATAGTTGAAAAGGCTTCTACTGCTGCCTTAGTTCCATCTGCATCTTCTGCCACAAGGTTCATAACCAATTCATCCGGAATAGTGATATCCTCATCCGCCAGCATCTTACGTGCTTCTTTCGCCATATCGGATTTGGCATTCTGCCGCTTCATTTCTTCTAAGGCATCCTCCGCTTTCTTTGCCCGGTAGTTTGCTTTTTCCTCATTGGTCATCTGAGCGAGCTTTTCTGCTTCCGATACCTTATCGTCTGTCAGCGTCTTCCATTTGGTCTGTGCATTTGTCACAGCCGTATTAACAGCCTTCTGGACACGTCGGTCGAACTCTGACTGATTCCCTTCCAGTGCCAAAAACTCATCAAATGACATTGTTGTGTTGCCGTTATTTCCAGGATTTCCCCCAGCTCCAGCACCGTCTCCTTCTCCGGATCCACCGCCGTCTCCTCCAGGCTCTGTAAATAACTGCAGGTTGCTCATTGGAATTCTCCAGTGATTATTCATGTGTTTCATCTTATCTATCCTTTCCGCCCCGCCCCATTCATTTAAGCCCAGGTCGTTGCATCTTGAATGTGTAGTTTAACGACATCCCGGTCACATTAAGTTACATGATCCGGACATACTCCGGAAACTCCTCGGCAATCATACAGATGCCAATGAAAAAGGAATCCACCAGAGTTTTCGACTTCTCTGATAGATTCCCATACTTTATATCCACCTTTCCGGGAGATATCTCATATTCAATTTTATCGTCTGTCAGGTCCTTTATAGACTTGATCAGTGTCTGTGCAAGTGCTGTAACCCCGGCACATACGATATCTGATCCGAAAACAGCATAATCGGCATGTCCGGATACCTTTATTTCTCCTTCATGGACACTTACTTCAATCAATAATCTTCTCCTTTCTTCCCGGTCATTCCCTGCCGGTGGGAGATATCAGGATCACCGCCTTTCTACTCTGCTGTGTAATCTTCAATGACCGGAATACCGTACTCAATAGCACATGTATTTTCGATCTTGCATCCTCTGGCGTCCTGCCAACCTTTCACAAAGTAAGCGATGTCAGCACCAGCTAAAAGTTCCAGGGATTTCCCCAGGAACCAAAGAGGCTTTGCATCTGCAGGTGCATTCTGGAAAAAGGAGTCAATTACTTCTACGGGCTCTCCTACCATTTTCTCCGCACTCTTAATTGCTTTCTGTCTCTCCTCCAGAATTTCCTCATCTGTTTTTCCTTTCATTGGCTGGCTAATAAATAATTTCTTCATGTTTTCACCTCGTCCTTTCTTAAAAATGAATATAAAAATACCACCAATCATTATGATCAGTGGCTTTTCTAAATAAACGGTATCATATCTTTTACATCTTTCAATGTTTTCTTGGCTTTCTCAATCAATGAATTTTCAAATAAATACCCTATTCCCTTTGGAGTGATAATAGCTTCTTGCAAATCACCAAAAATTACTCCATCTTTTGTATGATCAACCCTAATCCCTTTAATATACTCTTCGTTAATCAAGCTTAAAAGAATGTATATCCAATAATTTTCTGGGATATTGTACGTCGATGCAACTAAATACTCAGCTTCTGGTTTTTCGCCTTTTTTCAGGCAATCATAAAGGTACTTTAAAACTCGGTATACAATCACAAAATAATCATTTTGAGCCATTTATCTCACTTCCTTACTCTTGAAGTAATTTACACTTATTCTACAAACTCTGGCAATTCTTTTTTCAGCTTTAATGTTTTTTTAATATCTCTCACATATGCTTTATATGAGCCTTCTCCGTATTCCAGCTCCATATATCCATCAGGAGTACGACCGAACATTTTGTAGTAATCGTCATATAGCTTTTCCAACTCTTGTGTCATTTTTCCATACCACATTACTTCATATCCATTCTACTCATTTTAACTAGTGACACTTATTTCTGATATAAATATCCGTTTTCATACAGATAATCATTTTCTTCTACAGTTAAAACCGAGAATGGATTTACCCAAGTATCGTCTTCTTCTATCGGTCCATCATATTTATACTCTGATGGAATGAATCCCAGTTTTTTGCATATTCTTTCATATTCTTTATCAACTGCCATATCAAAGCACCTCCAAAGATATTCCAGCATCGCTACTTTTGAATTGGTTCAATTCCTGGCAAGCAGCCGTGATTCACTATATAATTCATTTCTTCATTAGTCAATACTTTAAAGGGGCTTTCCCATGAATCATCCTCTGTATTGAACTCCGGAATTGCAATATCTTTAGGTTCACAACCCAATTTATCGCATATTCTTTTATACACTTCATCCATGCTACCACACCTCCAAATACACTCCTGCTTGTTCTAGCCATGTTCTTACTTCTTTATCATACCCTTGCGTTTCCATCCGGTCAAGGGCAAATCCAGCATTCACAGAATTGAATTTATTCTTATCTACCCAATATTTGTACACCTTACCGTCATGACAAGCTACCAGTCCAAAATTGTACCCTCGTTTCACACAAGTCATCAAATCTGCAAGACTCGGAGCGCTACTGCCTGGATGATTATGTATCGCGATAATCGTTCCTGACTCTGACTCTTCCAGCAACTGCTTCATCGGCTTATTCATCTTCGCCTTGCTCTCTACATTATAGTCTTTGTTCACTGCATATTTCCCATTGACTACATTGATAAATGTCAAATCTTCAAACTTTGTACCAGATCTATGACTTAGCATATCCTTGGAAATGTTCCATGCTCTACGATTCACCTTTGAATTGCCGGATACCTGATTGAATTTCTTTCGGTACTCCGAAGACGTAAGAAGTGATTTCTTCACAACTGTATCAGCATATTTATATTTCTTTTTACTTTCTTCGCTTTCCCTTGAAGCCTTCCAATCTTCGAAATTCAATCCATGCTCCTGGTAGCTGTTTATCCACTCCTCATAAGCCTCATTATCCATATATGCGGCTGTGCTGCAATGACAGTTCGGATGCATTGGTGGAGCATTCTCTCCCGGCATCATATCATCTACCTTGAAATGCTTATCGTCCAGCCCTTTGCAAATCGGACATACATCGCCTTTTGTGCATGCAACATACACATACTCATCAAAGCCGTTACGGATAAAAGACTGCTTCTGAGCCTCTGTCTGCACTCTTGCAAGCTCTGTCGTCATGAGCCTCTGCGCATTATAAGCACTGACACCGAATCTCTTCTCTAGATGCTTTGCAAGTTTCTTCGGATTCTGTCCTCTGATCAGTCCTGATGCAAGCAATCCTTCCAGCTCTGCTTTGAGCATTCCCTGATACATCCAAATACGATCCGAATATGTCGCATTCTTAAATGATGCATTCACGATTGCATGAGCGTATTTCTCATTCTTGAGAACGGACTTACCAAGAATACCGGCTTGTCTCTGGAACTCTTTCAGCGTTCTGTAGGTCAGCTTCTTATCGAAATACTTCTGCATCTCATCAAACCCTGATACCATCTCAAGTCCGATATTCGCCTTCAGGAGTTCTAACCGGTTCACCTTCATGGTCAGATTATAGATCCGCATCTCTTCATTCGCCCGATCAGAAAGATCCTTTGTTTCAACATACTTCTTTGCCTTCCGTTCATATGCTGCAATATCCAGCTTGCTTACTCTCTTCTTTGCCTCAGCCATTGTGATGCCTTCTTTAGCAGCATATTTAGTATAGAATCCGTTGATCTCTTTATTGATCTCGTCCATCATATTGGCATAGATCTCTTTAATCTTACGATTATACTCAGCTTCTTCCTGAATATTATGTTTCTTTGCTTCCGTTTCCCGGTTCTTCCAGTACTCCTGGCTTGCCATCACCCGCACCTCCGAACATTTGTGTCATAACAGGATCTGTCTTGGCTTTTTCCTGTTCGCTCTCGATTTTTTCCATCTCATTCTGCACATTATCCACTACAGACAGTACACCAAGCTGTGTCTCTTGTGATACGATTCCATCCAAGTTGCCGGCGATCTGACTCTCCTCCAGTACATTCGATGGAATATTCGGTGTGAAATGGTAATGCAGTTTTACCCAGTCATCTTCTTTCATTCCGGATACCGGATTGGAAAAGATCAGTTTATACCGCCGGTTCATTCCGGATGTAAACTTTCGTTCTTTTGTCTTGGCTAGATTGCTCATTCCCTGCAGTTTATACTTCATAGCAATGCCTGAGCTTGTACCAAAATTCTCATCTGAGATATTCGCAACCATACTGATCTGGAATATTAATTTCTCCAGGCGATCAATTAAATTTTCCTGTGTGGTGTCTCCGTTTGGTTTCTGCAGGAAATCAACTATAACCTCTGTTGCGTCTCCTTCCAGATTAATGATTCTGTTATCGCGGATATGCTCCAAATCTTCATCTTCCAGCTTACTTCCAAGTACTTTCATGTATGCGTCTGCAAAATAATCTACATCGTTTGCCTTCTCGCTGATCGCTTTGTTATAAGCATCAATCATCGAGATTGCCGGTTCAAAGATACATGTGCGCTCCTTGTTCTCCACATACTCTGTAGCTGGCACCCCGTCAAATCCATGTATCTTTTCTTCTTCCTCCCAGATAAGCTTTCCCTTCTGGGTAAACCAACGTATCTTCTCCGCATCTGATACGCTTCCATGCAGTACATTATTCGAGTCTATGTACAGTCGAACGAAATACCGTTCTCTGCACAGCACCGAATCATCATAGATCATAAAGGCATCGAACGGTGTCAGATATGTAATCCCGATGTTCCCCAGCTCATCTACGTAATACATCTCGTATCCTTTACCATAAATGCAACAGATCTTCGACAGTTCCGCATTGTTATCGTCCTGATCATTGTACTGATCCAGGAGCTCCACATATTTTTTGATGTTGCCTGCAGCATCACCATCCACAGATATCTTAATTGGATTCCCGATAAAATATCCGTTAAATGTATCCACCATATATTTTGCAAAGTTCACAGCAATACGATTGTCTGGTTTATAATCCGGCTTTGGCTTCTGGTGGAAAATCTGGTAGTCTGTTTCGTATGCATCTTTCAGATGTTTAAACCGAAAGGCACACTCTGCATTATGTTTTGCTATGAATTCATTCAGTTTGTTATCTGTCAGTTCTTCTTCTGACGGTAATCGAAATAACACTTTACAGTCCTCCTTTCAGGTTTCTATTTAAACGAGGTTTATCCCCAAAGATTGTATAGACGAAGTATCTTACTGCGTCCATTGCATGGTCATATTGTTTTATCGGCTTATCTTCTCCTCGTTCAGCGGCTTTTGCATCCCAAATGTAAGATGCAAACTCTTTGATCGTGTTTTGACAAACATTGGAAAAGATAATTTTAATCAAATTCAGCTTTGTGGACACCAGTCTGATACCATCTTCTACATCGTTCTTTGCTTTTATTACTCTAAATCCTCTTTTTCTCAACTCAGCAATAAATGAAGCTGCTGCCGGATCGACGATAACGGCTTTAATCTCCGTTCCATCCAGCCAGCTTTCTAAATCTTTTGCATATTCTGCATCTGTCTTTTGCCTTCCTTTGTCTCGTCCAGAGTAATAGTATTCTCTAGTACAGTACCAGACGCCATCTGTTCCTTTGTTCCACAGCAGGAAAACTGTGGCATTCTGTGTTCCATAATCGCTACTAACGTATCTATTGCTATTTATCAGCTTTGTTTGGAATTCATTCGGATCTTCCACATGTTTTTCGTTGTCGAACATGTCATAGATAACACCTTCTGCCATCGCCCACAAGCCGAGAATGTAACGTTTGTAGAATACCCCTCTGTATGTATTCCGGTATCTTTCTTTGATCTCATCACTGAGGCTCAGGTTATCATCCATTACGAAATGTACGTATAGGATATTCTTGACCGGTTCACCTTTCGCCCTTAACTCTGCTGCCCGGTCTTTTCCAATGTATCCAACGGCTCGGTCTATCCAATTGACCTTAAACCAATGGTAAGGTCCGGAAGGGTTGCAGTTAAACCAGAACTTCGATCCATCTACCGAACATCGGCCGGTAGCCTGATTCACGAAACTTTCCGGCATAAGCGCCACTTCATCAAAGAAGACTCCTGCCAGTGTGATTCCCTGTATCAGATCCTGGGAGCTTTCGTCCCTTCCACCGAATATGTAGAAGTTATTAGTCGTTTTTCCTCTTGTGATCACTATCAGGTTGTCGGCTCTGTGGTCTACCACACCATAGCCTCTTGCCTTTAGCATGAGTTTTAGCCAAAACAGTACGTTCCTTCGAAATGATCCGATGGTTTTCCCGCACATGGCGAAATTCTGTCCATTGAACGTTTCCATCGCCCACATCACGTAGGATAGCGACATGCACACTGTCTTTCCCGATCGGAAGATCGGAAG
>ERZ506938.109-NODE-109-length-49218-cov-5.270935_pt1 | contig 49218 bp, 38 predicted proteins | sample MGYA00513172_ERZ506938 | MGnify/ENA metagenome assembly ERZ506938
GCTCCTGCCCGAGCAGCTGCATCGCGGGATCGCCTTTCAACGGCTTGGCCCTTGCTCAGGGGGGGGTGCCCACCCCGGCGCCCCGCCGATACCTGCCGCTTGCCGTGCCCGTTGCGGCCAGGGACAAGCCGCCGACGAGCTTCGGCGGCGGTCATCCGGCGCATGGCCTGCAGTTCGGCCAAGCCCCGAGGGACCGCCGACTACATCATCTCGACGGGCAGGCCGATATCGGAATGCTGCGCAGAACCGGGCCTGGATTCCAGAACCGTGAACAAGTGGGCACAGAACCTCAGGCGGAGGCCGCAGGCCGGGCCGGGCCTGCGCCAGCGCTGCCAGAAACGCCCATCGAAAGGACGAATCCCTCTTGGCGGAACTATAGGAACACCCCAAAAATAGCTACCAAAGTTGCTTTCTTAGGCTGCCCTTGGCCGAGTTTGCGCCAGCCGCAGTTTCACCAACCGTCCCGCAGTTACGCCAGGAGTTCTCGCAGCATAAACGCCACGCAGGATTTCTCGGGCTGCCATTTGACCAGTTCGCGCCAGTCGTTCTCACGGTTGTGCCGGTCGGTTTCACAGCACCGATGCCGCGTCGGGCTTTCTTGGGCTGCATTAGCCCAGTTCGCGCCAGGGCCGTTCGAGATTTACTGGTCCTGCTTAGGCTCTTGAGGCTCGCCGCGCTCGGGCTTGCGACGAGGATTGAAATGATGACTCAAAGCATCGCCTAGCAAACGCAGTTTCACGATGGCGTACGCCGTAACTGCGCAGGCAATAAGGAAGATAGGGATGCGCACCAAGTTATCGGCCCAGGTAATAATCACGCCGCAGGCGGCAAGAAGCGCGGTCCACGCCCACATAATAAGTACGGTTGCACGCTGGCTGAACCCTGCACGCATCAGGCGATGGTGGATGTGGCCTTTGTCCGCTTCGTCGATAGGACGATGTTCGCGCTTCCTGCGCACAATGGCGAAAAACGTATCAAGGATAGGAACGCCGGCAGCCAGAATAGGCACCAGCAGGGAAACGAACAAAGCCGAACGAGCTACCGCAAACAGGGAAATGATACCCAGCGCAAACCCCAGAAGCAGTGCGCCTGAATCGCCCATGAAGATAGATGCAGGAAAGAAGTTGGACTTCAGAAAACCTGCACACACGCCAACAAGGATAACGCCGAACAGCGCCGCATCGAAACGCCCGGTGAGCACGGCGAACAGCAAGATGGTTATCGCAGAAATACCCGTAATACCTGCCGCCAAGCCGTCGAGGCCGTCAATCAAGTTGATGACGTTGGCGAAAGCCACCAGGTAAAACACCGTTAGAGGGTAGGCAACCCAGCCAAATTCAATGTACCCTTCGCCAAAAGGATTATGGATACTGGAAAATAGGAGGCCAGAACCGGCAACCACGCAAGCGGCAACTATCTGTCCCAGTATCTTTGCCTTGGGGTTCAGGTCAACCACGTCGTCGACGGCGCCTACGAGGAATATCAAAACCGTACCCAGCAAAACGCCCCAATAATTGACCTCGATACCATTGTAGTCAACGAAGGGGTCAACCCATCCGAAGGCATAGACGCCAAAACCAGCAACGGCAAGCGCCGCTAAAATGCCACCAAAAATGGCCACGCCACCCATACGCGGGATGGGAAGCATGTTTACGCGACGGGCACTGGGGTAATCGATAGCATCAAGTTTGATAGCTAGCTTGCGAGCAAGAGGGGTCAAGGCAATGGTAACCACCGCGGCAACGGCAAAGAGAACGCCGTATTCAAGCCAGTCCATGCGCCCCCCCTCTCTTTCTCAAACTTATTAGATAGCGCGGCAGAACGCGCTCACGCCAAATGATGATTATATACCGAAGAGACGATTCTCCCGACTACAGCCAACTAACGGCATCGCAAGCGCGGAAAGAGAGGGAGTTCGTCATCCACGCCCGCATAAAACAACCCCCGGGTTTAATCGGTTCTTTCGCAATGCTGAAGCGCCTTACCGTTTCCCCTCTGCCAGCAGCTTACTTTTGCAGCCTTTGTGGAGAGCAGCCACCAAAACGTGGAAGTACCTTGTACTCCCCGCCAGGCAACACATTCGGCGCTACTGCATTGTGTAGAATGAGCGAGTTGAAACCCGTAGATTCAGGAGAAGGTGTTCGTGTCACACAGTCCCGCTATAAGCGTCATTATTCCTGTGTACAACGTAGAATCCTGGCTGCGTCGTGCCGTTGGCTCGCTGCAGAATCAAACATGCACCAGCTACGAGATTCTGCTGGTAGACGATGGAAGCACCGATGGCAGTGGTGTTCTGTGCGACAAGCTTGCCGATGACGATGTACGTATCCGTGTAATCCACCAGGAAAACCAAGGGGCAGCAGCAGCGCGCAACGCCGCTATCGAAATTGCTCGTGGCGATTACCTGTACTTCATGGACGGCGACGACTGGTGCGACCGTACCATGCTGAAGGACATGTACCGCGTTGCTTCCAAGCACGACCTCGACCTTCTAATTACCGGATTCACCATCGACACGTACTATGACGATGAAGGCAAGTACTATCGCGAACTGCGCAATGCGCCCGATCGCATCTTTGAATCGCAAGAAGAATTCCGCGCGAATGCCTGCCAGCTTTTCGATGCCCAGCTTCTGTATGCACCGTGGAACAAGCTGTATCGCCGCAGCTACATCAAGGAAAAGGGCATCCGCTTCCCCGGCACGTTTTGGGACGACCTGCCGTTCAACCTCGATGTCATGCGCGACGTTGAACGAGTGGGCTGCATCGACGGTCACTACTACCACTTCCTGCGCGCCCGCGCCGAAAGCGAAAACACCAAGTACCGTCCCGACATGTACGACAAGCGCGAAGAAGAGCATCGCTGGATGAACGAGCTGTACGCGTATTGGAACTTGGATTCTCCCGAAATCGAGGAGTTCTTAGCCCGTCGCTACGCAGAACGACTGGTTGGCTGCATCGAAAACGTTACCAACTGCAATTGCACGCTTTCGAAGGAAGAAAAGCGCGCCGCCATCAAGCAGATGATATCCACCCCTCACGCACGCGAAGCGCTGAAGAAGGCACGACCCCGCACCAAGATGATGTACCTGGTGTTGGCACCCTTGCGTATGGGCAACATTACGCTCACCATGACGGAAAGCGAGTTCATAAGCTGGGTGCGCCAAAACAGCACCAGCCTTTTCGCACGCCTGAAAGCAAACCGCTAATCAAGAGCTCGCAAATGCGAGCTCTTTCTTTTCTTGCGCCCAAGGGATTACGACAAAAGCGCATCGGCCAAGAACAATTTGCGAAGCCCGGAAAACTCACTGCAATCAGCTGCTTTTTGTTAGGTTCGGAATGCGCGCCGCATGGCGGTGTCGGGTTGGGGTCTGGAGCCGCGAACGCCACTCTGAACGCCATTCCTGTTAGATGCTCAAAGAGCATCTTCATTCAATGCTTGAAGCAATGCAGCGCATGAAAAAGGAGGCCCGTAGCCTCCTTTTGAACAGCGGAATGGGTGGCTTGAGGCGCTCCAGACCCAGCCCGACACCGCCATGCGGCGCGCATTCCGAACACTTACTTAATTAAAAGCACGCAGCCAATTACGGTAAGCAGGACGTAGGTGAACTTCACGAACTGTTCTTGGCTGATACGTTTCTGGATAAGACCGCCCAACCAGGTGGAAAGAATAAGCAAGGGGATGCACACTGCCAACGTAAGCAAGCCATCGCCACCAAGGGAGCCGCCCTGAATGCCATAAAGGGCATAGCCACCGTTTAGGAACACCCAGGTCATAGTGGTGGTTGCACGAAATGCTTCCTTACTCCGAATCTTCTGCAAGGCGTAAATAGCCAGGAAAGAACCACCGGAAACAAACATGCCCTGGATAAGGCCGGCTATGGCAAGTATGCAGTACAGGATCCAATCGGGTAAAAGCTTGTCTTCTTTATTAAAGAACAAACCGCGGATAGCAATAATCAAAACCGCAACGCCGTATACCTTGGAAAGGATACTCAGCGGAGCAATGGTGTTGATCCATGCGCCGATGGCCATGAAAATCGCCATGATCACGCACATCTTCACCAGTTCTTTCCACACCACATGTTTGATGCCCGTGAAAGCGATAAGCACACTGGCAAGGAATCCGGTGCAGTTCAGCACCACGATGGACTCTTCGTGGCCGATGGTGATCATGCCCACCGGCATTGCGAAGATATTGCCCGCGAAGCCGGTAATACCATTGATTAGATAGGCAAAGAAAAATGTGCCCCAAAATAGGTATTTTTCCATGAGTTTTCCCCTTTAACGCGCCTCCCCCAGGCGCATTTCATCCCTGAATATGGAAGCCACTTTACTCTTGTGGAGTGAATAGTGCAAAACCAATAGGGAAAAGCGCCTACGGGTTTCATTGGCAGTCAAAAGCACTGCCGGTTTCTTCGCCCGATGCGGGTTTCGCTAGGCTTCCCGAACAATGCAGGATCCGTCAGACCCCGCATAATGCAGGCCACGCATGGTTTCGCTATCGGCGCAAAGTGCGCCAAGCACCGATCGCACGGGGCTTCACGCCCAATGTAGGTTATACGGGTTTTGCGCCCAGCGCGATGTCGCGTCAACGTCCTCCTCAATATGCAGGCAGCGCAAGCTCCTGCATCCGCCCCGTAGACCGACGGCGAACCGCAAGCACGGCCCTACTTTCGCCGTTTTCACCGCATCGCCCGATTACGCTACACTTAAACAGATTTGCACGACGCGCTTAAACCGCCGCGCAAATCCAAAATCAAATAATCTCTTGCGGTTATTGCAAGCCGCCAAATAGGCAGGTGCATCTGCATAGCTGCAGCAAAAAACTCGGAACGAAGCACGATAAGTAGGCATATATGAATATCGAAGAACTCAATACCGCTCTTGCTCAAATCTTTGCCAGCGACGACCTGCTAAAAAATGAGCCCATGAGCAAACACACCACGTTCCGCTGCGGCGGTCCCGCTCAGTTCTTTGTGCGGGCAAGCAATGCTGCGGACATCACCGCAGCTATCAACGCCGCCGAAAAGGCAGATGCCCCCTGGTGGATCGTAGGCTGCGGAAGCGATTTGCTTGTTTCCGATGCAGGCTTGCCTGGCGTGGTTATCGAAATCGGCAAACGTATGGCCCATATTTCCATCGACGGGTCCGTTCTTCAGGCGCAAGCGGGAGCCACCAATGAAGCAGTTGCGCAAGCGGCACTCGAAGCAGGACTTACGGGCTACGAGTTTGCCAGCGGAATCCCAGGTTCTGTTGGTGGAGCAGCAATCATGAACGCAGGCGCCTACGAGGGCGAGTTCAAAGATGTTGCGGTAAGCGTTTCCTGCCTCTTCCCCGACGGCACGGTTCGCGAAATCCCTGCAGAAGAAGCCGATTGGAGCTATCGACACAGCATGATGAGCGACGAAGGGCTTGTTGTGCTGGGAGCAACCCTTCAACTTGAAGCGGGAGATAAGGATGAGATTCGCGCCAAGATGGACGACTTGGCCCAACGCCGCTCTTCCAAGCAGCCTCTTGAAATGGCAAGCGCGGGCAGCACGTTCAAGCGCCCCGAAGGCTATTTTGCAGGCAAGCTCATTCAGGACGCAGGCATGCAAGGCCATTCGGTTGGAGATGCCCAGGTTTCCACCAAGCATGCCGGTTTCGTGGTGAACACCGGCAACGCAACCGCGGCCGATGTCCTGCAGGTTATCCGCGACGTGCAAGCGGCGGTAGCAGACCAGTTCGGTGTCACGCTTGAAACCGAAGTGCGTATGTGGGGATTTGACCCCACCGATAACTAGCGCGGCGTCTTGCTGATTCAGTGCGCTTCGCGCAGATCGACAGTCATAGCGTAAGCAAGATAGAACGCCACAGCTGCCACCGCCGCAAAGACCGCAGCCCAAGCCCAAGCCGCTTCAGCGACGGAAAACGCTACGATGCCAGAGGATAATGTACCCGCAACAAGCGTCATGGCACGAGCGACTTTACGCATGGGAACATACTTCAGGCCTTCTGCCTGCACCTTGCTTACGTTCTTCGTATTTTTTGCCATAACCGCACCTCCGATGAATTACAGAGGGTGCCCCATTCACTCATGAAACGGGGCACCCTCGTTTGTTTTCGCATTCATCGTAACTGCGAAGTATTTCCGTTGTGAAACAGGCTTGTTGCCATGTTGGGTCGTTTTTCGAATCGTCCCGCCGAAACACGAAAGCCACTCAAGCCGCAAGCATCTTACAGATGAGGCTGATCGAAGCTCGGCTTCATGCTGCCATCCTCTGGGCGATTGAATAGCGTTTCCTCGCCACAATCTTTGCATGTGCCCACCAGAACCTTGCGGGGCATGAACGTGAGTACGACGTAAGCGATAGCGAACGCGATAGAGAAATATGGCATTACAAATGCGATGCCGATAATGACGATCGCCGTGATTACATGCACATACCATTTGCTGGGAACGCGGCGCTTTTCGGCTGTGTACTCAAAATGGGTACCGCCGCAATACGGGCAGATAATCACCGTTTCGTCGTTCTTTCTTTTATTGGGATTGGTTTTCTGGTTCTTTTTCTTGGAGCTCATCCAGCATCCCTCCGTACAAATTCACCCAGCATGATTGCCATGCCGAATGCCCTCTCTCTACACGCACGCCATTTCCCCTTTGCTGCTTCGCTCTAAACGCAGAGCGCAGCCTCGCCACCAAAGGCAAAGTTCAACGATCCCTCTTCACTTTGCCACGAGCACACACTGCTTCGAATGTATGCTTCGCTTTAAACGCAGGGCAAACCCAAAAGGCGCGCGTTTTATACGATGTGCATAAGAATACCACCTGTACCACTGGGCATCTGCGCGGCGACACCATCCGTTACCTATCTATATTCGTAAGAAATGAATCCATAGAAATTGAATGGGATCAGCGAATAGATTCCCAATAGATTGGAAAACTATTCGCCTCTTCCTCGCATCATAGCTACAGGCTATCGATTTCTGTTTGAAAATGAATATTACCCATTCGCATCGAACATGTTCGGTTTTTTGCCGAAGGGTAGCATACACAGACGTTTGCACATCCGTGCAATAGAACTCTACGAATCCAAGGCGTCATGAGTGGGCCCGAGGGAGGCTCCTTGCAGGGGATACCGTCTTCGTTTCAAACGAGCAGCACGTCCAAAGAATGTAAGGAGAGCGAATTGTCTGCAGCAGCAGAAAAGGTAAAGCACTACGGCTTTGCGCTGGCAACGGTGTACATGTGCTATTTCACCTACGGCATCCAGGCCCTGATCTTGAGCCAGAACAAAGTTAACTTCTATACCCAATGGGGCATCACCGATCCCACCGCAGGTTCCGCCGCGGTTTCGATGGCAATTGCCGCCATGGGATTCGGCAAACTGCTAAGCGTATGGATTGGCGGCGAGCTCTCCGACCGCGTCGGACGTAAGAAGTTCGCCGTCGCAGGCGCTGTTGCCTACATCATCTGCTTCACCATGATGCTGCTGGCAACCGACGCAACCGCTTGCTACATCGCCGCCTTCTTGTCCGGCGTTGCAACATCTGGCTTCTGGGATGCAGCCCTTTACCCTGCCGCACAGGAAGCAGAGCCGAAATACGCTGCTTCTGGCGTTATCGGCATCAAGGCCGCCGTTTCCGTTATGGGTGTTATCTACCCCATCTTCGTTGCAGCATTCAGCGCACCTCATATTTGGCACGTTAACATCTATCTGCCTATCGTGCTTTCCGTTGTATGCCTGATCATGACCATCATCACGCCCTTCCGCTACGACGACGAACGCGCCACCAAAACCGATAGTGACAACGGCATGGACGAAGCTCAAGCAGAAATCCAGGCGGCAAAAGACGCCATGCTCAAGAAGCCAGGCGTGCTGGTTCAGGTATTTACCCTGGTCATGGCCTTTATTTGCATGTTTATCATGTACGGCGCGCAGCAGTACACCAAAGCATTCGGCATGGCAAACCTTGGTCTCGACGAAATGGGCGGCGCAGCTCTTGCCTCCATTTACACCGTGGGCTCCATTACCGCCGTGTTCTTCTGGGCAGTAGTGATGGGCAAGCTCCGTTGGAACCCGCTGAAAGTTCTGCTGATCGACTTCGCCTTCTCCGCTTTGGCTCTGGCTCTGGTACTGGTTGTTCCCAACGTTGCCATCGTATACGTTGCTATCGCATTGCTCGGCTTCTTCGCCGCTGGCGGCGCTTTGCAGACGGGCCTGGTTGTTCGCCAGAACTACTGCCCCGGCCCTAAGGGTCGCAACACCGGAATGTACATGACCTTCATGGGCGTTGGCGCAACCTTCTTGCCCTTCATCGTTGGCGCGATGACCACCGCCATGGGAGAAACCGGCGCACTGTACACCATGATGGGTCTGCTGCTTGCGGCGGCTATCGTTGGCCTGCTGTTCTGTATCTACCTGGCAATTCAGTCTAAGCCCCTGTTCGGCTACGGCATCAACCACAAGATGGATTAGCGCATAACGCTACAAGCAAGAACTTGCTCCAGGGGCTCGGCACTGTTGCCGAGCCCCTTTCTTTTCGCTTGCCGATTGCCCGGACTGAGCCCAGATCGCTCCACAGCTCTTACGGTTGACCAGCGCCTCGATGCTCTACCGCGCAACGCTGCCCCTTATCGCCAACTGCACGGACTGCACCGGCCCTTCCGCATCACCGCACTCGATTAGCGCCTGCCCCTCCGCATCACCGCGCTCGATTCGCGCCTGCCCATCCCACCACCAGCCAATCCTATCGCGCAGGAATGCCCCGTCGGCCGCCCACCCCGCACGAAAAGCCGTAAGCATCGAAGAATGGCGAAATGAGCGTATTTTGTACTCTCGGGCAAGATAATCGGGCTTTTCTGGCGAGATACTCGCGAAATGTACCCTCCGACAGCGTTTTTCCGGCTCGGAGCGTACAAAATACGCTTATATTGCCAAAATAGGCTGTCCGAGCGTACATTTCAGCGAAATCTCGCCAGAAAGTCGCCCTCAGGCTACGCGGGAGTACAAAACAATCATTTCTTGCCGCACTTCGCGCGAAGCCTTGGGAGGGGCGCGGAAACCTTCAGGCGAATGCTCCACCTGAACCCCTTCAATCTTCACTGCCCGCTTCTTTCGCATCTTTTTCGCATTCTCTTCTCATCCCTTTCGCATCTCTTTCCGATGCCATCAATAGCATCGTCGTATGGCATTTTTTCTTGGATACGAAACAGCATTGGCATGTCTTCGGGCGCTTGAGCGTATAGGCGAACTCGAGCGGACCCGCGCTATGCCGAAAGCAAAAAGTGTCCCTGATGCGAAACTGCTCAAAAGTGCAATTGGCAGACTCCCGTCTCATCTTTCAAAAGCGGCACTCCAGACAAAACCTACCCTCATAATCCTTGACGCGGAGTCGCGCTGTCGTTCGAAAGAAATTGACACCCACCAATTCGGGCTTCCAGACAATACGCGTTGCTTCCTGATGCTGGGCGAAGAACTGTATTTGGCGTCTCCCGAACTTTGCTTTGCCCAAGTGGCAAGACGGTCCACTGAAGTTGAACTCATGAAGCTGGGTTTTGAACTGTGCGGATCATATTCACTCGACCCTTCACGCAACGTGGGTTTCAAGAACCGACCCGCACTAACCACAAAAGATGCAATCCTGAAACTGCTTGCCTCCCTGCCAAACAACTGCCCCGCATCGGCGCGAAAAGCAATTCGCTTCGTTCGGGACGGATCGGCTTCCCCTATGGAGACCTGCCTAGCGCTTTTCCTGGGTTTGCCAGTGCGCTTCGGGGGATACGGATTGGGAATGCCTCGGATGAACGCAGAAATCGCCATCGGAACGCACAGCTCATTGAGCACGAACCATAGGCTGTATCATTGCGATCTGTACTGGGAGGAATCGCAGGTTGCCCTCGAGTACAACAGCCGCGAATTCCATATGAGCGAAAAGGCGGCCGAACGCGATGCTTCGCGCGTGAACGATCTGCTCGGATCGGGAATAAAGAGCGTCTCCGTTACCCGAAAACACGTTGCCGATCCGAGCAAGATGGATATTGTCGCGCATTCGCTCGCCAAAATGATGGGCAAGCGAATGCGGACCGATTGCACAAATGTGAAAGAGCGCCGCGCAGACCTTCGTCGGCAGCTCTTCGCAAAAGACCCGTGGCAATAGCGGGCAGAATGCATCAGCACGATTGCCTCAAACGCAGGGGCGCAATCGGGGTTCAGACAGAACGACTATCAAACAGCGTCCTTATTCACTAGCTGTTTCACGCGCTTCTCCACGCTGTTTTGCACGCAGCTCGTGAGCAGCCCAGGTTATGCGAAGGGTGTTCATGGCGTTGTCAAGCGTGCTCGTGCATTCGGCGCCGGGCACACCGCGTAGGACATCGACGATGTCCTGAATCTGGCCATTTCCCGGATAGCTCTCCACGGGCGGACACAGCTCTTCTTGAACCAGCTCCGCTTCCTTGCGAACGCCGCCCATCACGCCTTCGTGAGCTATTGCATCGCCATCGGCAAGCACCTCGATGCGAATCGGCGCAGCGTTGTCGTAGTAAGAGAACTCGACACTTCCCTTGTCCCCATAAATAAGGAATCGGTCGATAGCCTTATACGTGGCATAGCACCAAATCCCCGAAACCATAACGCGGTTTTCGGTCTCGCCCGAAAGAGCAACCGTGTCTTCACCAGGGTAAAACCCCGTGCGGTTGTCTACCTTCAGGCTGAAATCAGTGATGGTTCCCGTAAGAAACGCAATAAGGTCAAGCATATGCGCATCGCCCTCGAAGAAATGGCTGCCCCCAGAAACTTCAGGACGAACGCGCCAAGGCTTATCCGCTTCAGGAAGCATCTCTTCGGCGGTTTGGCGCTGAGTGCGAATAACCTGAACACCGCGAACAGTACCGATCTTGCCCGCATCAAGCACCTGCTTAAGCTCGCGATAGCGTGGCATTCCACGACGATAATGAGCCACAAAGCAGCGTTTGCCCGCCTTCTCGAACGCGGCCTTTATCTCTTGTGCCGCGTCCCATGAAAGCGCAATAGGCTTTTCGAGATAGCAGTCCTTGCCCGCCTCAGCCACGGCAATGGCATGCTCTTTGTGGCAGTTAGGTGTTGTGGCAATGTAGACAATATCTATATCGGGGCAGCCCAGAAGCTCATCAAGCGAATCAAATGCTCGCCCATGACCATGGCGCTCACACCAGTCAACCGCTTTTTGCTTCGTCCGATTCCAGATGCCAACCAGCTCCGATCCGTTGGCCAAATATAGGCCAGGGCCGTTTTTCGTTTCTACAACATCACCGCAACCGATGACACCCCACCTAATTACCTTTTTTTGAGTCATGATGCCCCCTCTCATGCGCACCCAAAGCCCCACATACGATCGGCCCCACAACGCTGGAGCCAACCAAAAAAAGCGCGCATTCCGTTACACAAACTGTAACATCGTCGCAAGCAAAGAGCACAGCAAAATGGATGTGGGCGGATACGCCCCACGCTGAACCAACTCTTTGCGCAATCTGCCCCGCCGCAATGATCCGCCCTTTGTGCAATCTACCCCGCTGCGGCGATCCATCCTTTGTGATATCTGCCCCGCTGTGGCGATCCATCTACCGCAAAAACAAAAATCCGAGCGCTTTTGCAACTTTTTTGCGATTAGGGACTCTCCTCTGCCTCCGCAATGCAGAAAACTGCCGTTTTGCAGCAGACCACCTGCGCTTTTACGGCCCAATCTGCGATTGCAGAGATCCGGGACAATCCCTAATCGCAAAAAAGTTGCAGCACGAGCCGATTTTCTGTTTTGAACCCTCGGGGCGGCTTCGTGGCAACGCTATGGATCGGTATGGAGCACGGATACAACGCCACGAATCGGCATGGAACACGGATACGGCACCGTGGTCGGGATGACACGGGGGGGGTTGAGGGGCGAAGAAGCGGCGAAACGTGCAACCTGGACAGAAAGCACGCTCGTACCGACAATTGGCCTGATATCCAATCTATTACGTTTTCATTCGCGCTATTATCACAAAAGAATGGTTTTGCTTTTGGGTCTTCGCCGCTTGACTGGCCCGCCTTCGGCTTGCCCCCTCTGCCCCAAGCGGCGAAACCGACAACACGCACATTTCGAGGAGGCGCCGTGGCCAACTCCCAGCCGAACATATGGCATGCTCCCATGCCGCTCATCTGCTCGTCTTTCGAGCCAGGGCACCTCGATGACGCTATCGAGGCCATGCCCGACAACGACTACCGGACCATCGCGTTGGCAGAAGCCGCCTATTTTCGCGGCAATGCTGACGAAGCATGTCGTCTCGCAGAGCCCTTCCTTACCTCAGACATCTTGCCTTCGCGCATTTCGTCATGCTTCATCTGCGGATTCGCAAACCTATCGCTCGACCACGCCCACGCCGCTCGCGCCTGCCTGCTCAACCTAGCGTCATCAGAAGAGCACTCGAACGACGAATACGGCGACCAAGAACGCGCTGCCTACTTACTATTCACGGCTTCATCGAGCGTTCTACTGCACCTGAAGCCGCCCGTAGCTTCAGATGATTTCTACAAAGTCGTAGCCCTGCTACCCGAAGGTCTTCGCCTATTCGCAACCTACGCAATGGCCCATCAGGCATACCTTGTCGGCGACTACGGCCGCTGCATAGGAATGGCGGAAAACGCCCTGGGGATGAAGCAGGCGCGCTATCCCGTCTCGGAGATATTCCTTCATCTTGTGGCGGCAATGGGCTGGATGAACAAACGGCAACCCGAAAAGGCAGAACGCCACTTCATGGAAGCTTGGCACATAGCCCAAGCAGACGATTTGATCGAAGCAATCGGGGAACACCACGGTCTTCTTCAGGGCTTGCCTGAAGCGTGCCTCAAAAAAGATTACCCGCGCGAATTTGCACGGGTAATCGAAATCACCTACCGCTTCAGCCGCGGATGGCGGCATGTCCATAACCCCGCAGCGCACAAAACCGTTGCCGACAGTCTTACCACAACGGAATTTGCAATTTCAATGCTGGCATGCCGCGGTTGGTCTAACAGCGAAATCGCAGATCATATGGGCATTTCACGCGGCACGGTAAAAAACAGGCTTTCCACAACGTATGCGAAGCTGGGAATAACCAGCCGCTCGGGGCTGAAGGAGTTCATGCTGAAATAGTGCGGCTGGCACCACACTGGCACCAGCCACATTGAGCAAAAAGTCTAAGCGAAACGCGCGCTTCGCCCAAATTGCAGCTCTTATTCTCGCTTGAGGCGAGCAACGAACCCGACCAGAAGAGCAGCTAAGCCCGCGAATGCCGCAGCTACGCCAGCAAAAGCTGTAGCAGCAAACCCTACAAGCGATGCGTCCCCCGTTGCGGGGAGGTTCTTCTTTGCCTCCGCAGGCTTGACCTTGGCGTCCGTCACAAGCGTTTGCTGCTCGGCCGGTTTCACCTCGGGCTTGGCCACGGCAGGATTCACCTCGGGCTTGGCTTCCTCGGGAGGCGCGATGACCGCACGCTTGGCAACAGCTTCGTTATAGGGAGAGTCGATCGTGACGTCACCCATGCCGATGGTTTGGCCCGCCTCGTAGACAATGCCGTCATGGAGCTCTTCCTTGCTGCGATAGTCAATGACCTTGCCGCCTTCGGGCGTCTGGATGATGGCACCTTCGATCTCAATGGTGCCGATCGCCTTGCCGTCTGCGCTCATGGCAAGGGCAAAGATTGCCGCCGTGTCTCCCTCGGCCGTGACCGTGCTGCGGACGATCGAGATGGTCGCGGGCGTGATGCCCTCGCTGGTCTGGGCGAAGATGCCGAGGTTCATGCCTCGGGGCTGAGGGTTAGTTTCGCCATCCTGGCCTGCGCTGTAGTGGTCGGGGCCGTCGCCACCAGTTTCGACATAGCGGGCTATAGCCTTGACAACGGAGTCGCTAATGTAGATGTGACCACCCGCTTCGTTGGGGTTGTAGTTTCTGGTGGAGATTGCGGTCGAGAACTGGCCTTCTGCGAACGCGTCCACAGTCGAGCCGTTCTTGATGACGATGTCGTCCTCGTCGGTGAAGAGGGCGCTGACATCGTCGCGTTCTGCGGCTGCGCGGACCGTCACGGTTGCGCCATCGAGTGTGATGCCCTTGTAAGCATAGACGCCATATCCAACACCATGTGCGTTAAGGGAGGCGTTTGTGACCGTGAGGCCGCCTATGGCCTTAACGGCATAGTCTTCCTTGGAGTTTGCCTTGACCTGGCTGCCGCCCGAAATCTCGATGTTGTCGCCAGCCCAAATCGCCACGTCCTCGATAGAGCTGGCTTCTACCTTGCCGCTGCCTTTGATGATCAGGTCACTGCCCGCGGCGATGCCGCTACCTTCGCCTCCTTTAGCGATCACGGTGCCAGAGGAATCGATGGTGGTCTTGCCCTTGGATTGGATGCCTTCGGTACCGCCCGTTGCATTCACGGTGCCCGAGCCCGTGATAGAGAGATCGCCCTTTGCCTCAATTCCGTCGGAAGCAGTGCTTGTGGTGTTCACAGTGCCCGGACCGGAAATGGAGAGGTCGCCTGAGGATTTAATTGCATCGGCCTCGGCTGTCACATTGAGCTCATCCGAGCTTTTCGAGCTCTCTATGTTCAACTCTGCTTTCTGGTTAGCACCGTTCTCTGCTTTGATGGCAGCTCCGCCGGAATCAGGGTCGGCTTTCACGGTGTTCTTGCCCTCGTAGGCAACATTGAGCTTGCCCGCGGCCTTGATCGCACCGCCGTCATAGCCGTTGAGCTTCATGTCGTCGGCGCCGTCCCAGTTCCAGGTGCCGGCGGCGTCGCCCGCCGCAGTGCCAGCGTTGTATTGGGTGCCGCCGACGTTGACCCATTCAGCGGCAATCGCAGCGCTCGGCACCATCAATGACCCCGCGGTGGCCACGGCAGCCACCCCGGCAACGACGCCCCACGTCACCTTGCGCCAACCGCCCTGCGCGGTTACCACGCCGAAGCGCGGGGACGTTTTGGCGAAGCCGCCTTCGGTGCAACCGTCCGTTCTGCGTATGTTGTGCCTAGCATTCATGACCGCTCCCCTCGTTCATGTGTTCGTCAGATGGAAAAATCGTATCGGGCAGGCACGAGAAGCGGTAGTGCCATACGAACGGGAAAATGGCCAAACGGCAGGCCAGGCGCGCCGATGCAAAAAACGACGCCGCTCCGAACAAGAGACGGCGTCGCAAACTAACAGAACAGGCAGGGGGGCAAACCGGGCAGCAATGTCAAAAAACAGCCCCGCTATTCTTCAGAGAGGAAATCGTATGCGTACTGCGCTGCGGCAAGTGAGCCGCCCACCAGAACGCTTTCGTCGACATTGTAGAAACAACTGTGCTGCGGATACGTTGCGCCCACTTCCGGATTACGGGCACCAATAAACACGAGCACGCCGGGAACCTTCGCCAGGTACTCGGTGAAGTCTTCGCCCGAAAGCGTACCCTCATAATGGCAAAGCGCCTCTTCACCAAGAACCTTTGCAATGGCGTTTTGCGCACGTGCGGCGCAAGCCTCGTCGTTCACCAGGCACGAATTGCCGTACGTCCACTCGAACTTCGCGGTTGCGCCATACGAAAGCGCCACTTCTTCAACCACGTGCGCCATGCGCTCCTTAATGTAATCGCGCACTTCGGGCGTGAATGAGCGAACCGTGCCCGTCAGGTACGCTGTGCCCGCCATGATGTTTCGCGCAACACCGCCATGGAATTCGCCAATCGTGATAACCGCAGGGTCGAAGGGGGAAACGTCGCGGCTAACGATAACCTGCAGCGCATCGATCACCGCAGCGCCCACGACGATGGCATCGACACCCTTATGGGGCATGGCGCCATGCGCACTGGCGCCCGCAACATCGATGCGGAACCAGTCGCAATTCGCCATGCGCGGCCCCGCTTCGGCAGAAATGGTGCCCGCTTCCACTTCGCTCCAAATATGCGAAGCGTAGATGGTATCCACCCCATCGAGCGCGCCCTCGGCGATCATCTTGCGCGAACCGACCGATATTTCTTCCGCTGGCTGGAAAAGAATACGTACCTCGCCATGCAGATGATCTCGAATGCCCAAAAGCAGATGAACGGCACCGAGCATCATTGCCATATGGCAGTCGTGGCCACAGGCATGCATAACCCCTTCATTTCGCGACGCGAAGGGAAGCTTCGTCTGCTCCAAAACGGGCAACGCGTCCATATCGGTTCGAAGCGCAATGCGACGGCGCGGTTTCCCCTCTTCGTTGTACGCGTCGGGCGCGGTGCCCTTGATGGTGGCAATGAGCCCCGTTCCGCCCGCTCGGACATATTCGATGCCAAGCTTATCAAGCTCTTCGGCAATCGTGCGCGAAGTGGAAACCTCGCGAGCACTCAATTCGGGATACGCATGGAAGTGGCGACGACGCTCGATGATGTAGGGTTCGAGCTCCCGTGCGTGCGCTTTCAGCTTCTCGGTTACGTTTGCCGACACGGTGGCGTTCGGATTGCTGCAGGTCATAGTGGCCGCCTTTCGATTCTTCCCATCAGACTACCACGACTGGCACCTACGGTAGCATCGAAACAGTGCGCGTAACACTCCGCGTAACACGAGCCGGCGCAATCGGCACCCAGACGAGCGCAGCCAACACCTGCTGCAATGTATGCAGCTTTAGAAAAAACGATGAACACAAGCATACTTCTTAATTTTCGTTTACAATTCTGAACGTATTGTCGTTTAGCGGTCGAACTAACCCCATGAACGGGCGTTTACCGCACGGTCGAAAGGCGCATCATCCCTATGATGAAGCGAACCAAGATCATCTGCACCCTGGGTCCCGCCGTGGACTCTGAGTCAGCATTGAAAAATCTTGTGCTAGCAGGCATGGACGTTGCCCGCTGCAACTTCTCACATGGCTCCCACGCCGAGCATAAAGCGCGCATGGACCGCCTGAAAAAGGTCCGTCGCGAACTGGACGCACCCTGCGCCCTCATGCTCGATACGAAAGGGCCCTCTATCCGCACCGGAAAGCTTGAGGGCAACGAGCCCGTGCTGCTCCGCGCGGGCGACAACTTCTTCCTCACCGAAGATGACATTGCCGGCACTTCCCGCCGCGTGAATCAAACGTTCAAAGGGCTCTATAAGTATGTTGAACCCGGCACCATCATCCTTATCGACGACGGCCTAATCGAACTCGCCGTCGATCGTATCCTGGGGTCCGACATCCAATGTACCGTTCAGAACTCCGGCATGCTCGGCGAATGCAAGCAGCTGAACTTGCCTGGCACCAACGTTCCGCTGCCCGTTATGACCGAACAGGATAAGGAAGACCTCCTGTTCGGCATTCAGCAGGGCGTCGATTTCGTAGCAGCATCATTCGTAAGCTGCGGCGAAGACGTGCGTGCCATTCGCGCTTTCCTCGCAGAAAACGGCGGCGAAAGCATTCGAATCGTAGCGAAAATCGAAAACGCGCATGCAGTAGATCACATCGAAGAAATCATCGGAGTCTCCGATGCCGTAATGGTTGCCCGCGGCGACCTGGGCGTGGAGGTTCCCTCTAACCAGGTTCCGCACTTGCAGAAGAAGATCATCAAAGCCTGCAACCGCGCCTACCGTCCGGTTATCACCGCCACGCAGATGCTCGATTCCATGATCCGCAACCCCCGCCCAACACGCGCAGAGGTTGCCGACGTGGCAAACGCCATCTACGACGGAACCGATGCCGTTACCCTTTCCGGCGAAACTGCCATCGGTATGTACCCAGTTCCAGCTGTGCAAACCATGGCACGCATTGCCGAGGCAAGCGAATCGCATATCTACGACGAAGGCTCCATCCCCAACCGCAACGCAGAGCAGAAGAGCATTTCCGCTGTTGTAGGCTTGGCTGCCGTAACCGCCGCAGAAAACGTGGGCGCTTGCTGCATCGTTACCCCTACGATGACCGGTCGCACGGCCCGCATCGTTTCCAATTACCGTCCGAAGATGCCCATCTATGCGGTAACCACTTCGGAAGAGTACCGTCGCTCCTTGCAACTGAACTGGGGCGTTACGCCGCTTTTGGGCAAAGTTGTTGGTGACGCCTCGTACGTTCTTGAGCAAGCTCGCAGCGTCGTTGTGAAAAAGAACTTCGTGAACAAAGGCGATATCTGCGTATTCACTTTGGGAGACCGCACCACTTCTCCCCGCATCGGCCAAACGGGCGACGTCGTAAGTTTCGACCCAACTGCGCCTTCGCCGCGCCCCACCAACGTAATGCAGATCGTGCAAATCGGCGTTGAAGCAGAGGGGGATAACTAATGGAAATCAAAACCAACTGCTATGCCGCCGTCGATATCGGCGCCTCTTCCGGCCGCGTGGTAATCGGCGAGGTTACCCCGCAGGGAACCATCGAGCTTACCGAGATCCATCGCTTCGACAATATCCAGAAACGCTCCGGCGGTCACGACTGCTGGGACGTGGATATGCTGTTCCGCGAAACCGTTGCCGGCTTGGCAAAATGCAAAGAAGCAGGCTATGCGCCCAAAACCGTGGGTATCGACACCTGGGCGGTCGACTTCGTGCTGCTCGATGCTGAAGACAACATGCTCGGTGATGCGGTAGCCTACCGCGATGAGCGCACCAGCGGCATGTACGCTGTGGCCGACGCTATCGTTTCGCCCGATGAGGTATATCGCCGCACGGGCATTCAGCGTCAGCCGTTCAACACCATCTATCAGCTGCTGGCGCTCCAGCGCGAGCACCCCGAGCAGATCGAAAACGCCGAAACGTTTTTGATGATCCCCGACTACCTGGCCTTCTTGCTAACCGGCACCAAGGCAAACGAATACACCAATGCTTCCACCACGTGCCTGATGAACGCACGTACCCAGCAGTGGGACGAAACCATCCTGGAGGCATTCGGCATTCCACGCAGCATGTTCTGCGATGTGGTTATGCCCGGCACCGATTTGGGTGCCGTCATCGCCGAGATCGAAGAGAAAATCGGCTACCCCACGCATATCATCGCGCCTGCCACGCACGACACGGGCAGTGCCTACCTGGCCGTTCCCGCACGCGATGCCGACGCCGTATTCCTTTCTTCGGGCACCTGGAGCTTGCTCGGCGTTGAAAACGAAGGTCCCATCACCTCGGATGCTTCCCGCTTCCAGAACTTCACCAACGAAGGCGGCTTCGAACTGCGCTTCCGCTTCCTGAAGAACATCATGGGCCTGTGGATGATCCAGTCTATTCGTCGCGAGCTGAACGGCATTTCCTATGTAGAGGGAAAAGACGCCCATCAGCAAACCGATGAAGACGAGCTGCCCCCCTTCACGCACGAGGCAATCGAATGGGGCTTCCCTGACCTTATTGCCCACGCAAAAGAGGCAGACAGCTTCGAAGCCCACGTGAACGTGAACGACGACCGCTTCCTGGCGCCCGATTCCATGATCGACGAAATTCGCCGCGCCTGCTTTGAAACCGGGCAGGACGTTCCCCGAACCGTCGGCCAGCTTATGCGCTGCGTATATGTAAGCCTTTCTTCCTGCTATGCGGAATCCATTGCGGAAATGGCATCGCTTACCGGACGCACCTACACCTCCATCAACATCGTTGGCGGCGGCTGCCAAGACGCATACCTGAACGAGCTCACCACACGCGCATGCGGGATTCCCGTGTTCGCCGGCCCGGTTGAAGGCACGAGCTTGGGCAATCTTGCCGTGCAGATGATCGCCGACGACGCATTCCCCGACCTCCAAAGCGTCCGCGACGCTATCGCAACGTCATTCGACGTGAAGCGATTCGAATAACAGCAACCAACCTTTTAGGTACAGATAGGAGCATTCATGACCACTATGTACGAATTGGCACGCGATGCGTATGCCAAGCAGGGCATCGACACCGAAGCAGTGATCGAAACCCTGTCAAACAAGGCCATCTCTATGCATTGCTGGCAGGGCGACGACGTAGTCGGCTTCGACCAGGGCGACGATAACGCAGCTTCCGGTGGCATCATGACCACGGGCAACTACCCTGGCCGCGCCGCCACCCCCGAACAGCTCATGGCCGACTTCGAGAAGGCAGCAAGCCTGATCCCCGGCAAAAAGCGCATCAACCTGCACGCAAGCTACGCTATCTTCACTGAGGAAAACCCCTGGGTTGACCGCGATAAGCTCGAGTACAAGCACTTCGAACCCTGGGTAACCTGGGCTAAGAAGAACGGCTTCGGCATCGACTTCAACCCCACTCTGTTCAGCCACCCGCTGGTAAAGGAAGGCCTTACCGTTTCCAGCCCTGAAAAGGATGTGCGTGATTTCTGGATCCGCCACTGCATTGCCTGCCGCCAGATCGCAGAGCGTATCGGCGAGGAAATGGACGATATGGTCCTGAACAACTTCTGGATTCCCGACGGCTTGAAGGACTACGCCGCTGACGCCTATGGCCTGCGCGCACGCCTGAAGGATTCTCTCGACGAAATCTATTCCTTCGAAACCCCGCACGTTATCGATGCGGTTGAGCAGAAGGTATTCGGCATCGGCGTTGAAGGCTTCACCACCGGCAACCAGGAATTCTATGTATCCTACGCTGCCAAGAAGGGCGGCAACCATGTAGTGCTTATCGATGCGGGCCACTTCAACCCCATGGAAAGCATTTCCGACAAGCTGCCCAGCCTGTTGCAGTTCTTCCCCTATGTACCGCTGCATGTTACCCGCTCCATGCACTGGGACTCCGACCATGTTGTTCTGTTCGAGGACTCCATCAAAGACATTGCCGCTGAAGTTGTTCGTTGCCCCGAAGGCATGGACAAGGTTCTTATCGGCATGGACTTCTTCGATGCTTCCATCAACCGCATCGGCGCTTGGGCTACCGGCATGCGTGCCATGGAAAAGTGCCTGCTGTTCGAACTGCTGCAACCCTGGGATCGCTTAAAGGAGCTGCAGGACACCTACCAGTTCTCCGAAAAGATGATCGTTACCGAGCAGTTCAAGACCATGCCTTGGACCGCGGTTTGGGACGAGTACTGCGCACGTCAGGGCGTAGTTGCTGAAGATCAGCTGTGGGACGAGGTTAAGGCCTACGAAGATGAGGTGCTCTCCAAGCGCCAGTAAGCCTGGGCATTTTTTCAGCGCCCCTCCTCTCGAGGGGCGCTTTCTGCGCCCAGAAGGCAAGGTCAGAAGCCCTTGCCGGGATCATCCGAAGCCGAGGAGGCCGTGGCCGGAAGCATCCTGCGCCAAGGGAGCCATTGCCGAGGCGCATCGGATGCCGGAAGACCTTCGCCAGAAGCATCTGATACCGAGTTTCAACTCCGCAAACACAAGTCGAATGCGCTTCGAAAAGGCCACTTTCCCGAGCGGCTTTTCCGAAACCGATCATTCGGTACTTCAGAACGAAAGGACAATGATGGATATTATCGACAGTGCTATGGATACGCTCAAAAACGGCGTTTCCGCAGCTCGCGGCGCAGTCTCCGGCGTTGCCGTCGAGCAACTTGCCTTCGTACGCGGCTTTTGCCGCCTGTGTGACGACGGCTGGCAGCAGGGTTGGCACGAGCGCAATGGCGGCAACCTTACCTACCGCATGAAGGAAGAGGAGGTAGAGCAGGCTCGCCCCTTCTTCAACGCAACCCCTGGCGAATGGGTGAACATGGGCGTACAGGCCGATAGCCTGCGCGGCGCATTCTTCCTTACCACTGGTTCTGGCCGCTACATGCGCAACGTTATGAGCGACCCTTCCCACAACATCGGCATCGTTGAAATCAACGACGCTGGAGATTCTTGGCGCATCGTTTGGGGTCTGACCGATGGCGGCAAGCCCACCTCCGAATTCCCCACGCATTTCATGAACCATGCGGTGCGCATGGAGGCCACCAACAACGAGTGCCGCGTGATTTACCACGCCCACCCCATCAACGTCATCGCCATGACGTTCGTGTGCCCACTTGATGCGCGCTACTTCACCCGTGCGCTGTGGAAGGCCATGACCGAATGCATCGTGGTATTCCCCTCCGGCGTTGGCGTTGTGCCTTGGATGGTTCCTGGTGGCGCCGAGATTGCAAAAGCAACCTCCGAGCTTATGAAGAAGTACGAGGCAGCCGTTTGGGCCCAGCACGGCCTGTTCGTTTCCGGCCCCGATTTCGATACCACCTTCGGCCTGATGCACACCATCGAAAAGGCTGCTGATGTATATCGTCGCGCTCGCCAGATGAATGGCGGCTCCGACGAGTTCATGAACACCATTTCCGACGAGGGCCTGCGCCAGATCGGCATCGATTTCGGCCTTACCGTCAACGATGAGTTCCTGGACTAAGGCGGCGCTTCGATGACTATCCGCAAAACCGCTGATGGACGCACTATTTCCGGCTTTAAGATGAAGCTCTACCCGGGCTTTGCCGAAGAGTACGAAAAACGTCACAACGAACTGTGGCCCGAAATGGCCGACATGCTCCACGAATACGGTGGGCACAACTACTCCATTTTCATCGACGAGGAAACCAATATCCTCTTCGGATATATCGAGCTTGACGACCCCGAACGCTATGCCGAGTCCGCCAAGACCGATATTTGCAAGAAATGGTGGGATTTCATGGCAAGCGTCATGGAAACGAACGCAGACAATTCGCCCGTTTCCGTAGACCTGCCCTGCGCATTCCACCTCGACTAGAAAGGTAAAGCATTGGCGCTTTCCCAAGAACGCAAGGGAACCATGGCGGTTTCCCTGACCAACTTCCTTGACTCTGGCTGCATCGTAGCCAGCAGCCTCGCCCTTACTGCTTGGGCTGCTGCATTCAACTTCGGCTCCGCTTGGACCGCAATTCTGGGCGCTATCGGCGCAAACGCCTTCGGCGCAGCTGTCGGCGCGCTGATCGGCGGCTTCCTAACCGACAAGTTCGGCCGTACTACTATTTATAAGTACAACCTGCTAGTTTACGCTGCTGGTGTATTCATCGCCATGGTTGCTGTAAACCTGCCCATGGTTGTTGTAGGCGTTGTGCTCTCCGGCCTTTCCGTAGGCGCTGGCGTTCCCGCTTCCTGGAGCTATATCTCCGAAACGTCTACCTCCACGAAGCGTGCTTCCAACATCGGCATCAGCCAGTTCGCATGGAGCTGCGGCCCTGCCATCATCTTCATCCTTTCGCTGATCATGAGCTTCATCATTCCCGGCTTCGAATCTGATGGCACCACCCTGCTCCCCGCAGGCACCTACGGTCCGTTCGACGGCATGCTGGCAACCCGCCTGCTGTTCCTGGTTCTGTTCATCGTTGCCCTTATCGCATGGAACCTTCAGCGTCAGCTGCAAGAATCTGCCGACTGGGCCGAAAAGAACGCTGCTGCCACCGAGAAGCAGTCCTTCGGCAAGATGATGGCAACCGCTCTGAAGAACCCCGTGAACGTGAAGACCATCATCTTCCTGGTTGCCGTGTACCTGACCTGGAACCTGGCCGCAGGCACGAACGGCCAGTTTATGCCGTACCTCTATGCTGCCGCAGGCAACATCGACGCAACCGGCCAGAGCCTCCTGGGCGTTGTTCAGTGGGTGCTGGTTGCCGTCTGCTCGCTGGCAATCTTCAGCCGTTTCGGCGACGTTATCTCCCACCGCGTGCTGTTCGGCGCCTCCGCACTGCTGGCGCTGCTGTCCTGGGTTGCTATTGCCGTATTCGGCCTTGCCATCCAGAGCGGTGACACCGAATCCATGGGCTGGGTTCTTTGGGTATACGTAATCTTGTGGGGCATTTCCGCTGGTTTCTCCGCTCAGTGCTTCTACGCTCTGTGGGGTACCGAGCTGTTCCCCACGCAGTATCGCGGCGGCGCTCAGGGCATCATGTTCTTCTTGGTTCGTGGCGCTTTGGGCATTTGGTCGCTCGTAGGCGTTGGCGCCATCATGGGCGACATCTCCACGAACCCCGCCGGCTTCTTCCCTGCAGCTGTTATCATGTGCGTCGTTCTTCTTATTTCCCTGGTTGTGGGCGTTATCTGGTGCCCCAAGACCCAGGGCAAGACGCTCGACCAGATCACCGAAGAGCGCTACGGCAAGATCGAGTAGCTCTTCATCGCGGCATTGCCGCACATTTTGCATAGCGCACGAAATGGACGCCCTAGGGCGTCCATTTTTATTGGCGCAATTACGAAACCCCAGAAAAAGGCAGGCTCTCCTTTCCGCATGGAAATAAAGGCGCCGCTAACGGCCAAGCAACGCTGAGCGCCGGCAAGATCTTCGCCCCATGCATGATTCCAGGGACCTCGACACGAAAAGGCCGTCTCCCCGGCAAGATTCACACGCTATGTATCCGAAATCGCCCGCTTGCACCCCGAAACGAATGCATAGGACGAAGATTTTGCCATCTTCAGCGCGAAAAGCATGCATTTCGCGCGAACGTTGCCAGGGAGGCGGCATTTTTGTGCAATCGGCGAGAAGAGGATACATGCGGCACGATTCTTGTCACATCAGCCAAAACAACCTTAAAGATGGGCATAGCGAAGTAATGGGCAGACGGAGCATCGGCCCGAAGGAAGATCCCAGAGCAGCAGCCAAATCACCCAGCGCCAAAGCGACACCCACGAGACTATTGTCCTTGACGGCCCGAAGCAACACGCAAATCAGCCTAAGACCAAGGCAGCCCCCACGAGAGCATCGGTCCTCGCGGCTGAAGCAACGCAAGAATCAGCTCAGCGCCAAGGATCCTTTGAGAAAAGTTGCTTGCGCAAACCCGCTCGACGCTCATCGATGTCGGCATAGGCGACCCTGATTCGTTTGCCCATAAGGCTCGCCGCGGAATGGGCAATAGCGTCGAACTTCACGTTGTCGGCGACGTGCGCACGGGTAACAGCAAGAACCTCAATTCCCGCAGCTTTGAGATTGTTGATACGTGACGCATCTCGCTCCACGGCAAGCTCGTTCACATGGAATTCCCGGCTGTTATATTCGATGGCAACGTTTCGCTCGGGCCAATACAGATCACAGTGGTATTCGCGATAAGTGACTCGCTTACCGCGCTTTGCGGGGATCAGCACCTTAGCATTCATCTCCGGCATACCCAACCCATAGCCGCCATAGCTAGCGGGCAAGCCCAGCAAAAGCGCCAAGCATGTTTCCATCGGCGATGCTGAAGCGCTGCGGACATAACGTACGGCTGTTTTGGCCTTTCGGGGCGCTTTGCCAGGCATTTTGCCTATAAAGCGACTGATTGCCTCTGGGCTCGAAAGGGGCTGAGCGGACTGGAACCCAATGGAGCTTGAGGAATCCATCCGATAAGTTCCGCATAGCTCAAAGCCTAATTTGATTAGGTCGATTACGCTACACGACCGAGCAAGCTGCACAAAACAAAATTCAGGATTGCTCAAATAGATCCCATTCTCAAACAAAAGAAAGCAAGACGTCCTGTCGGGAAGCTTCCAAATGTTGCTATGAAACTGCTTGGCTTGGCTTCTTGTTTTCCCCGACGAGACAACAACTTCCAACGGACGAGGGAGCGTTGCGAGAGGGGAGCTTTCCCTGAATGATTTCGGCAACGTCGGAATATCCCTAGAAGAAGGCATCGCCCGCGCCGCCCGAATGCCCTCAAAATCCTCGAGCGAGCGAAGCAACCTAACTGCACTTGAATGTCCAATGAAAAGTACCATGGGGAAACCTTATCGGTCGAACCTTAAATAGATGCGAAAGCATTCACAAAAAAGTAATGGAGCCATGAGAACACCGAACACAGCACCCGACATTACCCTCGAAGTGCCTCCTTTTCTTCGGCAACAAGACACGGGAGGAAACTCGCCCCCCCCCTATCTGCAACTGCAATTTCGAAAAGGCGGTTTGGACAATCCCGCAACAGCCCGAAACCCATACTGCCCAACAAGCCATCCAAAAAGGCGCTTGTCCAGGGATGCGCTCGGTGCTAACCAGCGTTTCGCCAGGCACTCGACTGGGACCGTGGCGGCACATACCGCGCGCGGACCTCAGGGGGGGGCAATCCCCATGGCAAGAATCATGCGCCATGCATGATTTCGGGCATCTCGACGCGAAAAGCGGTCCTTGACGGCAAGATTTCCGCGCCACGCATTCCGAATCGTCTGATTGTGCCTGGAAATGGACACATGAGGCGAGGATCTTGCCATCACTATCTCGAAAAGCATACATAAGGCGAAGATGTTGCCAGGAAGGGGGCTTATTGCCCGCATTCGGCGAAAAGGGAATGCATACGGTGCGATTCTTGCCAGCCGAAATCGCAATGCCCAGAAAGTGGGGGGTTAGCAGGCAGCAACCACATTGAATATTTATGGTCGCAATCAAGAATCCGAACAGGAAAGCCGCAGATGCGTTCGGCGAAATCCTCAACGCTATAAGCACCTGGCTTTTCGGAATTGTCTACAGATTGTCCCCAGGCGCCTATTTGTGAACACAAGAAAACAAAAAAGTCGCTAGCAAAAAGCTAGCGACTAGGCATTTTGGATGGTGCGCCGTGAGGGATTCGAACCCCCGACGTACTGATTCGTAGTCAGTCCCTCTATCCAGCTGAGGTAACGGCGCGTTTCGCAACAAAAATTAGTATCCTCGTTTGGCCCATGTTCGTCAACACTTTTCTTTGAATGTGAAGGAATTATGAACTGCAAGCCCATTTCGCCTGGTAAATGCTCCTTTTGCCGAAATAGGTCAGTTCTAGCGAGCTAAAAACAACTGTCGCACGCCATCCGCCGGCACCACCAGTCCCCGCGCGCCATCCGCAGGCCACCTGCCGGCTTCCGCCCACGATCCGTTGGCACTTCCGCGGACCATCCGCCGTCACCCCGCACGCTATCCGCATGCCCTCCGCGGATCATCCGCCGGCCCACCGAGCGCCATCCGCGAACCATCTGCCGACACCCGCAGGCCACCTGCCGGCCCCGCACGCCATCCGCCGTCACCCCACACGAGCCGCCAAAATGAACAACCGTCTTCAGGCCTGCAAAATCATGCACCCGCAAAATGCCTTCCGCGAATTGTTGACTGCCCTTTGCAGACAAAACCCGTTTTTTACTTTCTTTTCACCTCTAAAACGCCCCGCACGCACCGCATTCGCGTAAAATCAAGTTTGCTGCGTTTAGGGCGCTTTTGCCTTGCGCTGCCATTTACACATTTAGGAAAGGACATTACTTGAAGGTTCGAAAATCGAAACCTCACAGTAATTAGCCTTCGGCCTCTGCATTTCACGTCCGTCATGTAGTGGTCGAAGGACGACTGCGACATGAACGGATTGCGCCTGTCGGTATTGCTGTGCGCTGCGCAGCTGAACTGCCCGCACAACAACGCTGACACGTGGCGGCAATCCCAAGGGAGAATTGCATGCTCTATCTATCTCAAATGCTCGGCGAACCCGTCGTTGATGCGAATGGCGAAAAGATCGGCTCCGTATCCGACCTGGCCATCCAAACTGGCGAAGTGTTCCCCCGCATCACCAGCCTGGCATTCCTGGGCCCTGGCAAAACGCCTTTCATGATCTCTTGGCGTAAATACGTGGACAGCTTCGATGAAGACGAAGGGATTCGCCTGAAAGTCGATCGCACCGCCATCCGCTTCAGCTACCTCCAGCCCGCCGAAGTGCTTCTTGCACGCGACCTGCTCGACAGGCAGATCGTAGACACGCAGGGCATGAAGGTCGTGCGCGTAAACGACTTGAAGCTCTCCGTTTCCGGAACGCAATTGCGCCTTCTCGGTGCAGAAGTTGGCGTTCGCGGCATTCTGCGTGGCTTGGCTCCGTGGGTGGAAAAGGCCGCCTGCGGCGTTGCCAAGGCATTCGGCAAAAGCATCGACGAGCGCATCATCGCGTGGAACTACATGGAACTGCTCGACCGCGACCTTTCCAAGGTGCAGCTCTCCATCAGTCATACGCGCTTGGAAGAACTGCATCCCGCCGACGTGGCAGACATCTTGGAGCAGCTCGACCCGAAGCAACGCGCCAATGTGTTCCAGCACTTAGATGACGCGCAAGCCGGCGACGCCATTTCGGAAATGGAAGACGAATTCCAGGCCGACATCATCGAGGGTCTGGATGAAAAGCGCGCATCCCGCCTGCTGCGCGACATGGACCCTGACGACGCCGCCGACATCGTGGGCGACTTGCCCTACGAAAAAGCCGAAACACTGCTTCGCCTGATGGGCGTCGACAACGCCGCAGAAATCCGCAAGCTGCTGGGATACAAGGAAGACACCGCTGGTGGTCTGATGACCACGCAGTTCGTGGCAATGCACACCTCCGACACCGTTCAGGAAACCACCGAAGTTCTTCGCGGCTTGGACGAAGACCACCCCACGGTGAACTACGTGTACGTACTCGATGAGTACGACAAGCTCGTAGGCGTGCTTTCGCTCCGAACCCTGGTGCTCGCAAAAGACAACACTCCGCTTTCCGACATCATGTTCGATGAGCTCATCACTTCGTTGCCCGAAGAGCCTGAAGATGAAGTTGCAGCCGACATCTCCAAATACGACCTGATGGCCATGCCTGTCGTCGACGAAAACGGGCAGATGCTCGGCATCGTCACCGTCGACGACGCAATGGAGGTCATCGAAGACAACGTGGAGGAAGGCCGCACGCGCTGGGCATGGGGGCAGTTCGCCATCACGCTTGCCGTGTTTATCGTACTGATGATTCCTTATACCTTCTTCGTCCTTCGCATGTTCGGACACAACTAGGATCGAGGCTTTTACATGACACTTAAGGAAAGTACAGCGCAGGACTCTGCCCTGGCAGCCAAGGCTTCCCCGCAAGTTCCTGATCAGGGCGGCGAAAACGACGGCAAAAAGCAGCACTCGAAAGCGTTTCTGGTGCTGGCCGCCATGGGCCCCGGCATCGTAACGGCCATGGCTGGCAACGACGCCGGCGGCATCTCCACCTATTCCACCGTAGGCGCCAAATTCGGCTACATGACGCTGTGGATCATTCCCGTTATGTGCGTTCTGCTTATCGTGGTGCAAACCACTGCAACACGCATGGGCGTTGTTACCGGTAAGGGCTTTTCGGCGTTGATCCGCGAGAGCTTCGGCATCCGCCTTACGGCACTCGCCATGTTGGCGCTGCTTATCGGTAACGTTGCCACCACCTTTTCAGAATTCGCAGGCGTAGCCTCCGGCATGGAAATGTTCGGGGTGCCGCGCTGGATATCAGTCCCCGTTGCCGCGGCCGCTGTTTGGGGGCTTATCGTGGGGGGCAGCTATAAACGCGTGCAGAACATCTTCCTGGTGCTTTCATGCGTATTCGCCACCTACATCGTCGCGGCCTTCTTGGCGCAACCCGATTGGAATGAAACCTTCCAGCACACCCTGGTGCCAGCAGCAAGTTCGGATTTGAGCTTCCTTTCGCTTACCGTTGCGATGGTTGGTACCACCATCGCCCCTTGGATGATGTTCTTCGCCCAGAGCAACGTGGTTGAAAAGGGCGTGCGTGTACGCGATCTTCCCTATCAGCGCATCGACGCAGTAACTGGTGCTGTGGTGGGCTGTATCGTGGCATGGTTCATCATCGTAACCACTGGCACCGTGCTGTTCCCGCAGGGCATCGAAGTAGAGAGCGCCGAAGCGGCTGCAGCTGCGCTCGAACCTTTCGCGGGCCAATACGCTAAAGCGCTGTTCGCCATCGGCCTCGTAGCCGCCAGTTTGCTTGCCGCATGCGTTCTGCCCCTTACCACCGCTTTCGTTATCTGCGAAGCATTCGGCTGGGAGGCAGGCGTTTCGTTCACCTGGAAAGAAGCGCCCCTCTTCAAGGGCATCTTTACGTTTGTCATCGTCGTTTCTGCAGTGGTTATCCTCATTCCCAACATCGACTTGATGGGAATCATGCTCACTGCGCAGTTTGTTAACGGCGTCATTTTGCCTGTATTGCTGGTGTTCATGGCCATCATCTGCACCGACAAACACGTTATGGGCAAATACGCGGTGGGTAAATTCACCCGCATAATCCTATGTTTCACTATCGTGGTGGTGGGCATTCTTTCCGCCATTTGCTTGGTTATGCAGGTGCTTGGAATCGGCTGATTCAGCGCTGACGTTGGGCCTCATAGGGGGCACGTGACGACGGTAACGGGTAATGGCGCGCTGCGCAGTTGGCGCCATTACCGCTCTTGCGCACTCAGCCAAACCAACCACTAGCTGGCCCCACAAACGCGATGGAACCCTGGGCACGCCCTAGCACTTCAGCCGATATACCGCTGGTAATCAGCGCCCCCCCAAGCCAGCTTTCGCATCCAGCTCCCTGCGCGCACGGCCCATAGCCTCGGCGGCGATGGGTTCCAGCTCCTCAACGTTCCAGCTCCCTGCGCGCACAGCCTATAGGAACGGTTTTTGTTCCCATAAGAAGAAACCAAACCATGAAAACGCCCCTGTTGCGCAATAATGGATCAGCAGGAAAAGCAAAGAAAGGATCATGCCGAAGGCAAGCGTCAGAATCCACACCACATTCCTTCGGAAGGCACCATGGAATCGAAGCCCAAAGCACATCTTTTCGCATTTGCCGTTATGGCGTTATTCATCTTCGTGTTTTTGGGCAGCGAATACCACTTCGACATCGCCTACGGCGAACTCGCCGGCCCCGATTCGGTGGTTGGCGCACAGGCATCCATCCTCGCCACAAGCGCCATAGGGCTTGTGGGCTATTCATTAGTGAACCGAACGGCTGCTGCGAAGCATCGAAGCATTCTTGCCGGCATACTGGGCGCTGCTTCCACCCTGCTCGTTATCGCAACACAGCTAACCCAAAACGCCAGTACCCTGTTATCGCTGGGATGCTTGCTGTTCCTGATTTTGGGTATGCTGGGAAATGCCACCTACTTTTCTGTTGCCCTAACCCACTTTGCCAGCAGATCTCTTTCCCGCCTGGTGGGCACTTCATACGCCGCGGGCTTGCTGGCTCAATTCCTGCTCCATTCTCTGGCGCCGAACAGCATCGTCGAAGCCGCAATTATCGGCGTTTCAGCTATTGCGCTTGGCTTCGTGCTTGCAGCCCGCCGCAACGTGCTGCACGTAATCCCCGTCGAAGGAACGCTGCCCGAAGAAGACCAGCGAACCGCCGACGAACGCGCCGCTCTCAAAGAAGCAATTCTGCTGCTGGTTTGCGTATCACTGATTGCCTGCGTTTTCAGCACACTCGATAATGTGGTCACCCTAGCGAACGCGCAAGGCACGTTCGATCTATCCACCTGGCCTCGTCTGCTTCTTGCCGCCAGCGCTATAGCAGCTGGCTTTGCGTTCGACCTCACCAACCACCGCTATTCCACCATCACCATGCTGTGCGTAGCCATGCTTTCCCTGGTATCCGGCCTCGCCATCCGGACTGACTCCGAAGTGCTTCTTGGCTTGGTGATTTTTTATCTTTCATCAGGCTTTTTCGTGGTGTTCTTCACTTCATCGTTTTTACGTATTGCTATGCGCTGCGCCAATCCGTCACTTTGGGCGGGCATGGGGCGCGCTGCCAATAATGTCTGCGCCTCACTCGTGGCAATACCCTCCATGGCGCTGATTTCATCAGGCGATATCATGCTTATCTCATCGATAGCCATCGCACTGGCTATGGCCACCCTCCTCGTTGCTCACGCGCTCGAAAACGTGCGTCGCACCGCGCGGCATAAGGCAGAAATCGAAGCTCTGAAGCTTGCCGAACTCACCGCCGCACAAGCAACGAACCCCAAGCCTGAAACGGCAGCTGAAACCGAGGCCCCCATCGAAGAAAGCGCTCCCGACAGTCATCTTGCAGCATTTTCGGAACGATACAGCCTAACCCCACGCGAACGTGACGTTCTTTCCGCGGTATGTTCGAGCGAAGAAACGCTCCAGTGCATCGCCGACGACATGGGAATATCCCTTCGCGCCCTGCAGAAGCATCTGACCTCCATCTACCGCAAATCAGATACGCAATCACGTGCTGGACTCTGTTCCGCTGCCCTTACCGAGTCCCTTGAGCGCTAGCGAGCACAACCACCACCCGGGCCACACCCCAACCGCCGCCTTTCCTTTTGCGACTTCCGCCAACACGCTCCCTATTGCGCCCAGCAGGCGCACATTCGCCAATACGTTTCTTCTATCGCACCCACCAAGCGTACAATGCGCGGTATGAGCATCAATAGCAAACATACCCCCACCCTCAGCAGCGAAACCCCCTCAGAAGCCCGCAACCGGCTAAGAGCCCAGGCGAAGAAAGCGCGCTCCGCCCTTGTGCCTAAAGTGCGCGCAAGCAAAAGCGAACAGATCTGCACAGAGTTAAGCCAGCACCTTGACGCCCTGATGGCCGAAATGCCCCGAGAAAAACCCACAGTCGGCGTATACTCCGCATTTCCCTGGGAAGTTAACCTGGCAAGCTTCATCGACTATGCCTACCTGCGGGGCTGCAACGTTGCCTTTCCCTGCATGATGCCTGATGCCCAAGGCATCCCCGATGCTCCAGGGCGCGGCATGCACGAACCGGGGTCAGACCCCAGCGTTCTGCACATCACTCAGCAAACCATGGAAATGCGCTTGGTTGGAGCCGAGGCATTCCACGACAACTGCGTGCCATTTCTGAACGATCCACTGAAGGAATACCATCATGACAGTCCCGAGCTTGCCGCCATGCCCTATGTTGCCGCTAGCGAACTTGCTTTCATCGTGGTTCCCGCTGTAGGGTTCGACGCAAACGGCAACCGCTTAGGATACGGGGCGGGCAACTACGACCGCTACCTTTGTCAACTTACTGATGCATGCCATGTTGTCGGTGTCGCCTTTGCCGAACAGAGGGTTGCCCCCATCCCGACAGAAAGCCACGACATCCCCCTTCCCTTCGTTACCGCTTAAGAGCATGTTTCGCTTCGGGGGCGGCTCAGGTGTGTACCCCGAGATGCGGAGCAGCCAGCAAAATGGGGCGAATCCCCACTTACGCCCGCGTTGTTTCATTTCCTTTACATACACCTTCACCTGCATGAAAGCGCACTACAATGAGGGAAACGCAACGTAGAAGGGTTAATCATGAACACGAAAACCGAACGGAACTGGCAGCTTATCGTTGCCGGCATATTGTTTATCATCTTTGGCTTGGTATGCGCATTCTTCCCAGGCCTCACCCTTGCATCCATCGCGTTTATCGTTGGCGCCGCCTTTATGGTTTCCGGTGTTGTCAATATCGCAACGTTCATTCGCGATCGTGATCTCCTGGGCTTTTCCGGATGGATCCTGGCCTACGGCATCCTTGATGTACTCATTGGAGCCATGTTTGTAATTCACCCCTTTGCCTTTGCCGCAGTGCTGCCTTGGGTTATCGGCGCATTCGTCTTGGTCTTCGGCATTTATGAAGTTGTGACAACCTTCATGGTCAAGCGCGCGGGCCTTCCCCTTTGGGGTTGGATGCTGTTCTCGGGCGTCGTTTCCATCGTTATCGGATTCATGTTCTTCTCCATTCCCGAAATGCTTGCACTGTTCATCGCCCTGTTCGCGCTTCTTCGAGGCGTGGATCTTATTGTTGTGGGGGCGAATGCAGGAAAGTACTTCCTGTAACCGATCGCATTTACGCACCGTCCACCCGTTACGCCTTCCTTCGCTCATAAACGCAACGTTATGGCAACGAAGCTAGCCTATAATCGGCACAGTTGAAAAAGCGCATGCAAGGCTGCGCTGGAAATGCATCATGCGCGGCTTCGCTAGCCGCCGCCTTCCCAGCGCAGCATCGCCTGCGCCCTATTTGCAGTAAGGAGACTGTACATGGAAGGCTTTGAGCTTCTTTCCACCGGTGCTTGGTCTATTCTGCCGCCGCTTCTGGCGCTAGGCCTCGCCCTTATCACCAAGGAGGTGTATTCCTCCCTGCTGGTTGGCGTGTTCTCGGGTCTTATCATTTACGAGTTCTGCCTTGAAGGCGTCGGCTTCGACCAGCTCATCACCGCATTTACACTTATCCCTCAGGTTATGGCGGAGCAAATCTCATCGAATGCGGCGCTTATCTTGTTCTTAGCGTTATTAGGAGCGCTGGTTGTCATCATCGCCATTGCCGGCGGTTCGCGCGCATATGCCGAGTGGGCCGCAAAGCACATCAAGAGCGCTCGCATGGCAACCGTTATGACGGCTCTTCTGGGTATCGTGGTATTCGTTGACGACTACTTCAATTGCCTCACCGTTGGTGCCGTTATGCGCCCCGTAACCGACAAGTTCCGCATCAGCCATGAAAAACTGGCATGGATCATCGACTCCACCGCTGCCCCGGTGTGCATCATTGCCCCCGTTTCCTCGTGGGCAGTCGCCATGGGTGGCTACATGGGCGAAAACGGCTTCAACACGTTCGTTGCCTCCATTCCGTACAACCTCTACGCGCTGGTAACCATCGTGTTCGTGTTCGCTATGTGCGGCTTCGGCAAAGACTTTTTCAGCATGGGCAAGGCTCAGCGTGACTGTGACGCTCATACCTACAGCCCCATTCCGCCTCATGCCTCAGCTCTGGAAACGGTATCCAAGGCGGGCGTTCCCAGCAATCCCGATGCCGTCGAAACCGTAATCACCGAGCAGTCCGACCTGGAAGGCGCCACGAAGGCGGTCGAGCAGTTCAAGGGTTTGGATGTCTCCCCCAACGGCAAGGTGTTCGACCTGGTAATCCCTATCGTAGTGCTTATCGTGTTCTCCATCACGGGCATGCTGTATGTTGGCGGCTTCTTTGAAGGCGTAGACTTCGCAACCGCCGTTGGCGAAAACCCCATCGGCGGACTGTGCATCGGTGCCGCTGTGGCATTGGTGGTCGCCGCATGCATGTTCCTGCCCCGCAAGCTCACCACTCTGGTTGGCTTCACCGAAGGCGCTTCCGAAGGCGTTCGCTCTATGGTGGGCGCCATCATGATCCTCGTCTTGGCCTGGAGCTTGGGCGGCGCCTGCCGCTACATGCTGGGTACGGGCGAATTCGTTTCCAACTTCCTTACCACCATGGGCTTTGAGCTTTCGTTCCTGCCTGCCGTCATCTTCGTGGTTTCCGGCTTCATCGGGTTCGCCATGGGCACTTCTTGGGGCACCGCCGCTTTGATCCTGCCCATCGTTTTGGGAGTATTCCCCGAAAGCGACCCGCTGTTCCTGGTTACCATCGGCGCAACGCTCGCCGGCGCAGTATATGGCGACCACATCTCGCCCATCTCCGATACCACTATCCTTTCTTCTGCCGGCGCGGAATGTAACCATCTGCGCCACGTGGCAACCCAGTTGCCCTACGCTTCCCTGGTTGCCGTCATCTGCTTGTTTGGATATCTGGTTGCCGGCTTCACCGGCTCACCTTGGCCTTCGCTTATCGGCGGCATCGTCGTTGCCCTCGTTGTCGTTATTGCGACGCGCGTGTTTGGCAACAAGGAAGCTGCATAGAACCGCACCTTTGGCACCAAGAATGGCTGCCGAGCGCTTTGCACCTTCGACCCAAGGAAGGCGGCACATCGCGCAACCACGGCGCCAAAAGCTGCCGTGCGCATTGCGCTCCTGAGTTAAGGGTGGCAAGGCATATCGCACCAAAGCGCACCATGAAGGAGTCCTTCGGGACTCCTTCCCTTTTGCCCTGCAGCCCTTCTTTCTCCTCCTCTTTTTGTCCTATAGCCTCTTTCGCCCAGACAACAACAGAGGCCAAGTGCGTGGACTCACCATCTAAGACCTCGGGCGATGCGCCCAGGCAAAGTATGAGGGCAGATCATCTTGCTGTTTCAGGGAAAACTCCAAACAAGGCATGGCGAGAAACAAACATTTTGTACCCTCGGGCAACCAAAGAGCGACTTTCTGGCAGAATATCGCTGAAATGTACCCTCGGACAGCCTGTTTTGTCAGAAATGGCTTATTATGTACGCTTTAAACAGGGAAAGCGCTGTCGAAGGGTACATTTCGCGAATATCTCGCCGGAAAAGCCTAGCTTTTCTGCCCGAGAGTACAAAATATGCGAATCTTGCCATTATTTGGCACCCGCAGCCATCGCCGGAGTTTGGTGCCCACAGCCATTGCCGAAGCTTGGTTCCAGCCATTGCCAGAGTTTGCCCCCCCATCCATCGCCGAAGAAAAGCAGCAAACAAAAAAAGGCCCCGAGGGGCCTTTCGTTATTGTGCTTGTAGGTATATCGAGCAAAAAACGCTTAGCGCTCTTCGATAGGCTTGTAGACGCGAGCTTTCACGCCCGTCTTGTATGCGGGGCGGATAATGCGCTTGCCGCTTACCAGCTCCTCGAAGCGATGGGCAGCCCAACCAGCCATACGAGAGCAGGCAAAAAGCGGAGTAATCATATCCTGCGGAATGCCCATCATGGAGTACACGAATCCAGAATACATATCAACGTTTGCGCACATATCCTTCTTGGTACCCTTTTCCTGCAAGATTACTTCAGGGCTCAGGCGCTCGATGAGCTTGAGTAAATTCAGTTCTGCTTCAAACTCGGTACCCTTGGCAAGCCTTGTTGCAAAATCCTTGCAGATAACTGCACGCGGATCGGAAAGCGTGTATACCGCATGACCCATGCCGTAAATCAAGCCGGTGTGATCGTATGCCTGCTTGTTTACGATCTTGGCAATATAGGAAGCTACTTCGTCTTCGTCTTCCCAATTCTTAACGTTTTCCTTGATTTCCTTCTGCATGGCCAGAACCTTATGGTTTGCACCACCATGCTTACTGCCCTTCAAAGAACCGATAGCAGCCGCATAAGCAGCATACGGATCGGTATCGGCAGAAGAAAGAACACGGCAAGTGAAGGTTGAGTTGTTGCCGCCACCATGCTCAGCATGCAAAGACATCATGATGTCAAGCATACGTGCTTCTTCAGGAGTGAACTCGCGGTTGGGACGCAACATGGAAAGGATGGTTTCGGAAGTGGATTGCCCCGGAATGAAGCGATGCATGATCATCGACTCATTATAGAACGCAGCACGCTTGGCATAGTGGGCCAACACCATAATGCGCGGCAGTCGAGAGATGAGCGAGATTGCCGTGCTGATCTCGTGTTCGAAGGAACGCTCTTCCGCCTTTGGGTCGTCGGCATACAACATAAGAACCGAACGCTGCAGAAGGTTCATGATGTTGTGCGAAGGCGTGCTCATGATCTTCGAAGCGGTGAAGCCATCGGGCAAATTGCGCTGAGCATCAAGCGCTTCAACAAGCACATCGAGCTGGCTTGATGTGGGAAGCTCCCCCATAAGCAGCAGATACACGATTTCCTCAAAACCACGACGCTTGGTGGCATCGCCGCCGACAAGATCGTAGATGCTGTAACCACGGAAGGTGAGCTTGCCTTCGTCAGGCACCTTATCGCCCTCATTCATCAGATAACCGTGTACGTTGGAAATATTCGTAACGCCCGCGATTACGCCAGAACCATCGCTGTTGCGCAAACCGCGCTTTACGGGGTAACGCTCGTACAGTTCTGGATCGACGGCATTGACCTTTGCGATGTTGTCGTACAGGGAAAGCTTATGGTCTTCCATGGATATTCCTTTCAACTACGAGATTAGATAGTACACCCCGTTTACGCATCAAAATGCGCACTTTGGCGAACGATAACAAACTGGAAACAAACGGATTCTGTTATGCAACAAAAATTCTTTGTGTGATTAGTTCTAAAACAACGGGAGTCGAAAAGCAATAGACACGCCCCTGCGGGTCCACTTCTCCATTTTATGCCAGTAAAGACACGCTCTGATATTCAAAGCAGATACGGATTCGATAGCCGACGGCGCACCGCGTCGAGCATTTGTTGATGCAGGGCGTGGCCCGCATTTCGTCTTCTTTCAGAGGAGCGCTGGGCATCGCGTGCCTTCACGGCTCCAAGGGGGGCGGCAGGCATCGCGTACCCTTACGGCTCCAAGAGGACACCAGGCAGCGCACCCCCCCTTACGGGGCTCCACGGAGCCCAGGCAGCGCACCCCTTTGCGGCTCCGGGAAAAGTCAGGCAGAGCACGCCTTTACAGTGCCGAAAAAAATTTCGAGAGCAAAGCCAGCATCCCATGCTGCAATCAGGCTGTTTGCCAGCAAGCCCTCAGGACTATAGTTATCCGCAATAGCTTGAATGCATCAATATAGAAGCGCAATGATAGAATCCAAGCAAGGATTGATACGTTTTCTAGCAGGAATACGAATCCAGCCATCGGCTCGCCTTCGGCAAACCGCCGCAGTGCCGCCCTGGCGCCCATCATTCGAGGAGAGAGAAGCCACCATGACGCAAGATATCAATGGCGCAACGCGTCTAATTTGCCTGTTCGGCGACCCCGTCGCACACAGCAAATCGCCCCACCTTCATAACCGAGCATTCGAACGCGCCGGACTGAATTACGCTTATATGGCCTTCCGCGTTCCCGGCGAAGACATGAAGCAGGCAACCGACGCAATACGCCTTCTGAATATGCGCGGCTGCAACCTTACCATGCCGAACAAGATTGCGGTTATCCCGTTCCTGGACAAGCTTGATCCCATCGCCGAGATGGTAGGCGCCGTCAACACCATCGTCAACGAAGACGGCGTTCTCACCGGATACAGCACCGATGGCTACGGCTTCATGAAGTCATTCGAAGAACACGGCGTCGATGCCAAAGGAAAGAAAATGGTCCTGATGGGCATGGGCGGCGCTGGAACCCCCATTGCCGCACAGGCAGCACTCGACGGCGTAGGAGAAATCGTGGTATTCAGCCCCAGCACAGGCAAATCATGGGAGCGTGTTGCTGAAGAAGTTGCCCTCGTTGCCGAGAAAACTGGCTGCAAAATCAGCCGTCACGACGCAAACGATCTGGACGACTTGCGCGCACAACTGGCCGACGCCGATCTTCTGGCAAACGCCACTCCCATCGGCATGGGCAAGCTCGAAGGACGATCCCCCATTCCCGACGCATCGTTCTTGCATCCAGGCCTGGTAATCCAAGACGCTATTTACCAGCCAGCCGAAACCGCATTACTGAAAATGGGCAAAGAAGCAGGCTGCACCACCATCAACGGCGAAGGAATGCTGTTCTTCCAGGGTGCCCGCGCCTTTGAGATCTGGACGGGCGTAGATTTCCCGCTTTCACCAGACGAAATGTAACAGGGCAAACAGCGCTACAATTAAACGGCGGCGTGCAATGGGGATTGCGCGACCGCCGTTTTCTTATATTCAGGGGCCTTGGGCCTTTCCGCCCAAGCAAAAAAGGAACTACCAGGAGGGACCATGGACTGGCAGGATGAATACGAGCGTAAGAAAATAACCGTAAACCAGGTATTCGAGCAGCATCTAACCGGCAACCAGAAAATCTATACGGGCGGCCTCCACGTACCCACTACCATCATCAATGCGCTGATTGATAGGGTCGCAACGGGCACTCTTACCGGCATCGATCTCTACGGCAACTGGATGAACGGCGACATTACCTTCGCGGGGCTCGATGTAACCCCCGAGCAGTTCCGCTACCACACCTACTTCGCCGGGCCCAACGAGCGCACCGGCTTCGCTAACGGGTCAAGGTGCGTTGCGCACATTCCCGTTCATTTCTCGGACACCAATCGCATGTTGGAAGAAGTTGGGCTCGACTACGCCGTAGTCCAAATGACGCCGCCCGACGCTCAAGGCAATTGCAATATCGGCCCCTTAGGGTTCGAACAAGGCGCATTGCGTGGCGCAAAACATATAATTGCGCAGATCAACCCGCGCCTTCCCCGCGTATTCGGTGATTCGCACAACTACCACGTGAGCGCCATCGACGCCTTCGTGCTGCAAGAAGAGCAACTCGAAGACGTGCAGGTGCCCGCACCAACACCCGAAGAGGCCAAAGTTGCAGAGTTCATTGTTGATCGCGTAAATGATGGCGACACCATTCAGCTGGGCATCGGCGGCATCATCAACGCTATCGCCGCAGGCTTGGAAAGCAAGCAGCATCTGGGCTGCTTCACCGAGATGTTCTCGGATGCCTTTGTCGAGCTGCAGCAAAGGGGCGTCATAGACAACTCGCGAAAGAACTTCATGCCAGGCGTTTCGGTTGCAGGGTATTCGACTGGCACACAGCGCCTGTACGATTTCATCCATGAAAACCCCAGCATGTACTATTCCTCCTACGAAATGGTATGCAACCCCGCCTTCATCGCCAGGAACGACAACCTGGTTTCAGTGAATACCGCCGTAAGCATCGACCTTACCGGGCAAGTGTGCGCTGAAAGCATCGGCGCACGTCAGTACTCCGCAAGCGGCGGACAGTTCGACTTCGTACGAGGTGTGAAAAACTCAAAGGGAGGTCGTGGCTTTATCGCCGTAACGAGCGTGGCGCACACTAAGAACGGTCCCGTTTCGAAAATCGTGCCCACTTTGGCACCAGGCAGTGCCATAACCAGCCTGCGCAACGATGTGCATTTCATTGCAACCGAATATGGTGTGGTCGACTTGCGCTGGGCCGACATCCCCACCCGCGCGCAGCGCCTTATCAGCATCGCGCATCCCGATTTCCGCGACGAGCTTACCCACGAAGCGAAGAAGCTCGGCTTCCTGTACTAGGAACGCTCTTTATCAGGAACACTCACTGCGCCAAACCGCAGGTTCACTGCCAGGCCGACCCAGCAAAGAACAAAAGGGCTGCCTGACGCCAGCATACACCCCTGTTTCCCGTACTGAAGAAACAGAGGTGCATGCGGCATCGAGGCAGCCCTTTGCAGTTCCTATGACATTTTATGCAGCAGACCCCATGAATCGGCCGCTTTCACACAGGCAATGCCCTTTCGCGGCGCTTTTTCTATGCGGTTTCACGCTTGCGGTTTTCCGGCTGCAAGATCAGCACGGCAGCAACAACGGCAACAACTGCGAACAGGGCACCCACCGGTCCCGCCCATACAAAGCCAGGGCCCGAAGCCACCACACCGCCAAGGAACGATCCCGTAGCGATTCCCAAGTCGGAAGAGGTGGGCATAACGGCAGACGCAAGGGTAAGCGCCTTCGGATAATCCTTGGCTGAAGTTTGCAGCAAGAACGTTTGCAGCGGAGCATTCATGTGGTAGATAAACACACCCGTAAGAACCACGTTAATCACGGCAAGTGCGGTATTGCCCGAAGCAAGGCTGGGGCCAAGCAGCAGGAGCACGAGTGCCTGCAAAGCGAACATGAGGGGCATTTTCGCCAAGCCGTAATGCTGCGCAATGGAACCGCTACCCAGATTGGAAACGATAGTTGCGGCTCCGTAGAAGAACAGCACGATACTTACCATCCACACCGAAAGACCCACGCCGTCTTCCAGAATCGGCGTTACATACACGTAGAACACGTACGTTGCCGCCATTCCGAATCCCTTCATGATGAGCACCAATATGATGCGGCGATCCTTCAAAATCACCAGCTGATCACGCACACGAGAAGAAACGTCGGTGGAACCGGAGCGCGGCACAGAAATCAGCAGCAGCACCGTGACAATAAGCGCCACGGCTTCTACCGCCATAAACGCCGACTTAATGCCAAACGCATCGGCAAGCAGCGTGCCAACAGGCGTGCCCAAAACGCTGGCAACCGAAAAACCCGCGTAAACAAACGAGATAATGCGTGCCGACTGCTCGCGAGAAACGATGTCGTTAATGAACGTCATCACCGTGGACAGAAGCACACCTGAAACCACTGCAGTTAGCACACGGGCCACCAACAGCGTTTCATACGTAGGAGCCGCAATGGCCAGGAGGTTGCCTGCATTGAACACCGCAAGGAACGTCACGAACAGGGGAAACCTGCGAAAACGCCCAGTAGAAAGCACAATGATCGGCGTTGACACCGCATAGGAAATAGCAAAGAAGCCCACCAGATTACCAGCAGAAGCAAGAGAGATGCCATATTCTTCGGCAATATCGGGCGTGATGCCGATAACGATGAACTCTGCAAAACCCAAGGCAAAACCCACGATAATCAATGCGACCGTTGCGAGTTTTGTGCGCGCTGAACCCTCTGTCACGAAAGCCATCCTTCTTCACGAGCGGCCGCACAAGCGCAGCCGTTATTTTAATAACGCTAAACTAAGCATGCTTATTTTGATTCTTCCCAACAGTATCAAAATCTCGCAAAAGGAACCGCGAGAAACGCAAGCCTTCAAAAGCCCCGTCGCGAAGAAAGCGGGAATATAGGGACAGGCACCGTTTTTCCGTTTAGCCATAGCGCAAAAAAGACAGGGCCTAGCCAGCGAATCTCAACACAAGCTAGGCCCCGTTTGCTGAGCGGGGAAACGGTGCCTGTTCCTATATTCTCACCTTTCCGAGCTGGCTATTCGGGTCAAGAAAAACAAAAAAAGGCCAGCCGCGTAAACGACTGACCTGCAAATTCGATGGAGCCAACGGCCGGACTCGAACCGGCGACCCACGCATTACGAATGCGAAATCAGTAGAAAAAATAGGCTCAACCTGGTTAAATCCAGAATTGGGTTTTTGAATCCAATTTGCCAAATTTACTTCTATTACTCTCTTTTAGGCTCACTTTTCTACACTTATTTCTACACTTCCTCATTTGCGCTTCGGGAAGACAACCGTTAGCCTCGCCCTAAGGTCGCAAAGCCTTAGGGCGAGGCTAACGGTTGAGGAGAAGATGCGCTCAATGAAAATCAAGGGAAAAGGGTCATTGCGTCAGGTTAGGCCCGGCACTTGGTCCGGAAGATTCAACATCGGCCCCGATCCCGACCGGCCAGGGAAATACCTGTACACACCTAGCCGAACTTTCCACTGCGAAACCGAGTGGGAAGCAAGGGCCGAGTTCGAGAAATATCGTACGGAACTCGAATCGAAAGGAATTCCCGATAAAGAGAAAGAGCATCTGCATACTTACCTTCTTTATTGGCTCTCCCTGCGCGAGGGGAGCTACAAGTCCCCAAGGACAAGGGAACGAGAAGAACTCGATGTCCGACACATCATGGAACTATTCCCAAACGTGAAGCTTTCAAAGCTCACTCCAACTTTCGTTCTCGAGACCTATAAGAAAGCTCACGAAAGCGGGAAATTCGATAAGGAGATCTACCAAATCAATAAGCGACTTAGGCAGGTTCTAGATTCTGCGGTTGAGGACGGTATTTTGACGCGCAACTGCGCAAAGAGGATTTCCATACCGAAACCCGACCCCGAACCGAAAGATTACCTCAACCACGAAAGGCTCATCTCTTCAATAAGATGATTCAGTCCCAGCAGCTAACAGGCCAAACTGTGGGTATTCATATCCTTCTAAGAACAGGAATGAGACCAGCTGAGATGTACGGGTTGTCGTGGGCTGATGTCCACTTCGCAACATGCCGCATCGATATTCGTCATCAGTTCTCAAACGATATGACCCTGCGTAAACCTAAAACTAAATCGAGCTCGACATGGATTGCCATTGACGGCGAGCTGTGGAAAACCTTGCTTGAGTGGAAAACGGCGCAACGTATGTATTTCAAGCGGCTGGGCAAAAAGCAGGGGCCTGATACCCCCGTGGCATCGAATGCCTTGGGAGGACGAATGGACCCAACGAATTTCGGGCGCTTTTTCAGGAACCTCTGCGCCGATACGGGATTTGGCCATTTCGAGACGGTCACCAACACCTTTATCAAAGACGGAATCACGCGATATAGGGGGACTGGCTACAAAGGCCTTTGTCCAAATATGTTCAGGGACATCATGGCAACCACTCTTTCAGGAGAGCTGAGTATTGACCCGAACACTCTTAAAACGCGCATGAGGCATTCCGATGCATCGGTATCCCTAAACTACTATGCTCACCCCGTGGAAGACAGCGAATACCGTGCTGCCTCTCTATTTAGTGATTACTTGACCAAATAGGTTGCATTTATTTGCGTACGTGACTATAATGATGCTAAAGGGAGGAGGGAGAACCAAAATGTCGATCATTAAGCGGACAAAGCAAAGCCGGGAATATGCAAAGAGCGTTCAAATAAGCGTAACTTTTCCTTCCCCGGATCGACGTGCGGCTGCCCAGCAGCTCCTTGCCGACAAAGCAGAACTTGAAGGCCTTAATAAGGGAGCTGTCGCTTCGGGAATCCTCCTCAACTCGCTCATTCCGCTTTCTGGCGAGGAGCGAGAGATCTTCTTCGCATGCCTTCCAAACGGCAAGGAGCCTGTTTATCCTGATAATTCCGGCATCGATAACGCCCTCGAACTGGCGTTCACGTATGCGTCAATGGCAAGCGGCTCTCGCTATTCAGCCGACCCGATAGAATATCTAAGGTTTGCAACAAAGAGGTCGTGGAAATACGGAACCAGGATTCATGGCCGAATCGAAGAATCAGATCCAAGGGTCAATCTGGAGAGGGATTTGCGTCTCCTCGTAGAAAGCGATCCGTCGGCAAAGGACCTTCTTGAATCGCTCGGCGAGGATCGGCCAAAAGCCTATCCTTTTTTTAACTTCATTTACGAGAACTGGAAGAACTTAAAAGGCAATCGCGACGCGCTGTCGTTTCTCGTTTACCTCTGCGCTGCTTGCGAGAGCAGAAAAGACAGCGCAGAGGATCGCCAGGAGCTTCTCGAAGTCTGCTCAATCGCAGAAGCAACGCGGTTGGCAAAAAAGGAATCAATTCAATTTGCTGGCAAAAAAGCCAGAATTTCTTCCATGGCAAAGATTCCGATTGCCAATAATTCGACTCTTATTGTTCCTGGCTCTTGGACCTTAATTAATGCAAATAAAGCTCAAGAATACCCGTATGCTGGCGTAATCGAAGTCCGTAACAGTCCAGACGCTCCCCATGTCGTTTTTCTATCAAGAAAACCGGTTAATGAGATGACAGAGGCCGACAGAGAAGAAGTCTTTTCGCGCGCAGCTCTTCAAGCCCCGATTCTTAGCTCGCTACGCAATATGGAAGTCGAGCTCGAATACAACGATGATGGCGGAATCGCCAATCGTGATGAATACAACAACTCGCCAAGAATTGGGTATTTCTCAATTCGCGATTCAACGATGTTTTCTGATGCCAACCCTGCGCCATATGGCGCGATGATCGTCCGCGCTGGAACGGAGGTGAAAGGCACAAGCGAATAATCATAAAAATAGGCGCCCGCCCTCTTCTTTCAACTTCCACATCGCAAGAAAGAGGACGAGCATTACCCGAAAGGAATAATACCATGGCTAAGACTAAAGCCACCAAAGCCAACGATTCCGCACGCCCTGGGCAGCCCCTCGGCAGTGACCGGCTTCTTGGCATTTCCGATGTCGCTGAGATTTTTCAAATCTGCGAACCAAAAGCCAGCGAGCTTATGAAGCTCAGCGGCCACCATCTCGTTTTCGCCCGCAAGGTCTACATCCTTGAAAGTAATCTCCTCTCTTTTGTTAAAGAGCTGGAGGTTGAGTAGTAGTGGCCCTTAAGCTCCTGGCCGACATTGGTACTGAACTTCTCGAAAAGGCGATGAAGGACAAGCCCCTCTTTCACTTTGGGCTCCAGGCGTTTGATGGGCTACTGGATGGCATGCACGCAGACCGTATCAATGTCATCAGCGGCGACCCCGGAGCCGGCAAAAGCACTTTTGTCGGCTTGCTTGCGGACGATGCCGCATCGAACGGTACCTTCGTCTTTGTCCACTCGTACGAACTTGCAGATCGCTGTTACCTGTCCAAAAGTCTTGCCCGTTCCGGCAAAGTGACCGTAAAGGATATTTCCTGTGACGACAAAGCCGAGCTCGTTGAGAAGGTTGGCAAAGAATATCTCGAGCGCACGGCTCGCAATCTCGCTTTTCTTGACGAGGACGATACGGTCAAGGATCTTGAGCGTTACGTGAAGGCAAAACATAAGCAGGCTCCTGAACAGCCGATTCTTGTGGTTTGCGATTATATCCAGAATGCGACAATCGACCGCCTCAAGGAGGTCAAAGACGAGCGCCTCCAGCTCAAGGAGATTCTTGGCACGTTGCGCAAAATTGCCAAGATCGAAAATGTTGCCGTTTTCGCTGTTTCGGCGATCACACGCAGCAGCTATCAGAAAGCGGCTCCGAGCCTCAACGCTCTTTCCGGATCTTCTTCACTCGAATATGGGTGTGACACTTGCATCCATCTGTCGACCGATGCTGACGACGACTCGCTTATGAAGCCAGTTGAGCTGACGTTCTTGAAGAACCGCTTCGGCGCGAAGGGCACTGCCGAGTTCATTTTTGACGTCGAACACGCAAATTTCATTGAGGCGTAATAACGCAAGGTTTCGGGCCCAAGCGATTCGCTTGGGCCCATTTTCTTAGGATCTAAAATGAACGAATTCAAAAGGGTCAAAGGCCTTATCTCACTCGAAGAATATGCAAACTCCAAGCTTAAGATGTCGCATGGCAAACTTGTTTGCCCGTTCTGTGGCAGCGGCGGCCATGTTGGCACTAACAGCGATTCAGCGTTCTTCGTCTACTCCGACAGCCAGCAGTTCCATTGCTTCTCCTGCGGAGCACATGGCGACATTTTCGACCTCATCGCAAAGGTTGAGGACATTCCCGAAGCAAGCAAAGTTGAGCAGCTTGAAGCTGCGAAGAGATGGCTAGGCGAAGCTCCAGTAGCCAACTTGAGCAAAACCCGGAATCAGCATCGAATAAGCTGCATCCAGCAAAAAAGCGCCGATGGGACCATAGTCGGCAAGAACAATGCAGCACAATATCTTGAGCGCTCTAAAGCACATATTGCCGAATGCGCAAGCTTCCTTGCGAAAAGAGGATTCTCGATCGACTTTGCGATTGAGCGCGGGCTCGGTTTTGATGCGTCCAGGCAAATACTCCTGATTCCCTACCCCGGAAATGATTATTACTTTATTGGACGATCAATAGATCCCAATGCAAAGGTCAGGTACCTTAAACCGAGGGCCGCCGATGTCGGGAGCGAACCTGTGTTTAACGAGGCAGCTCTTGATGGGAAATGGGCCATAGCCACAGAGGGACAGATTGACTGCCTTTCTTGCCTTTCGCTGGGGTTCAGCAATTCCCTTGCAGTCGGAGGTGCGTCTAATTGGAAGAAGGCGATCGCCTCTATAGAAAAGCGAGCCGATAAACCGATTATCCTTATCCTCTTCGACCGCGACCCTGCGGGCATTAAAGCCTCTAGGGCATTCGCAAACGCCCTGAAAGAAAGGGGAATCCGCCACGAAATCATCTGCCCTCCCCACTGCCTGAGAGGAAAAGATCCGAACGAGTGGCTCGTCAACGACAAAGAGGGATTCTCATCCTTCTTGGCTTCGTCCATCGCAAGAATGGAGGGACATGATGAGCACTAAGCAATTCGGGATAACACTCTGTGCGGGAGCATCGCTTCTCCTGGCCATCGCACTCGACCCGGCTATTTCGGATTTCGTCGGTTTCGCCTTTTTCAAAAAGCCGGCTTCGCTGGACAGGATAGCCAGTTGCTACAGCGATTTCGGTGCCTTTTTTGCGGAGCTTGCCAATAATTTGGCTGCCCCTGGAGGAATCGCCGTTGTTGGGCTATCCGCCCTATTTTTCTTTACCCTCTTTATGCTTTTGAACATGGATACCTTTTCCGAACCGAAAAGCAGGACCCTCAAAGACGGCAAATTGGGAAAGCAGAGCCAGATAACTTCCAACAGGAAGATAGCTAGGGCAAATATTGTTTGGGCCGATGAGGATCACGGGAGCGATCCGGGCATATGTATCGGCAATATAGGGGGAAAGAGCGTATTCGCAGAAGCCACCCATGCCTGCGCAATAGCCCCGTCCGGTTCGTTCAAAACCAGGGGCTCAGTTTACCAAACTTTGGACTACAACACCTGGAACGGCGGGAGAAACGCCTTGGTTATGGACCCGTCGCTTGAAGTGTACGCCCAATCTCACAATGCGCTCGAGAAACGAGGCTATCAGGTCAGAGTTTTAGACCCCGAAATAGTCACCGACTCTTACAACCCGATCTCATCCATCGCATCACTTTGCGAAACGGGCGAGACGGCTCGAGCTCAGGAAAGGGCGAGGGAAGTCGGCTCGATCCTGTACCCAGCCACAGGCGGAGAGAACGATTGGGTAAAGGACGATGCAGCAGGGGCGTTTGCGGGTATCTGCTACGCCATCGCAGCGGACGAAGCGATCCCGATCGAGAGAAAAAAACTATGGTCGTGCATGGCAACCATCCTCGAAGGGACAAAAGGCGGCGATGCCAAGCCCCTGAAGAAATGGCTTGAGTCGAACGGCACGCAAACGCCACAAGCTATCCTCTCCGCATCGTTCAGGGCATCTTCGGACAGGCAGGAAAGCTCGATCCTCTCAACCCTTTTGGCGGGGATCCAGCCCTTCGCGACCGACTCCATGCGCCAACTCACAAGCGTTTCCACCTTCAAGATTGATGAGCTGCTCGAGGAAAAGTCCGTTGTCTTCTTCCGCATCGGCGGACCGACAGACGAGAAGAACAAGTTCGTCTCCCTTTTCCTGGCGAGCCATTGGGCGGAAGTGTCGCGCAGGGGCGCGAAAAGGGGATCGCTGCGGCCGGTAACCGTTTTAGCAGACGAGGCGCATGTCCTACCCCGCTTCGACCTTCCAACGGCCATCGAGCAAGGCCGCAAGTACGGATATTCCTTCTATATGTGGCTCCAATCTCTATCGGGCTTGGACAAGTACAAGACCGCAAAAGAGGACGGGAAAGACGCAATTATCTCGAACTGCAACGTCAAGGTGATATATAGAGCTGGCTCGGTGGAGGATGCGGAGTTCTTCTCAAAGTTGTCCGGCGAATCCACAATCCTCAGCAAGACTCAAGGATCATCGAAGGGCGATAAGGCGTCCAGCTCAAGCACCGGCTTCTCTGAGCAACGCCAGCCCGTGTGGAGTCCCGGGGATCTTATCCATTCAGATCCCCAGACTCAAGGAATACATGTGATAAAAAGCCTTCCCGGAAAGCCCGACAGGTCAGGATGCTTCGTTGTTGAGATCAAGGACGTCAGAAAATGCTCAACAGCGAGGCATTTCGCCCCCGCCTTCGGAACAAGGGAATATGAGGCAAAGTTCATAACAGGAGAGATCGAGAAACTCGAGAAGATGGGCCCGCACATAACCAACCTGCCAGAAGCTTGGACGCCGAACTTCAATACAGGCGGAAATAATGGAGGGCAAGGCGATGCGCCCGAACCGACCGATACCGACGTCTTCGGCATATAGGCTCAGAGGGACAGGCCCTTGCCTTTCGCGGGCTCCAAGGTCAGAGCCTTGGCTTGCATAAGCTGGGGCTCGATGGCCTTCTTGCAAAGGTCGGGGGCAAGGGTCCTTCCCTTGAAGAACCTGCCGCTCCCGGCCTTCGCGTATTTGAAGTCGCCGTCGGCGGCCTTCGCGGCAGTCACGCCCCTCTTCCGCAGCTCGGTACCGAGCTGCGTCCCGTTTCGCGCCGCGGCCCTCACCGCCTCACGCAAGTTTCTCCTTACGTGGATTTGCTACACTTTTTTAGACAGTTTAGAGAGGGGCTGAGGAACCACTCGAG
>ERZ506938.127-NODE-127-length-46161-cov-7.957750_pt1 | contig 46161 bp, 37 predicted proteins | sample MGYA00513172_ERZ506938 | MGnify/ENA metagenome assembly ERZ506938
AGGGTAGTGTTACGGCGGCAGCAGCCGCCTGTTCGCCCCGCCGGGGGAGTTTTGTCGATGAGAATCTATTGTGACAGTTTCTTGCGTAATCTTCGGGTGATGCGTTGCCGTATAGTACAAGTGGAATGCGAACTCTTTTCTTGCGGCGAGTCGCCGCTGACCTTACGCCCCGATTTCAAGAGTAAAAAGGGTAATGTTACGGCGGACAAGCCGCCTGTATGCCCCGCCGGGGGAGTTTTGTCGATGAGAATCTATTGTGACAGTTTCTTGTGCAATCTTCGGATGATGCGTTGCCGTATAATACAAGTGAAACGCGAACTTTTTTCTTGCGGCGAGTCGCCGCTGACCTTACGCCCCGATTTCAAGAGTAAAAAGGGTAATGTTACGGCGGACAAGCCGCCTGTATGCCCCGCCGGGGGAGTTTTGTTGATTGAAAAATGTTATATCTTCGGGTGATACTTGACCTTATAGTACAAGTGAAACGCGAACTCTTTTCTTTTCTTTTTTTGCTTCTTTTTTTCTTTTCAGTAAAGAAAAAAAGAAGCGTAACTCCTTGTGAAATCGGTTGATTGCTGTAGCGGGTAACCCCTCAGTCAAGCCTGCGGCTTGCCAGCTCAGCACAAGACACGCCCTTCGGGTGCCCTAAAGGGGAGCCTAGCAATACAAACTTGCAAACACCATATGCAATAAAGTTATCCGCCTGCACCAGAAAAACACCTGAATATCAACACTGCCAATACAGGCAAGGGCAACAATCGGCGTTGGCAAGCCACAGGCGGACAGCGAGTGCAACGAGCGAATTCCGCCGGACGGTTTTGACGCGGCAGACTCAGAAGCTACGCTTCCGCAAAAATTTCCAGTTCCACCCGAATCGATTCCCCTCAATAATGAAACGCACTATCCCCTGCGAACTCCCGCACCAGTGAATCCGCCGGCACCTGTTCCAGCCGCAGCGGTTCTACGTCGTCCCACATCTGCCGCAATTCCCGCAGAAGAGGGTGCTGCATTTCCGCTTCCAGTTCCCCGTCCAGCAAGGTTTTATAAATGCCCAGCTCATAAGGCAAAAACGTATCTACCGAAAACAATGCCCGCTTCTTATACGGGGCAATATACTTGTGCTCCCCTGCCTGCACGTGTTCGAACATGGACAAAGTTTCTGCCACGCTGCGATGCCGGAAGTTCCGATCCCGCAGCATTCGCCGCATCAGCCGCAGACGTGACGGGTGCAGCACAGTTTCCCCATTGGTCACACGCGTCCGCACACTGACGTAAATCCGCACGGTCATTTCCTCCGGAATGGTGATTACTTCCGGATTCAGGGCGTGGATTCCCTCCAGCAGCAACAGTTCGTTGGGCTTTCGCGTCAGCTGCCAGTCCTGATCGATCCGCGTGGTTGTGGGGAATTCATACCGCGGCAGCCATGTGGGTTCACAGGCAATGATTTTTTGCAGCTGCTGATTCAGATAGGGAATGTCCACCCGTGCCGGCGATTCCAAATCCAGCTTGCCCTTGGCGGACAGTTCCCGCTGCTGCGGTGTCATGGTGGAAAAGAAATTGTCCATGGAAATCGTATGCGTTTCCACGCCCCAGCGATCCAGAAACCGTTCCAGCAAAAATGCCGTCGTGGTCTTTCCGGAACCGGAGGGGCCTGCCAGCAGGATCACCGGACGCTCTGCCGCAGTCTGCCGAATCGATTCTGCCACCTTTTGCAGTTCGCCCAGAAATGCCTGATCTGCCTGCTGCAAGGCGTTCTCGGAGGCTGTCATTTCCTGATTGATGTCTGTGAGTTTTCGATATTTCATGGTCGTTTCCACCTTTATTCAGTGTTTCCTTCACAACATTCCGCCCAAAAACGGCACAATGCCGATATGCTCATTATAGCACTTTCCACAAATTTTGTCAACCAAAAAGCTTTTCTTATACATCTCCGTGAAATTTGTCGAAAAGCCGGACACGCCTTCCGGATTAAGGCAACACCGCACAAAGCTTGTGCGTAAGGTGCGTTGTCAGATTTTTCGGCAGATTGCCTAGAAATTCCGCAGGCATACTGCCGTATGGCAAGGGATTTCTGGGCAATATGACGGAAAATCTGCACGCAGATTGCGTGCAAAGCCGTCAGGCGGGCTTCGTGCGGTGTTGCCTTAACTGTTTCGAAAACAAACCAAACTGTCCAAAAACAGAAACGAAAATCAGTGGACAATCTGTCGCTTTTATGCTATAATGATCACCTTTTTCTGTTTTGTTTTAAATATGCCTAGAATAAGCTGAAACATCCTGAAAAATCGAAGATTTCAGTAAGTGAATTTCAATAATTGCCGAAATACCGTTCTTTCTTAAAGTAAGGATATTTGAATGTTTTGGTAGAACTTTTGTAGAATAAACGGAAACGATTTCGATATTATAGGGTATAATAGATGAAATTCGCTTTTCTGCAAAACGGCTTGGATTCGAGTAAAAACAGATTTTTGAATAAAAAAACTTAATGTGAAATTGCATAAAAAATATAATATGGTGCGTATACTGGATCACGCTGTTTAAGCGGAAAAGTATGATACAATTTCACGAAAGAAAATTTGGTGGAATCTGTTGCTGACAATAATGATTTTATAATTACTTTGCGTCTCTGATTAAATTCAGAGGCGCTTTTTTATTATCCAAATTTATGTATTGTTTCACATAAGATCACTGTGTTTTTTATAGGAGGAATCAATATGCCGAAATTTTATATGATTAGCCCCAATGTCCGCAAAATGTCTCTTGATGCAACCGGTTTGCTTTTCACCATGCTGAATGATCCGGAGAGCGATTACTGTACTGACGTACAGCTTTGTAGTGTCTTGAAAGCTGACAGTCTGAACACCATCCAGACTGCCTTGCAGGAACTGGTTGCAAAAGAATATGTCCTGAAACTGCACAACGGCATTTACGCAGTCAACAAACTGAAAATTCCGCAGATGAAAATGATATGAGGAGGAGCACATCATGCCGAAACTGACCAAAAGAGTGTCACACGACTTTACACTCATCAACAATAAGATGCTCCGTGACTGTGAACTGGGAGCAACAGAACGTGGCGTTCTCATCACAATGCTGGCATTGCCCGATAACTGGAAGTTCTCCATCAAGGGACTTTCCAAAATACTTCCTGACGGCATCACTAAGATTTCAACTGCTTTAAAGAATCTGGAAGCAAAACACTATTTGATTCGCAGAAGAATTTACACCAATGGAAAAATCTCGGATTGGGAGTATATTTTCAGCGATGAGCGTATGCCTGTCAGCGAGAGCAACAAGGCAAAGGAAAGCGTTCCCGATCCCACAAAATCCTCCGGAAATCTTGATTCGGACAACCTTGATTCAGAAAACCTAAATCAAGGTATGCAAAATGCAGAAAACCCAAGCATATATCAAATAAACAAGAATCAAGAAAATATAAATCAAAGAAACAGTGATCAAGAATCTATCCATCTATCTGCGAAAAACGAAAGTTTTCAACAACAGCCGATGGATCCGATTGATGGATTTGAAAAGCAGAATACAGAACAAATGCGATTTGCGACAGAGATTTTTGTCAAGGAACAAATCGAATATGAGTGGTATGCAGAGTTTTTTGCAGAGACACCTGACAACTCTATGGATCGCAGTGAAAACACAACATTTGCAGGTGCACTTAGTGATGTGGATATGCTTGTAGGAATTATCGTGGATACGATTTGCTCTCAAAAGGATACAATTCGCATCGGCAAGGAAGATATGCCCCATTCCGTTGTGGAAAGCAGATTTAAGCGAATCGAAATGAAGCACATCGAATATGTTCTGAAATGCCTGATGCTTTCCATAAAAAATATCAAGAATCCAAAGGCATACTTGACAACGGCACTGTATAATGCCACGTTTACCTGTGATTTTGCGGAAAGCAATGAATTGAAAAATTATGATCCTGCCCTGTTTATTCCGAAAACTTATCATGATCAGGAGTTTCGAGAACGGTTTTATGGAAATACAGCTTTTCGTGGATAAGATTACACCATGCAGAAAGGAGGTGATCCCTATGGCAAAAACCATTATCACGCAGGACGGAAGTGCTGTCAATTATGATAACATTCTCGCTGTGTATATCGAGGAAAATACATATGACGGTGTGGAATCAGAAATGCCGTCAGAGGAAGCAGCATCCTATCTTCTCTCGGCGGATACTGTTACAGATGTCACTTATGTTCTCGGCGAGTACAAAACGGCTGAGGAAACGGAGAAAGCCAAGTCGGAACTCATTGCATGGCTTCAGAGTGAAGCATTCGGCGTATATTCCATGGCAGAAAGCAAAGGAGAGGTGTAACAAATGCCGTCAGATTTTGAGAATGGTGCAAAGAAAACCATTGACTTGTCTGTTCAGACAGAGAAAATCACATCGGATATTTTGAAAAATGCTATGGCAGAATTTCTGGACGGCAATGCGGAAAAGAAAGGGCGTATGACAATTCGTCAGCTGCAAAAGAAATGCCATTCCAAACTGGAAAGCATTGAAATCACCGAAAACAATATTGCTGATTTTCTGCAAACAGCAAGAAAATATGACGTGGACTTTGCTTTGAAAAAAGACAGCTCAACCACTCCGCCAACATATCACGTTTTCTTCTCAGCCTCTGGAAATGATCGATTTGATCAGGCATTTTCAGAATATGCCGGAAAAATGAGGGGCAAGCTTTCGGAACGTGGAGAAATGCATCGAGATGATCTGAAACAACAGGCACAGACCATTGCACGTCAGCCACGCAAAAAGGAAAAAGAAAGAGAAAAGACAAGGGAGAATCAGCGATGATGTACGGGTATCAGATTATTCCGCTTGCACGGTCTGATTTTACTGACAGGAGGTGGAGTTGTGCAGATTAACACCAAAAAACTGAAGAAAATATTGCTTGCCAATCTTCCATATCTGATTTTTGCTTACGCCGGAAACAAAATCAGTTATGCATACCGAATTGCTGATGGCAGCGGTTTTCAGGAAAAACTGATGCCGTTTCTGAATGAAATCGGAACTTCTTTTGCACAGGTACTTCCCAGTATGAATGGCATTGATATTCTGGCAGGTGCTGCTGTTGCAGGCATTATGAAAGTAGTTTTGTATTTCAAAGCCAAAAACAAAAAGAAGTTCCGACAAGGTGAAGAATATGGTTCTGCCCGCTGGGGCGGAGAAAAAGACATAGAGCCATATATGGACAGCCGATGTTTTGAGAACAATGTGCTTTTGACACAGACAGAACGTCTGACCATGGGAAAACCATCTTCGCCAAAATATGCGAGAAATAAGAATATCCTGGTGATCGGCGGCTCCGGTTCCGGTAAAACACGTTTCTTTGTTAAGCCAAATATCATGCAGATGCACTCATCCTATGTGGTAACTGATCCGAAAGGAACCATTCTTGTGGAATGCGGATCTATGCTGAAACGTGGTCGTATCAAAAAAGATGAAAATGGCAAGAACATTTATCAAAAAAATCATAAGGATAAGAACGGCAATCCAATTCCGGTATATGAGCCGTATCAAATCAAGGTATTCAATACCATTGATTTTGCAAAGTCCATGCACTATAACCCTTTTGCCTATATCTCTGAAAAAAACAGAGAGAAAGATATTCTGAAATTTGTAGAAGTGCTGATTAAAAACACTTCCGGCAATTCTCCGCAGTCCGGAGAAGATTTCTGGGTAAAGGCAGAAAAACTGCTGTATACCGCATATATCGCCATGATTTTCACCCTTTCTCCGGAAAGCGAACGAAACTTCGAAACACTCATTGACATGATTAACTTGTCTGAATGCCGTGAAGAAGATGAAACATTCAAAAACGCAGTAGATGTTCAGTTTGAATGTGTGGAAGCCTGGCTGAACGGCGATACCCTGCCTGCACAGGGCGAAACCAATGCCTATGACTTTATGCAGGAATATGAGCCGACAGCAGAGCAAAAGCGAATCGGTGCTTTTGCAATCAAACAATTCAAGGCGTATAAGCTGGCAGCCGGCAAAACAGCGAAATCCATTTTGATTTCCTGTTCTACCCGCTTAGCACCTTTTGCAATAGATGAGGTATTGGAAATTACAAGCTATGATGAACTTCACCTGGATAAGCTTGGAGATGAATTATCAGCGTTGTTTGTTATCATTTCCGATACAGATGCTACCTTCAATTTCCTGGTAGCCATTCTATATTCTCAGATGTTCAATCTGCTTTGCACCAGAGCCGACAACAGCAAGGGCGGCAGATTAACATATCATGTTCGCTGCCTTCTGGACGAGTTTGCCAACATCGGTGAAATTCCAAATTTCGATAAGCTGATTGCCACAATCCGAAGCCGTGAGATCTCCGCAAGCATTATCTTGCAGGCAAAATCACAGTTAAAGGCAATCTACAAGGACAATGCGGACACAATCGAAGGCAACTGTGATACGACATTGTTTCTTGGTGGAAAGGAAAAAACCACGCTGAAAGAAATTTCAGAAAGCCTTGGCAAAGAAACCATTGACAGTTTTAACACGTCCAATGCCAGAGGGCAGTCGGAAAGTTACGGACTGAATTATCAGAAACTTGGAAAAGAACTGAAAAGTCAGGACGAACTTGCCGTGATGGACGGCGGAAAATGTATCTTGCAGCTTCGAGGAGTGCGTCCGTTCTTCTCGGATAAATATGATATTACCCGCCACAAAAACTATTGTCTGCTTTCAGATGATAACCCGAAAAATGAATTTGACATTGAAAAGTATGTAAGTGAGAAAAAGAGAATGCACAAATCATTTTCGGTAAGCGAAACATTCGATCTGATTGAATGCAGCGGACAATCTGAATCCACATAAGCCGCAGAAAGAAAAAGGCTGTGTGAAGCTGTAACAATTAAATCTGCCAAAAATGACAGTCGGTGAAGAACACGGAACAAAGAAAGAATCGTGTGAAGCCGCAGCGGACGATGATTTTATTTGAAGGAGATTTTACCTATGAACAACATGAACGTGACAGCAGAAGCTGTACAGACAACAAACGTATCTCAGCCGAAGCACAAGTGGCTCGCAAAGGGCAGCCGCTTTGCAAAGAAAGCAGTCCTCACTGCAACTATGATGTCCTCTATGGCTGCTATGTGCACCACACAGGCATTTGCAGCAACCGGTGTTGTAGACACCTCCAACTTTATTACCACAGCCTGCACGGTACTCAAGTCCGTTATCTGCCTGATCGGCGGCGGTGTCGGTGTCTGGGGCGTTGTCAACCTCCTTGAAGGTTACGGCAATGACAACCCCGGTGCAAAATCGCAGGGTATGAAGCAGCTTATGGCTGGTCTTGGACTGATTCTTCTTGCAATCGTCCTCGTTCCGGTTCTCGAAAGCATGATGACCGGAGCAGTCTGATTACAGACGAAAATAACAAACAGTAACGTGGTGGGCGGAATGTGGGTTACTGTAATTCAGAAAGGACGGTGAGCATATGGGTGTAATCAGTGATGCCATAGATGCACTGGAAGATTGGTGCTGTAATTTATTCAAAGACGGCATTAAATCTCAGTTTGACGGAATTTCTACTTTGCTGACCGATACATTTTCTGCTACAATCGGTGGAAATGGCAATGAAGGGCTAGTACAGAGCTTTCTTACCAAACATCCGGCAGAGTTTACCGGTTCAGCAGGCAGTGCCGCTGCAGGAACGGGAATCTGGTCAACAATAGAAACACTTTGCAACAATGTTGTCGTTCCAATCGGCGGATTTATTCTGACCATTATTCTCTTGAATGATTTGATACAAACCATTATCCGAGGAAACAATTTCAAGGATTTTGACGATTCTATCTTTATCAAATGGATCATCAAAGCTCTATGCGGTGTAATTCTGGTGTCGAATGTGTATTACATCGCATCCGGACTATTTTCATTCGGCACAAATGTCTGTGCAAACGGTTTGTCAACGCTGTTTGACTCCGGAAATTATCTGTCTGCTGCACTGGCATTGAAGAAAACAGCATTGAGCGGATTAAGCCTTGGAGAACTAATGACAGTGTGGTTTATCTCGCTCATTGTGCATCTGGGCGTTATGATACTGATTGTTGCCATTGTCATTACCCTGGCTTCCAGAATCATCGAAGTGTTCATGTATCTCTCCATCGCACCGATTCCAATGGCAACTATGATGGATACCGGTGAATGGAGCAGTATTGGTAAGAACTGGATCAAGCAGCTGCTTGCACTTTCATTTCAGGGATTCTTTATCATTGTGGCACTTGCGATATTCAAAACACTGTTTTCTAATATGATTACAACATTGAATACCGGTGCAGACGGTGTGATTATGCAAATGGCAATGCTGTTAGGCTATACAGCTGCACTAATTTTTACAATTTTGAGAACCGGTGCAATCAGCAAGTCTGTATTTAACGCACATTAAAAGGAGATTTTTATGGCACATTATGTTTCGATTCCAAAAGATCTGAATGACATCAAGGAAAAATTCATGATGGGATTTACCAAAAGGCAGGTTATCTGCTTCGGCATTGGTCTTGCAGTAGGAGCACCTGTTTTCTTTCTGACAAGAAGCACAGTTGGAATGTCAGGAGCGATTTTTGCAATGGGTGCCTGTGCTGCTCCTGCGATTCTTTGCGGACTGTATCGGAAAAACGGTGTCTTTCTGGAAAAGCAGGTCAGGTATATGCGTGCATATTTTACTCGACCACGAAAGCGATATTATCAGACGCATAACCTCTTTGCAGCGATTGAGAGAGAAATCGAATATGCAAAGATCAGAAAAAAGCTCAGGGATGCTGAATCCTGATTTAACGTCCCTGTATCGAAAGGAGGACAACAGGAATGGGCTTTAGAAAGAAAAATGCCAAAAGGAAGAATCACAAAGCATCTGCTTCTGTGATTCTGGGCAAGCCCGCAGAACAGATTACAAAAGAAGAAAAGAAAATTCTTTCTGCAAGAATGGCAGAAATCAAAGCAGAAAGTAAAAACAGACGTTCTGTACAAAATACGATTCCCTATCATACGATGTATCGTGATGGTGTTTGTGAGGTGTCAGAAAATTTTTACTCTATGACAGTGCAGTTCTTTGATGCCAATTACAGTATTGCTGAATTTGAAGAACAGAACAATATTTTTGATAAATACTGCGATGTAATCAATCTGTTTGACAACACCATTCATTTTCAGCTGACTTTTGAAAATCAGAATCGTTCCAAGAAGAAGCTGATTCAAACCATTCAGATACCGGAACAAAATGACGATTTCAACAGAATTCGTACAGAATATTCCGAAATGCTGACAGACAAACTGCTGAAAGGCTCCAATGGACAGTCTGCCAGAAAATTTCTGACATTCGGTATTGAAAGTACGTCTTATAAATCGGCAAGAGCCAAATTGATGTCTATTAAAAATGATGTAATAAAGGGATTTAAGGCGTTCGGTGTGGAAACCAGAGCATTAGACGGAACAGAACGATTGGAAACGCTTTATTATGCTTTGAATCCGTATGGAGATGAAAACTTTGTATTTGACTGGGACAGTATGCTTCATGCAGGCATGGACACCAAGGATTTTATATGTCCGAAATCATTCAAATTCAACAAGCAGAATTTTGAAATCGGCAATGCCTATGGTGCAGTATGGCATATGAATATTCTTGCCGGAGAATTATCCGATGAGGTATTGCGAAACTTTCTGGAAATGCAGAACTTATTCTGCGTCAATATTCATGCAGAACCGCTGGACCAGATCACTGCTTTGAAGTTTGTCAAGAAAAAACTGACCAATGTGGAACAGATGAAAATTGATGAACAGAAAAAAGCATCTCAATCGGGATATGATCCGGATATTCTTCCGCCGCAAATCAAAATGTACATTGATGATATTGAAAAGCTGCTTTCCGACTTGAACAGCAAGAATGAGCGACTATTTCATATTTCAATCAGTATCAGAAGCTATGCGAAAAACAAGAAAGAACTGCGTTTACAGGGCGAAATGCTGAAACGTATCTGTCAGAAAAATAACTGTACCATTTTTCCATATGATTACAGACAGGAACAGACGTTGGTTTCTACATTGCCTCTTTGTCATAATAACATTCCGGTTTCCCGTGAAATGCACACTTCCGGAATTGCAGTTTTTGTTCCGTTCACTACAAAAGAATTGTTTCAGGACGGACAGGCAACCTATTATGGTGTCAATACACTCAGCGGAAATATGATTCGTGCCAATCGTTCCAGACTGAAAAATCCAAACGGATTGATTCTTGGAACGCCTGGTTCCGGTAAATCTTTTTCCGTAAAACGTGAGATTCTGGACTGTTTCCTGACTACAACAGATGATATTATCATTTGCGATCCGGAGGGAGAGTATTTTCCGCTGGTGCAGGCACTTCATGGTCAGTTGATTCGGATTGCAAGTAACTCTGAACAGCATATTAACCCTATGGATATTACCATTGACGATTACTTATTTTCCAATCCAATGGAAGTGATTGCGAACAAGTCAGACTTTCTGATCTCACTTTGCGAAATCATCGTCGGCGGCAGATACGGACTTTCTTCAGAAGAACGTTCTGTAATTGACAAGTGCGTACAGCGTATTTACAAGACGTTTATTGAGAGTAATCCGGTCTTAGAAACAATGCCTTTGCTTTCTGATTTGCAGCATGAACTGGAACATGAGGGCGAAGTTGCACTTCGAGTATTCAATTCCTTGGAGATGTTTGTCAACGGATCACAGAATCTGTTCAATCATCGAACCAATATTGACTTGTCAAACAGAATCATCTGCTTTGATATTAAGGAGTTGAGCAATCAGCTGAAAAAGGTTGGAATGCTGATTGTTCAGGATACGGTCTGGAACAGAGTTTCTGAAAACAGAAATCTGAAAAAGATTACCCGCTACTATATTGACGAATTTCATTTGCTTCTCAAGGAAGAACAGACGGCAAAGTATTCTGCTGAGATCTGGAAGAGATTCAGAAAATGGGGCGGCGTTCCGACCGGCATCACGCAGAATGTCAAAGATTTGCTTTCTTCACAGGAAGTAGAGAATATTTTTGATAACTCTGATTTTGTATATATGCTGAATCAGGCAGCCGGTGACAGAGACATACTTGCTGAAAAACTGCATATCTCCAAGGAACAAATGAAATTCGTGACAAATTCCGGTCCGGGTGAAGGACTTATCCGCTATGATAAAGTGCTTTTGCCGTTCACTGACCACTTCCCGATGAATACGGAAATGTATAAGCTGATGACAACGAAACCAACTGAAAGTGCATGAGAAAAGCCGTAGAGGACTTTCTCTACGGCTGATATTTGCTTGGTAAACTGGAATTTCTATTTCAGTTGCTTTAGCACAAGAATTATACTTTTATCAAAATATAATTTTTTAAGCAACTATATTCTGTATTCTATTTTGATTTTCTCTTTTCTTATTTTACTAATCTATAAATGGCATTTACAATCGTGAGTCCATAATCAATAAGGAAATTCTTTTGTTCTTCCGAATATGTTTTTCTTTCCGCAATTGCTTCGGCTGTACAATGTCTAAAGCACTGCATTTTCTTTCTATAATTCTTTACTATCGTATCATCAATAAATCCACAACATACATTTTCATATTCTGGTGTAATAAATTTTCCGTTTTTCTTCAATAAATTTTCAATGAGATTTGCGATTTCTGCAATTTTCTCATCTATATGCATATTGTTGAAAGATGCTTGCCTAGTAGAAATTTCGATAAATTTTTGGTTTATAGAATCGTTTACCTCAATATTGCAAGTCTTTTTCTCAAATGTCAGTTCTGCAACAAGTGCTCTTCTAGATGCATAACGAACAACTCCATTATCATCTTTACCTAGAGCAATAATTCGTTTTCTAATATCTTTATATGTGAAGTCAGTTGGATCAACAGGAGGTCTTACCAGTATTCTAGGAAACTCTTTTATCTCATAACCTAACATATGTAGATAATATGTTATTAGATAAAACCAGCATCTATTTTCAACCGAAAAATTAACATCAGGCTGACAGAGTTCTTTAAATTTGGCTATTGCTTCTTCAACATCATAAATCTCAAATCGATAATCCTGAGTTTCTTCCTCACCATAAAAAATATTATATGTATAGTTTACTTTTTTAATTGCATCTAGAAAGCAATAATGATATTCAGATTTCTTTATATTGTTAAAATAAAATTCTCTTAGATCCATCAAAACACCTCATTAAAAATCAGATAAGCATTGATAATTCAGCATCTCTTCTCATTTTCACAAATTCTTCTGCAAATGTTTTTGCTGTTTCTCTATTATGATCAACATCCCAATGTTCCTTATTATAATTTGCAGCACTTGTCCAATTGAAAGTACCATGCATTGCGGTTTCTAAGTCAATTACACAAAACTTCCTATGCATTATATTTTTATACCGCTTTGATTGCACATCTACTCGATAAACCTCAAAATGATTTTCTAAAGTGAACAAAGGTTTCTCTTGATTCACACGATTATTATCAATAATGATTTTTATGTCTAACCCTTCATTTCTTTTTTTTAACAACTCATCAAATATTTCTTTGTTTGTAAACCATGCCATTGCAATCCAAATTGAGAATTTTGCTTTTTGAATTTCACCAATTATTTGATTTTGTATGTTATCAAAAAATATCTCTTGGCTTATTTCTTCTGGTGCAACATGAAGTATTCCGGGTTTTAATATCAATCCGCTGTATTCATTATAATCATTTGGTTCATAAACTTGTTCACACAAATCATCAACAAAATTCTCGTGTTCCTTTAAAATAGCTAATTTTTCTGGAATAACACTAATAATAATGTGTTCCTGACGATGATCTGGCAAATGATGTGTAAAAGCAAATTCTTTTTGAAATGAAATAGAAGCAACTCTAAGTGCCTCTACTACCTTTTCCTTATGCTCATAATCACTCATCTTAGCTGTTTTTATCAACAATTCCTTATATTGCTGTTCTGTCATAATTCCCTCCTATTACTTTGAATATATCATAATAGCTACAATCAAATTTTTGGTTAACACTTATTTATATTATCATACCATTACAACTTTCGACTTATCAAGTAGTTACCTTCAACATCACTCATATTCTTTCCAACAATTCCGATGGCTTCAAAGCAATCACCTTACTACTCTGAAAATCACGAATGTTTCTCGTAACAATGTAATCCGCTTTAATTCTGCTTGCACAGCACATTTGAACGGCATCTTCAAAATCATTGGAAAGCATTTCAGCAGCGTTTTTTAAATCTGATGATCTCAAATCAACTACATGAAATATCATCATGATCTGCTGAATAATTTGCTGCGTTTTCATTGGTGTTAGTTCTTTTCTCAGAATATATACAATATTCGGAATCGAAAGAGCGGAAATATAACCCTCCAACTTATCCACTTCGCAGTATTTCCAAACCTTCGAGGAAGCTTCTACAAAATCATCTCGATTGCAGAGAACGTCAAGAATCACATTTGTGTCAATCAATACTTTCATGTGCTTCTATCCTTTCTGCACGAATTGCTTTATCATCGTAATCACTTTTTAAGACACCTGTAAGTGAATCCGTCAGAAATGAAATACTGGATTCGTGAGAGATCAGTCTTGCGACTTCTTTTCCATTTTTCAAGATAATGATTTCATCTCCCGATTGAACAGCTTGAAGAAAGTGACCAAAATTATTCTGTACATCTGTTGCCGTTGCTGTAATCATAAAAAAGCACCTCCGTTATTTTAGCTATTATTAGTATATCATTTTTTAGCTAAAAAGTCAATGGAAATTTTATCGAAAGGAGTTGGTCGAAATAAGCAAACTCACCCGAAAACAACACAGTCTCCGCAAAGCACAATCACGTTTTGAAAAAGTCAGCAAAAGACGAAAGCAATTTCAAGTGCAGTTTGACAGAAAGCCGAATCAACAAGGCAAATTCAAAACAAAAGCACATCTTGTTCGCAGTGAAAAAATGTACCATGGCAACAATCGTGGAGTTCTCCATAAGATTGTAAATGCTAAGTATCGTGTTACCGGAGATGTTCCATCGATTACAAGAACCATAAACAGCATTCAGCCGACTACTTTCAAAGGAAAAGCGTTGAAAAAGACGGCACAGACCGCAAATCGGATTGCCCATGATACTGTAAACACAGTGGTTCATACGGACCTTGCAGCAGAAACCGCTGCAATCCTAACAACTGATAATGTAAGCCGTGAAATTGTTGACCAGGCAAGGCGAAAATATACCCGTGAAGCAGTTGATGATTATCATCGTGGTACATTTGCAGCACTGAGAATCGGTGCTGATGCTGTAAAAGGTACGAAACGACATTTCAAGCTGAAAAAACAATACCGTTTGGAAAAAGCAAAATACAGATTGAAAAAGGCAGATAATCAGCTTTTTCAGGTAGAAAAATATCAGCCCGAAAAACGAAAAGCTGTCAAACGGCTAAGAAAAAATAAGGCAGATTTCAAAGAGCAGAAAGCTCAATATCAAAACAGTGAAAAAACCAATCTGAACAAAGCCCTTCTGCTTCGCCGAAAGCAGATGTATCAACAGGAAAAGCGTGAACTGAAATTCAGGAAAAAAGAGCTTTCTTCTGAGAAAAAACATCGGCGTAAATCATTTGCCATTCAGAAGAAAATCAAGAAAGATGCAAATCCGGGATTTCTCCTGACAAAGCCTGTGAAATATACAGGCAATCGGATGAAAGCTTCTGCATGGCAGAAAACGGTCAATGCAGATTCTGAAAATGATGTACTTCATGCTCTGAATTCTGCAAAACGCAGAGTGATAACGCCTGCGATGCAGAAAGTCAGCAAACCGCAGCGGCTACAACGGGAACGGAAAAAACGTGACCGCATTTCAGAGAAAGAGCAAAAAAGCCGAGATAAACTGCAAAAGCAGGATCATCGACTAAAAGAAAAGCACAATCGCCCACAGAAGAAAAAGAAGATACAGAATCAGAAAAAGCATCGAAATTCTGTCAAAGAGCGTTTCAAGGAAGGCTTGAAGGCATTTTTTCGATTTGTCAAAAATATCTACGAAGCGGAAGTAAAGAAATTCTTTGCAGCAGCTGCATTGTTTTTGCTTGTACTGCTGCTTGTATTCACCTTTATTCTGATGATTTTCAGTTCCATTACCTCCGGTGGTGGATTTACCCTTGGGACATATGCTGCACAGGATTATGACCTTTCCGAAGCAGAAAAGTACTATACCAAACTTGCCTGGGAGATGAACAATAATATCAAATTGGTTGGCGATTCTTCCAAATGGAAAAACGGACTGAAAAACTTCGGTGTAAACACCAGAAACATGAAAGATGATCCTGATACATGGTACTGGGGCTACAGTTCCCAATTCAACTGGGAACCTTGTTATGATTTTGATCCGTACAAGCTCTGGTGTTTTCTGTGTGCCTATTACTATAATTTTGATGCAGCCGATAATGGAGATATTACATACTGGAAATACAGCAGTGATACGGAAACACTTCTTAAAGAATTGTTTGATGCAGAATATCAGTTTGTATATTGGTATGATAATACGTCTCGTTGGGAGGAATATTCCCCTTATCACTATTGGGGCGGCGGTTCTGCGGAAACAGGCACATATTACCGATGTGAAAAAGAAGCATACATCTACGACGGAAGACCTTATCGTTATCGTTTCAAGCCAATCGCCATTACAAATGAACTTGGAAAATATCGTGACAGCGAAGGCTATCTCTGTATTGACAGTAACTATCGTGTTCTGAATCCAAATGACAATTACGAATTGACAGGATTCTATGTCATGGATCACCGCTATTATTCCGGTACAAAAGAACCGTTTTACTATTATGACAATGCAACCGGAAATTTCTTTTTTATGCAGGGCACGGAACGGCATGATCGCTCATTCTGGGGCTGGAATAGAGAAGATGCCTGGTTTCTGGTTTCCCCAACTGATACAGAAATCTGGAACTCCAGCATTAAAGATACCTGTATGTATGGATATTATGAGAAGTATTACTGGAAAACAGACTGTCGGATGTATTACAATGTCAAGCAGAAAAAGACCTTTGATCAGGTCATTTCGGACAAGCTGAATGCAATGTCTCATGCATCAGAACGTTCGCAGTATTATCAGCTTTTACTTGGAAATGACAGCGGACAGATGTACGGCAATCATCAGACTTTGCGAAACATATTTGGCAGTGCTTCTATTCATGAGTATACTGCTGTCAATGGTTTTGGCTATGATATGCAGGCATGGAACACTACACATTGCAGGATCAGCGATTTGCATGAGGGTGTGGATTTCGTTCTGAACTCCAATACACAGCTGTATGCACCATTTGACTGTAAAATCACAGAAGTAGACAGCAGTAAGCACACAGTTGTGCTTCGCAAAAACGATGTGGAGTATTGGTATGACGGCAGCGGCGGCACAAAGCGTGATACCGAAGTTTACTTGTCCAATGTCACCCTTATAAATGGTTTGGCAAAGGGCGATACCTTGAAAGAGGGCGAAGCTTTTGCCGTATCAACCGGACATCAATCCTGCGACAGCCTGCAAAACAGCTTGATATATGACTATGTGCATATCAAAGTAAAAATTGATACAGACGGATATGGCTGGGACTTTATAGATCCCAGACTGGTGCTGTACTGAAAGGAGATGTGAAATGGCAATCAACGACAGGAAAATTGAAAAACTCAAAGAGCGTTCTGCACAACTGGAAAGGCGCATCAAAGAAGATACTGCTGAAAAGAAGCGAATTGATACGCAAATCAAAGTGCTGAGTTATGAAAACCTCAGAGCAGAACTCAGCAGCCACGCAATGACCGCTGACGATTATGTTCAGTATGCAAAGCTGCTTCAAAAAATGGCAGATCACAGCGTATCCTTTGCGGATATTGACGCAATGCTGGACAAATTTGCTGAATCCCACATTCAAACTGAAAATAAGGAGAATTTCCATGAAGAAAACAAGATTTTTTAGTGTATTGACATCCGTAGCTGCTCTTGCCTTTGCCTGCACAGGCATTTCGGCATCAGCGGCAGAAACCACCATTTCAGTTCCCGATGATACTTCCATTGTAACAGAAGAAACCAACCTGGAAGATATGAACTTGTCTGATCTGGTATCCATGCTCGGCAGTGCGGCTGAAACAACTGTTTCCGATGAAAACGCCACGTCTGATGATTTTACATCTGATTTTTATGATACAAGCGGAAATGCTACGCTGATTCAGTCAGAAAAGATTCTTTACGACAGTGAAGAAATGCAGTTTATTTCTGTTACTACCAAGGACGGTCATGTTTTCTATGTGCTGATCAACTATTCTGCGGAAAGCGGAGAGGATAATGTGTATTTCCTGAACAAGGTAGACGATTACGACCTCTATGCACTGCTGTATGCCGGAGATGAAGAAAGCAGTGATTCTTCCATTACACCGGAAGATGCCAGACAGGCAGCGGAACAGGCAAACGGCAGAGTGTCCAACAATCCTGAAAAAGCAGAATCGGCAGAAACAACTGCATCTAAAACGGCAGAAAGCAGCACAGAATCTCCGGTACGTTCTTCCAGAAATATGATGCCATTGCTTTTGGTGGTTGGTGTAGTGACAGTGGCATCAGCCGGATTCCTCGGTTTCAAATTCCTGAAGAAAAAGCCGAAAAAGTCCGCTGACACAGACAGCAGCGATGAAGAAATTGAATGGTACGATGACAACGAAATCAATGAAGATGAAGAATAAAGAAAGGACTTTGAAAATGAACAAGAAACAAAAAATTGCAGCTGCGGCAGGAGTGGTCGGAACAGCATTGACTGCTGTTCTCACAGCAATGCACGCCAAAAAGGCGGCTTATCAAAAAGGTTACACTGATGGTGTAGAGGAAAATCTCGCATTTATGGAAGAAGTATTTGCAGATTTCTGTGCAGAAACTGCACCTGTCATGGAAAAGCATACAGCACTTCAGAAGAAATATGACCAGCTCAGCCGTGACTATGATGAACTGACCGCTTCGTATCAGAAAATGATCAAGCAGTAAAAAGTAACGGAGGACATAAGACAATGAGAAAGAGAGAATTTGTCGGTGTCAGTACAGCAATCGGGGTAATCTGTACCATCATTGGGTGGATCGCATATTGCAAAGGAAAAAGCATTGGATTCATGAAAGGTTATATGGAAGCCGACAAACAGCGAGATTTTGAGAACACTCAGCTTGTTTGACGGTATTTCCTGCGGCAGACTGGCACTGGAACGTGTCGGATTGCCTGTAGAACAATATGACGCTTTTGAAATTGACCGTTATGCAATCACCGTTTCTAAAAAGAATTTCCCCGATATTGTTCACCATGGAAACGTTTTTGACGGCGATTTTCAAAAGTTTCAGGGATACGATCTGCTTTTGGGTGGATCTCCCTGTACATATTGGAGCGTAGCAAAACAGAACAGAGAGACAACAACAGACGGCATGGGATTTCAACTGTTTATGGAATATGTCAGAGCACTGAAAGAATCACAGTGCCGTTATTTCCTGTACGAAAACAACAATTCCATTCATCAAAACATTAAGCAGGAAATCAGCAAATGCCTTGGTGTAAAACCGATTATGATCAATTCGGCACTGGTTTCTGCACAGAACCGCAAACGATGTTACTGGACGAATATTCCTCATGTAATGCAGCCGGAAGATCAAGGCATTTTGCTGAAAGATGTCATAGAAGATGCGATTCCCTGGCAGGATAAAAGTTATTGTATGACAGCAAGGTATTCCGGGGCTGTAATTTCCAATACATTAGAACGAAAACAGCGGACTATGGTAGCAGTTCCGGTTTACGGAGCTGCAAAGAGAGGACGCTATTTTGACACCGGACAGACAAAACAGTATCTGGAACTGCGAGATGATGAAAAATCCAACTGTCTGACTACTGTGCAGAAAGATTCCCTGATCTGCAAGCCGGTTCGCATTGGTGCATATGGAAAAGGCGGACAGGGACAGCGGATTTACTCTGTTTTGGGAAAATCCATTACCTTGTCTGCCAACGGCGGCGGTCAGGGAGCCAAAACCGGACTATACAAGATGGATTTACCAGACGGCGATTATATCATTCGCAAACTAACACCCGTAGAAGCAGAGCGATTGCAGACACTGCCGGATAACTATACCGCAGGCATCAGCAATACACAGAGATACAAATGTATCGGGAACGGATGGACAGTGGATGTTATCGCTCATATCTTGAAAGGACTTATATGAAACTTGGAGAAAAAATCAGATATTTCCGTAGAAAAAAGGAATTGACGCAGAAAAAGCTTGGCATTCTGCTGGGCTTTTCAGAAAGCAATGCAGACACACGCATCTCTCAGTATGAAGCCGGCATCAGAAAACCGAGCTACTTTGTTCTGCAAAACCTGTCACATCAATTGGATGTTGCTATGCACACGCTGGAAGCACCGGATATTGATCTTCAGCAAAAACCGCTGGAAGCCATGCATATTTTGTTTGCATTGGAAGATGCAGGACTGATTCACTTTACAGACAGCGGTATTTTTATTGCGGCAGCAGATAAGAAGTTCCGAAAAAGGTTGCTGGAGTGGGAGAAAATGCACGAAGAATTACCAGATACAGAATCTTATGATAACTGGAGATACCGCTATGAAAAGTAGAAACGAGGTGTATTTCCATGCCGTTTAGAATGATTACAGAAAAAGTCATTGAAATTGGGACGAGTTTTTTTGTCATACTCAGCAGCGGCCATTATGATTTGCCGGACAGAAATGTGGCTCCTATCCATACCACAGCCGTAACTGCTGTACAGACCTTATCAGAAACTGCATCAACAGTTACAACGAAAACAACTGCTGCAAGGCAAATTTCTGCCGAAGTAAAAACAGAGTCAACTTATGTGGAAAGCAATGTACCTTATGCCTTTACCGCAAGTACGATTTCTGTTTCCTGTATCAAATTAACATGGAATGGTGATGAAGATGCAGAATATACAGTAACACTGACACAAACAGTTCCGGATGATTACATCGACAACGTGTATTTTGTATTTCAATCCAATTCCCTTTGCTATGTTACCGGACTGCGTGAAGGTACAGAATATCAATTTACATTATCGGATTCGGAAGAAAATATTCTTGCTGAAATTACCGGAAAGACAGAAACCGTGGAAGTCATTGCAGAATTTGAACATGAAGATGGCTGGACAAACTGCTTTACATACGAAAATGCAAAGGGATTGACAGCAGATCCTTCATGGAGTGCAATTCAGGGTGCGGAATCGGATTTGATAACGGATACCGGTATCCTGCGTGATGCATATGGCGATTACTGCTGTGCCATGGGAACATTTTATGGATACTGTGGTGACAGATTTCTTGTTACTTTAGAAAACGGTACACAGTTTACGGTAAAAATTTGTGACAGCAAGGGCAACAGACGGTATCACAACTTCGGAAATGGTGGAAAATCGGTTATTGAATTTATTCATGCAGACGGTTTATTGCCGGATTGTACTGCATTCAGCGGAAGTTACGGATATTATAACTGGTTCGGATTAGATCTTGGAGCAAATATCGCCTCCATTCAAAAAATCAATTATGGTGATCCCGTAGTGTACTGAACGATTTGAAAAGAAAGGCACAGTTTCCGTGGAAACTGTGCCCAAAATGCAATATTATTTCAGATAGCTGATCAGTTTTTCAAAAACCTCATATACGGCTGTTCCCGGCGTACTTTGTGACGGCGGTAAATTCTTGTTTCCAGCGGCAACTTGTTTGGCGTTTTTGATTGCAGTTGTCAAGTGTGGCTTTAGCAAAGAATAAATATCATCACGGTTCTTTTCATATTTTGAACCCAAATATTCTGATAGCTTTGGATAATACTCATTTCTTGAAATGGCTGATTGCAGTAAATGAAAATGCAGAAGAAACCAGTATTCAATACACTCATTTGACCACAGAGCATGATACATGACAGCTTCATGCTGTTTGGATAACGATTTGCACTTATAGTAGGTATTGTCAAAATCATCTCTTGGGAAATCGTCTTTGTCATAGACCAGCCAGACGTGCTTGTATTCAATCGGTGAGTTTGAAACGATATTCTGTGCTTTTTCCAATAACGTTAATGTGTTGGAACCCTGACCAATTCCTGCAATTTCAATTGAAATACGGTCTCGGTATCTGCTGTTGATTTCTTCTTTGAGTTTTCCAAAATAATTTGGTTCTGTTTTAGTGCCTTCCGTCACAATCAAATGATATTCCGGAGCAATCATTCTTCGGTTATCACGGCGTTTTTTCATCCAACCTTTTTCAGAATCGCTCTTTTTTACAGGCTTTTTTGACATATCATCACTTCCAATCCATAATGTTCTGGAAGTATGGATCTGCACCATAACGTCCTTCAAGGTACTGTTTGTCAAAAGCTGCACTTGGATGAATATGATTGCCGCTTTCATCTCTTAATTCATACAGTGAATAGAGGTCGCTGGATTCATCATCCAGTTTGCAGGCAAACCATATCTCATCCGTCCGGAATACGGAACTTTTCATTGTAGAAACGTCATGCGAAGTAAATATGATCTGAGCGTTTTTCGTGTTGATTTCCGGATTCTTAAAGAGCATAATGATAAACTTCAAAAGCTTCGGATGCAGTTTTGCATCAAGTTCGTCAATGACCAGCAATCTGCCCTGTGATAAAGCGATAATAACAAGTGGAAGTACATGAAACAGCTTCTGTGTTCCATCAGATTCCTGATGAATATTCAATTGATATGTTTTTTCATGAACGGTATGCTCGAACAGCAGGTCATAGGCTGCTTCATTTTCTGCTTTCTTCACAAAATCAAAATTTGTGATATTGATGCCAACATCATTCATCAGCTGAAGCAGTTTCTGTTTAAACGCATCACCCTCTCCAATAATCAGATGTCTTTCTGTATTCGGATTGGCATAATTGCGGATAACACACTTTTCAAACCAATCAACAGCAAGAATAATCGGTTCCAATTTGTAATTGATATACAAAAAGGACAGATACGGCATTTGATCGTTTACTTCAAGATTGATTTTTTTCCTGTTGATACTTGCCCCCAGTTCAATTTCACCACAATTGCGTTCAAAGAGCATTGCGATTCTGCTGCCCTTACCCAATTTTCGGCGATAGAGGCATTCTTCATCAATTACACCTTTGGTTATGGTAATAAAATATCTGTATTCATACTCCTCATTTGGTCTGAAATACAGTTCAAATTTAGTGGGTTTGTTTCTGGAATCCTCGTCAAAAAGAAATGGTGTCAATTCCATTGCAGCATTCTGATGCGTATTGTTCTTAAAAATAAGAATTGGTTTCATGACAAGTGAAACAATGCAGTTGATTGCATCGAGAACATTTGACTTTCCTCCGCCGTTTGGCCCATATATCACAGATACAGGGAGAAATTCATTTTTATCAGCTGTATTACTAAGCAAAGAATCCTGAAAATTTTGTCCGCTGACAGCCTGCAAATCCAGTATTGTTTCATTTTTATAAGATTTAAAGTTTTCAAATGTAAACTGGCACAACATGAGTAATCACATCCTCTCTCCTATTATTATATAATACCAAATTCAAAATGTCAATATTAAATCGGATATTTCAGAAATAAATTCTGAAACAGTGCATATGTATCATTGATTTTCGAGAGACAAAAACAGAAAGGAAGATTTTATGGCAATTCTCGTAATCGGCGAAAAGCCGTCAGTATCCAAAGAACTTGCAAAAGTTCTAGGTGCTGATCAAAACAAAAAAACAAGAATAGAAGGAAACGGATACATTGTTTCCTGGTGCTTCGGGCATCTTGTCGGACTGAAATATCCCAACGATTATGGCGGTGGCTGGGAGGAAAAATGGAGCTTTTCACAGCTGCCTATGATTCCGGAAAAGTGGCTGTTTCAAGTCGCAGACAGTACAAAAGCACAATTCAATGTACTGAAAGGCCTTATGAACAGTCCGGAGGTTACAGAAATCATCTGTGCCACCGATGCTGACCGTGAGGGAGAATGCATTTTCCGCTATGTATATCAGATGGCAAAATACAAAAAGCCGGTAAAAAGACTCTGGGTATCTTCCTTGGAAGAACGTGCAATTCGTTCTGCTCTTGATAAAATGAAGCCGCTTTCTGCTTATGATACCCTTTTTCATGCCGGATATGCAAGAGCAAAGGCAGATTGGCTGGTTGGAATGAATGGTTCCCGATTGTTTTCTTGCAGATATCATGACAAACTGAATCTCGGCAGAGTACAAACTCCGACACTTGCTATGATCGTCAAGCGTGATGATGAAGTCCATCATTTTGTAAAACAAAAGTATTTTACAGTTGACCTGAAATGCGGTGAAATCAAGTTTTCCTCTGCAAGAATAGATGAGGAATCCAAGGCAGATGCTCTTGTTTCGGCTTGTGATGGGAATACAGTTACGGTCACTTCTGTAAAAAAGGAAATCAAGACCGTTCAGCCGCCAAAGCTGTACGATCTCACCATGTTACAGCGTGAAGCCAACAAAGCTTACGGATATACCGCACAGCAGACTCTGGACTATATGCAGTCTCTCTATGAAGCCAAACTGGTTACTTATCCGAGAACAGACAGTTCGTTCCTCAGTGAAGATATGCGGCAGACGGCGTTGGATATGGTCGAGATTGTCAATCAGGTTTTCGGTTTTGGAATCAATCATGTTCCTGATCTTTCAAAGTGTATCAACAATGCAAAAGTGACCGGGCATCATGCGATTATTCCCACAAGTAATCTTGCCGCCGTTTCCCTTGACAAGCTGCCTGCCGGTGAGAAAAACATTCTTACACTTGTTTCGGCAAAACTGCTGTGTGCTTCTGCCAAGGCGTATCGCTTTGAATCTGTTAAGATCACAGCAGGATGCAGCGGAACTACGTTTTCGGCGAACGGCAATAGCATTCTTGAATTGGGGTGGAAACAGTATTCCATAAAAAGTAGTGATGAAAAGAACGACACAAAGTCACTTCCATCCGTGTCAGAGGGGCAGACATTCCCCTGCACAGCATCCAAAGGCGAACACTTTACCTCTCCGCCCAAACCATATACCGAAGATACGCTTCTTTCTGCAATGGAACACGCCGGTGCAGAAGATTTTGATACCCATGCAGAAAAGAAAGGACTTGGCACTCCTGCTACAAGAGCCGGCACTATTGAAGGGCTTGTTGCAAAGGGTTATGCACAGCGTAACGGAAAACAAATTACGGCAACAGAAAAAGGAAGAAATCTGATTCAGGTGGTTCCGGAAGAAGTGAAATCTGCATCTATGACAGCTGAATGGGAGACAAAATTGCAGCAGATAGAACATGGACAATATTCTGAATCAGACTTCATGGCAGAAATTGAGCAGTTTGTCCGGGATATTTGCAGAAAATATGGATTTGCAGATGCTTCTGTTTCTTTTGGAAATCACAATGAACCGCTTGGAAAATGCCCGAAATGCGGCGGTGATGTAGTCAAAGGCAAGTATGGATTCTATTGTCAGAAGAAATGCGGTATGAATGTTGCCAAAATATATGGCAAGGAACTTTCAGAAAGTCAGATTGCCGAGCTTCTGCATGGAAAAAGTACTTCATTCCCTGCAAAGGGTAAGAAAACGATTGTTCTCCCGGAAATAGCGGAAAACAGCTATAACGGCAAAACGTATTATCAATGGAAAACAGAAAGGAAATCATAATATGACACAGAAAATGATGCAGCAGGTGTCCGAAATTCTCGGTGTTGGCACAGAAAGCATAGCAGAAATGCCGGAAGAAATCTTAACTTCCATGCAGACCATTCTGGAAAATGTTGAGATTCAGAATGAGGAGGACAAGCAGATTCTCTGCGAAGATCTGGACAGCTATTGGGTAAAAGGTACGGTTCTTCTGTCACTTGCAGAAGCAGCCAAAAATACAGGGATCTCTTATGAAACGCTGAAAAGTCTGGATTTTGATACACAGCAGAACATTGTGTTTGAATATATGGCTGACAGCAAAGACACGGAACGAATTTATGCCATTGTAAACAAGGAACTGTCTGTTCATGAACTGAAAAGTGTTGCGTTGCTTCTCTCCGTTTCAGAAAGTGAACTGCATATGCTGCCGGATGCTGTACAGGAACAGCTTTGCGGTATGTACGCCATGGAATATGAAGAAGGTCAGGACAATTCTGCTTTGATAGATTTTCTGAAAGCGTTGGTGCAGGTATGAGTACAATTACCTCCGGCACAGAACTTCGCCATATTCAGAACAGAGCATATTGCAGATATGATACAGCAAATGCAGAAAGAATCGTTCATGCGTTGGATAAAGGCAATGTGCCGCATTTTGCAAGATACAACCAACAGGCATTATCCCTGACTTATGACAGTTCCTTTCAGGCTGTGGTCGATGAAATCATTACAAAAACAGAATCCGGTGATTTTGAGGAGCTGCTGCTTGAAATACAGGACAGAAAGAATGTCAGTGGATGCAGGATTCTTGTCCCGGAAGTTGCTGACGTACTGGAGATGTCTGTGGGTGCAGTAAACAGCCGTCCGGATGAGATGGTAGATGCACTCTGTCTGGCATACATCAAGCTGTGGCACTGCGATAAAGCCACCATAAAGCGAGAACTTTCCGAAATCATTCGTGTCAATAACTTCATAGAAGAAAAAGAAGAAAGTGTGATTCATACACTTTTGGAATCCAAAGAGCAGAAAATCAGAGAACAGGAAAGGAGTCTACAAAGATGAAAAAGAAGATGTTAGTTGGAAGTGCTGTTCTTACAGCCATTGTATCTGTCGCAGCATTTGTACTTATCCGAAACAGAAAGTAGCGTGAATGATTATGCCAATACAAGAAAAAGAAATGCAAAAAACAGCACCGCAGGAAGAAAAGCTGCCGGAAAACAACGAACGTCCGGCACAGAAGTTACTCCCGTTTTTGCAGGAAAAGGCAGATTTTCATCAAAGCCGCATTAACACCATCAATGAAAAGATCGCTGTCAGATCAGATAAGATTGCACGAAATGAAGCAAAAATAGAACAACTGTCTGCAAAAGCAGACCGACTGGAAGATAAGAATGCCATGCTGAAAGCAACCATGGGAAGCTTTCCGGGCATCAGACAAATCATAGAAGCCAATGAACGCAAAATAAAGGAAATCCGGGAAGAAAAGATTCCGAACCGCCAGAATCGGATTTCCGGACATCAGGACAAAATTACGCAGCTTTCCAAAAAGCGTGACACGATCAGCCACAAATTAAACCGAGTGATTGCATTAAGCGATACCATCAAAAGCTTTTCCATTGGTGTAAACAAAGAACGTCGTGCGGTATTCACAGATGCCATGCATCGGCTAAAACAAGCTACCACAGACTGTCTAAACGATAAGAAAAACAGTCTGGAAGAAAAGAGAGCACTATTGTACGAAGCTTATTCCAAACCGGAAACTTCTGCTGTGGATAAGATTCAATTACAAAGCAAAATCAATGCCATCAGCAGCAAAATCGAAACGTTGGAAAACAAACTGCAAAAAATCAGCAGGCAGGCTTCTGTTCCTGTAAAGCAAGATGCGAGTATCACGGAAACACGGATGCAGGCTGCGGAAAAACAGCTGAATGCAATGGCAGAACAAGAAAATGCTCCCGTGCCTAATATGGCAGAAAGCGTTATCACAGAAGATTCCAATTATCTGAGGAATGCAGAAATGGCAATAGAAGATGACTATAACTCCATTGACGGAATCATCAACAACGGCAGAAAAGAAGAATCGGAAAGCTATTCCGAAACAGAACCTGTTTCACAAAACAGTTATTCGGAGCAATCCGGAAAAATCAATCCGGAATTCTATCAATCGCTTTCAAAAGAAGATCGGAAAATTGAAGTGATGCTGCCGAAACAAGCTGAAAAAGTCATGGAACAGCTGACCAGTGCAGGCATTGCCTTTTCTGCTGTGATGCGTCAAAACGGAAAAACTGCTGTAACCGTAGATAAGAAAAATGCGGAAACTCTGAAAAGTATAATGCAGTCTGCATTTCAGGAAATGAAACAGGAATCAAAAGCTGTCCGACATCAGTCGGGCGATGATCATACAGAAGCACATGAAGAACGAAAAGTGGCAGAAAGTCAATCTGTAAAATCCATCAATCCGGACTATTTTAAGTCCCTGACCAGGGAGAATCGCTCCATTCATGTGGAAACAGTAGCTGTTGGAAAGAAGGCCATGGATCAGCTTGAGGAAAAAGGCGTTGCTTATTCTGCTGTGGAACGCAAAAATCATTCTGTTGCAATTACGGTTTCCAAAGCGGACGAACAGGCATATCAGCAGATTTCCGGTGCTGTAAAAGCAGAAAGAGCTGCTCAATATGTGAATCCTGATTTTTATAAGGCATTACCGAAAGAACAGCGTGCCACACAGCGAATGTCACAGAAACAGGCGGAAAGCACCATGCAGAAATTAGATCAGAAAGGCATTGCTTATTCCGCTGTACTGCACGGAGAAAAGTCTGCGGTGACGGTTGAAAAGAAACATACAGCAGCTGCTTTTATGAGCCGTGCAAGCCTAAAACGAGAAGCACAGCGTATCAGCAGTAAAGGAAACAGAGAACAGTCACCGTCAAGAAAACAGGGACTGGAACAATAAAGGAGAATTTTATCATGAACAACGTAACCATTATGGGCAGAATTACAAATGATTTAGAGATGAGAAAAACATGGAACGGCAAGCCTATGCTTTCGTTTACAGTTGCCGTTTATCGACAGAAAGAGGATGTGGACTTTATTCGCTGCACGGCATGGGCAAAGACCGCTAAATTCATTGAAAAGTATTTTTCCAAAGGCAGCATGATTGCGGTGCGTGGCAGCCTTCGTGCAGGCATACACACAGATAAAAACGGCAATCCTGTATACAGAATGCAGGTCAATGCAGAAAAAGCATTCTTTACCGGAGAAAAGAATCATAAACCGCAAAACAATTTTGATCCTCATACAGGCAGGAATAACGGATCCTACAGCCGTTAAGAGGTAGCAGCATGGAGGTATACGGCAACAAAACGTGGAACGATGCAACCGATAACAGAGATAAAACGCTCGTTCCTATGACAGAAGAAACGTTTCATCAGATAGAGAAACAGCTTGAAAATGCAGGAATCAACTATTTTGCCTATTCTAAAGACAGCAGGGCAGTAATGGCGGTCAATGATAAAGATCTGGATTGGTTAAAACAAATCATTGGCACAGATGCAGAAAAAATAAAGTTCCACAAGTCTGAAATTCCATATACGCCGCCGCATAAGAACACCATTGGAAATGCAGAATACCGATACATTCCGCAGAAAGAATATCTTTCTCTGGACAGTGACACGGCTTTGAAAATAGCGGAATTTCTGGAAAAACAGAATATTCCCTTTTCCGGACGAGTATCTGCTTATGGCAAAACAACACTTACTGTAAGTCATGACGATCTGGAACAGGCAAAGCAAATTCAGAATCGTGTGATTGCCATGCGAAAACAGTTTGCAAAACCGGAAAAAGCAGATGAGATTATCGGCAATTTGCCATATCGATCAATCCAGAACAGACATTACTTTCATTCCAGAATGAAGCCGGAAGAATACAAGGAAATACAGCCGTTTTTAGAGGACAGCAGTTCATACAGCGGATTGATTCGTGACGGCAAAGTGATTTTTACGGTAGAAAAAGATGATGCTGCTGTTTTTTACATGGCATTGGAAACGGCACATCGGGAATCTGAGATACACAAAGAACTGGCTGAAATCGGACTTCGTACAGAACGAATTTCCGAACTGAAAGATGTGATCCATCAGTTTGCCGCAGAGGATATTTCGATTGGTCTGGATTCTTTCTTTGAGGAACGATACAGCGATACGCAGTTTGCGGAAATGATGCAGCTGACACAGAACTACCTTGCACAATCACTGGCAGAGCGTATCGGAAAGGATTCAGCCCTGAATGCCATGCTGCAATGGAAGCATGACTTCGATATTTCAGTTGAAATGGAAAGTTACTTTTCAAAGCACAGCTATTCCGATGAGCAGAAAGCATTGCTTTCTGCGTTGTTTCAGCGTGAAGAATCATTAGTATTGATGGAAGCGATTGATGAAACGTTCTCCCCGGAAGAAATACAACAATATAGTCAGCTGCTTCAAAATTACAGCAATGTCAGTGAAATCACAGAATTTTTAGAAAAACACAACGAACCGCCAAAACCGGATTCTATTCAATTTCGTTTTGGGAATGATGCATCATGGTTTACGGAAAGCAGTATCCTTGCTGATTTTGCAGAGCAGCATTCGGACATTTCGTTTGCTCTTGCAAATGCCGTTTTGGAGCATTTAGACGAAAAACAGCACACAGAACGCAGCAATCCGGAGCTTCATGCCGGTTGGTATAAGAAAACAAACTTCACGATTTCCGGTGTACTGAATGGCGAAGAATTCAACTATGAAGGCAGATTTGACATTGGAGACGGAAAAGGTACAGGCGGCGGAAGTCTGATTGATCATATCCGTGATTTCAATCAAGGCATTCTGAATTCCACCAGTTATCCATATGACGATGCGGAACACAAGAAAGCTGCAAGAGAGACACTTGATGTATTTCTTCCGTTTCTGGAATCCAACGCACAGCTTACCGCAGAAGAACAGCAGATACTCTCTGATTTCAAAGCAAAGAATCCGATAAGGACAGAGCCGACACAAGAACAATCAACGGTTATCGCAGATTTCCGAGCAAAAACAGAAGAACTGTTTCATGAAATCAATGGCTATCACCCGGAGGATATTGAAAATACAGTCAGAAGTTTTATCACAGAATCTCTTGCGGAAAATTTTATAGAAGCAGAAATTGGTGAGATCATTGTGTCCGGTTCTCGCTGCCGAGGACTTGAAAAAGCAGAATCTGATATTGATGTTGTTGTGGAAATAAAAGGTTCTGCTCTGAAAGAGGATGCTCTTTTCAACCTCTTTCATGAAGAAGTTCCGGATATTGACGGTATTCTCATTGATATAAACCCGATTCGACCGGAAGAAACAGGCACTCTGGAAGCCTATCTTCCATCAGTAGAAGCTTATCTTTCAGAAAAGGCAGCAGAAATTGAAAATGTCCGGAATACAGAATCGGAAAGAACAGCAGATGCGATTGAAATTGGTGACAAATATCGTCTCAAGGGTATGTTCGGAGAAAAAGAAGTAACCGTTACTTCTATGCAGGGTGTTTACCCCGATGATGTTGGAATTACGGAACATCACAAGTCCGGTGCTATGGAATATGAGACTACAAGCAATATTGATAGATTCAAGCTACACCGTGAGGGAGAATATCTGGGTAAGGAAAATGAGGTTCTGCGTGAAGCAGCAGATACAGTCAAAATGACCTTATATCACGGTACAATGGCTAATTTCGATAGACTTCGTCCTGATTACAGAGGTGCAATTTGGACAGATACCGATTTTGCCAGAGCAGAGAGATTTGCAGGCAATCTTCCGGAAAGTAAAGTACTTACCTGTGAAGCAGAATTACAGAATCCTGCCCATTTTACGTTTGGAAGTGCAGAAAACTGGGATATTGATGAAACAATTCGTAAAGCAAGACAAAGCGGTCATGATGCAGCAGTGATTGATTTTCAATTTGCAGCAGAAGAAAACAGCTATTATCAATATGTACTGGAAAATGCACCGGACACGCCGGCATCCCAAGTCCTGGACAGCATTTTGGGTGTCAGCGGTGCAGATGCATTGGATGGAGAGTCTGTTGCTGCATTTGCACAGCGTATGGCGGACAATAATAACATTCTCCATAGCTATGTTGCAGTTCTGAATCCGGATTTAATTCGGATTACCGATAGAACATCTGTATATGAACCAGAAGAACGTAATGCAGAAGAAAAAGAGACGGATAGTCCTGATAACATTGATACATCTGAGATAAAAGAAGATACAGATACGCCCTTATTTACAGATGAAGCTGTATTCGAAGAAATTGCAAAAGCCGAACGTGCAGATGAAGAAAAGCCTTTTCACAATACTTATGGGGAACAGCTTTCTCTTTTTGGCGATGCACAAAAGAAAGAGCAATCCGTTCCGGTAAAGAAAACAACAGTAAAAGACAAATCGCCATCTCCGTTATTTGTCGGCGATGTCAATACAATCGCTGCATTACATGACGAAATTCTTCGTGGCAGCGGATTTCATGATGGTAAGCTTCGTATACAGGCATTTTATCAGGAAAATAATCCGGATACCAAATCTTTTGCAAATTTTCTGAAAAATGAATATGGAACAGGCGGTCACTCGGCAGACGATCCGATTGCTTTAGTAGGCTATGATTCTAAAGGGATTCAGTTTACCTTGTCGGATGAAAATGGCAGATTTAGCGAGAATACGTTTCATTTTACATGGACGGAAGTTGCGAAAAATACTGCGGAATTGATTGAAAAAGGTGTATATCTGAATCATACGGAACGTGAAGCCTACAGCAAATCAAAATCACCTGAAAAGGCAGAAGAACAATCGGATGTATTACAAACTGATGCACTTTCTGAACAGAATACAGCAGAAAAGTCAGAAAGCTTTACCATTACAGATGATTCTATTGGTGAAGGCGGTGCGAAAACCAAATTCCGAAATAACATTGCAGCCATTGAAACGCTGAAAATGCTGGAACAAGAAGAACGTCCTGCAACAGAGGAAGAAAAAGAAACCCTTTCCAGATATGTCGGCTGGGGCGGTATTCCGCAGGCTTTTGATCAAGACAATGCGTCCTGGAGCAAAGAATACACACAGCTGAAAGAACTGCTCTCCCCACAGGAATACAGACAGGCAAATGCTTCAGTTCTGGATGCGTTCTATACTTCTCCTACGGTTATTGACGGCATCTATGAAGCACTTGAGGAGTTTGGATTTACAGGTGGAAACGTACTGGAACCGGCTATGGGAGTCGGAAATTTCTTTGGCAGAATGCCGGAGGATATGCGGTCTGACAGCAAACTTTACGGTATTGAACTTGATGGTATTTCAGGAAGAATAGCACAGAAACTCTATCCCGATGCTGATATTGCGATTCAAGGATTTGAGAAGAATCATTTCCAGAACGGCTGCTTTGACGTTGCTGTAGGCAATGTCCCTTTTGGTGAACTGCATTTCAAGGATAACAAGCATGGTACGACCAAGCTGCATGACTATTTCTTTGCGGAAACACTGGATAAAGTCAAGAACGGCGGTATTGTGGCATTTGTAACATCAGCAGGTACGCTGGACAAACGTGATGAATCTACCAGAAAAATGTTAGCAGAACGAGCAGATTTGATTGGTGCAATTCGTTTGCCGGGCGGTAAAAATGGTGCATTTAAGGAAAATGCCGGCACAGAAGTTACAACGGACATCATCTTTTTGCAGAAAAATGAAAACAAAACTCCTGATCTCGAAAAAGAAGCATGGATTGCAATTGGTGAAACTGCGAACGGATTACCGGTAAACAGCTTCTTTGCAGAAAATCCGGATATGGTACTCGGTACGATTGTCGAAGGCAATAAGCTGTATGGCAGTGGTACAATGGTTATTGCAGAGGACGGATTTGATTGGAAATCTGCTTTGCATGATGTGGTTGGCAGACTCTCCGCTGAAATCAGTTCAGAGAAAACAAAAGAGGTATACGCCAGATCTGTTGACGGGATTGCGGTAAAGATTCCATCTGATCTGCGTAATTACAGTTTCTTTGAACAAGATGATCAGATATTTTTTAAGAGAAAAGAAAATGTCTGCCACAGAGTTTATGAGAAAGACAGCAGTCAGTTTGAACGAGCAAAAGCATTCATTACACTGCGTGATACCACCAGAGAATTGCTGGAAGCCCAGGAACTGGACAAGCCGGACAGTGTGATTCAGGAACTGCAAGCAAAGCTGAATACAGTTTATGATAACTTCTACGAGAATTATGGTCTGCTGCACAGTCAGAGCAACAAGCGTTATTTTTCAGATGATATTTCCTATAATCTGGTCGCAGGCTTAGAAAAGAAGTTTGACAAAAACAAACTGGAAGAAAAATCAGATATTTTCACAAAGCGAACCATTCAGCCGCCAAAAGCCGTCGAACACGTTGAAACTGCCCTGGAAGCATTGACTTTGTCTGTTGCAGAAACAGCCGGTGTCGATTTTGATTACATGAGCAAGCTGACCGGTATGACGGAAGCAGAACTCAAGAAAGATCTGATCGGCGAAATTTACAAGATTCCTCATACAGAAAATACATATCAGACAGCTTCGGAATATCTTTCCGGTGATATTCGTCAAAAGCTGATGGTTGCTGAAGAAGCAGCTTCCTATGATTCTGATTTTAATATCAATGTCAATGCTCTGAAAAATGCCATGCCGGAACCGTTGAAAGCCGGAGATATTGACGTAAAAATCGGAGCAACTTGGTTGGATCCTAAATATTACGAACAGTTTCTGTATGAAGCACTGCAAACACCGAGAAGCAACCGCAGTGATCTGAACCATTTTGCATGGCAGAGAGCCAGATTGATTACAGCAGAATACTCAGAACATACCGGCTCTTGGCATATCAATAATAAGAATCAGGATAATTCCGTTATTTCCAGACAGCAGTACGGCTCCAGACACATGAATGCCTATGAAATCATGGAACATCTGCTGAATCTGAAAGAGCCGAAAGTCTATAAGACAATAGAAGTTCCCGATGGCATGGGCGATACGAAAGAAAAACGTGTTGTGGATATTGATGCCACAAGAGTTGTACAGAAAAAGGCAGAAAAGCTGAAAGAATCCTTTAAGAAGTGGATTTTTCAGAATCCGGAAAGACGTGAAGCAATTGTAGAGAAATACAATGCCCTTTTCAATTCTGTCCGTCCTCGTGAATATGACGGTTCTCAGCTTTCCTTTCCGATGATGAATGCAGATATTCAGCTTCACGATCATCAGAAAAATGCCATTGCACACGCCATGTTCGGCGGAAATACGCTGTTTGCTCACTCGGTCGGTGCAGGCAAAACCTTTGAAATGATTGCAACAGCCATGGAATCCAAACGTTTGGGGCTGTGTACAAAATCAATGTTTGCTGTTCCGAATCACCTGACAGAACAAATCGGTGATGATTTTCAGAAACTTTATCCGTCTGCCAATATTCTTGTCGCAACCAAAAAGGACTTTCAGAAAGAAAATCGCCAGCAGTTATTTGCTAAAATTGCAACCGGAAATTTTGATGCTGTAATTATCGGTCATTCTCAGCTTGGCATGATTCCAATTTCAAAAGAGCGACAGGAAAATATGATTCAGTCGCAGATTGATGATATTGTGTCCGGTATTGAGGAACTGAAGCGAAGCGAGGGCAGCAAGTTTCAGATTAAAGCCATGGAAAGAACAAAAAAATCACTGGAAAAGAATCTGGACAAACTACAGAAAAACCACGATGATACCATTACTTTTGAGCAGCTTGGTGTCGATAAACTGTTTGTTGATGAGGCTCACGAGTTCAAAAATCTCTTTACGCCAACCAAATTGAATAATATCTCCGGAATTTCCACTTCTGCTTCTCAGAAAGCCCTGGATCTTTTTATGAAGTGCAGATACCTGGATGAAAAAACGGGTGGAAAAGGAGTTGTCTTTGCCACAGGCACACCATTGAGCAACAGCGTTACCGAATTGCATACCATGATGCGTTATCTGGAATATGATTTTCTGAAAGATCACGGGCTTGCTAATTTTGATAACTGGGTAACGGTGTTTGGTGAACAGAAAACAGACTGGGAACTTGCTCCCGCCGGAAACAAGTTTAAAGAACGCACCCGTATTGCAAATTACAGCGGAATGCCGGAACTGATGTCCATGTTCAAACAGATAGCAGACATTCGCACAGCGGATACTTTGCAGCTTGACGTTCCGGAATGCGATTACAAGGTTGTCAACGTTGAAGCAACACCATTCCAAAAGGAACTGGTAGACGAACTTGCGGACAGAGCTGATGCCATCAATGCCGGAAATGTAGATCCATCTATTGACAATATGCTGAAAATCACTTCCGATGGACGCAAACTGGGACTGGATCCTCGTTTGATTGATCCATCATTTGAGGATAACCCTGAGACAAAGCTAAATCAATGCGTTGAAAATGTTGCCCGTATTCATGCAGAAACAGCAGAAGATAGACTGACACAGATTATCTTCTGCGACTTAGGCGTACCGCATAAAACCGGAAGCACAGCAGAAGCGGAAAAATCCGAGGACAGCAAATCATCTTCAGAACGAGATTCATTAGAGGAAGAATGCGATTTCTGTGTTTACGATGATATTAAGAAAAAACTGATAGCCAAAGGAATTCCGGAAAGTGAAATTGCCTATATTCACAATGCAAAAACTGAAAAGCAGAAAACAGAATTATTTGACAAGGTCAGAAGCGGTGAAGTGCGTGTTCTTTTGGGTTCAACTGCTAAAATGGGAACCGGTACGAATGTTCAGAAAAAACTGATTGCAGTTCACGATCTGGATATTCCCTGGAGGCCGGCTGATCTGGAACAACGTGCCGGAAGAATCATTCGTCAAGGCAATGAAAACAAAAATGTATCCATATATCGTTATGTGACAAAAGGTACATTTGATGCGTACAGTTATCAGACACTGGAGAAAAAGCAGAGATTCATCTCTCAGATTATGACTTCCAGAGAACCGGCAAGAAAATGTGAAGATGTGGATCAGCAGGCTCTTTCCTATTCTGAAATCAAGGCACTTTGTACCGGTGACGAACGTATCAAGGAAAAACTGATGTTGGACAATGAAGTAAAAGAACTGCGTGTACTTGCAAGCGAGCATCAGAATACGGTTTACGAAATGCAGGATAAAATCAAAGCTTTTCCGGAAAGAGAAAAACGTTTGACAGCTGCATTGGAGAATCTTCGTTCCGATCGTGAACATTTGCGAACGCTGCCGATTGACGCAGAAACAAAGCTGCCTGTATTCAGAATTACAATTGGTGAAACAGAATACACAGACAGAAAAGAGGCTGCAAAAGCTTTTGAGCGTGCGGCATTGGCAACTTCAAGAGCAGATACCCCTGTAAAAGTAGGAGAATTTCAGGGTTTTTCATTATCCATTACGGTTCATAGTCCGGCTATGGGCGGCGGTATGAGTGCTGTAATGCAGGGGGAACATTCTCACACAACTAATCTGATTGAAAGCTTTGCTCATAATCTTCGCCGATTAGAGGGCTGTCTTTACAATATAGACCGCAGAATTGACGATGTGAACAACAGCCTTGCCAAGCTGAGAGTAGACTACACAGAAGCACAGAAGATTGTAGCGGAACCCTTTCCACTGGCAGACGAACTTGCAGAAAAGGAAGAACGTCTGAAAGTCCTTACAGATGAACTGAATCAAGCTGCCATAGAAGCCAAGAAAAATGCTCCTAAGAAAGAGAAAACCTGCTACTTCGAGCGGGCAAAGCTTAAGAGAGAAGCTGTTCGAATTGCAAGAAGAATTCCGGAAAAGGCGGGGAAAACAAAATCACAGGAAAAGAATATATAGAAATTTAATCATACCTGTCATGTGCAAATTTGCAGTTAACAGGTATGATTTTCTTGTATAATAAACCCCCGGTTAAACTGGGTTCAAAAAGCTTAAAGCTATGAGTAGAAAAAAATAACCTCCAGAGTTATAATAAGGTTAAGGTTTGCCAACCTAACAATAAAAAAACAAAGGAGGTATCATCATGAAAAGAGACGATGTAAGTAGTTTAGCACATTTGAGCAAGTACCATATTGTGTGAGTCGAAAGGAACGAGGTCATAGAAGCAGAAGCGTGTCCAGATCACATCCATATACTGATATCAATACCGCAAAAATACAGTGTAGCACAAATTACGGGATATCTGAAAAGGAAGGGGGCGTTGATAATATTTGATCGTCACGCAAATCTGAAATACAAGTATGGAAATCGACATTTTTGGTGTCGAGTATACCCTTTATAGGGCCTTCTCAAACCACCTACTTAACGGGTGGCTTTGGCCACAGTAAAAACATAAAAATATCAAAAGCCAAAGCAGTCAATTAGTTATATTGTTTTCAGTGACTTGCCTAGATTTAACCAATTCAAAAAGTTCAATAAATGCATTGCATGCATTCGGATTTGTATTCATATCATAACGTTCATTAACAAATTGCCCATTGCTATTTCTAGTTCCAACTGTTATTTTAGGATTATTCTTGCCATAATCAATTATTGTAAATCTAGATTTAAGCTGGCTATCAGGTAAATTATGAACATATATTTCAGCACCAAGGTCATTTAGATGATCTGTGATAGCTGTTTTGCGATAAAGACAAATTGTAAGTTCTTTATTTCTAGCCTTTCGTTCAAGCGTATTTAAAATGTCAAGCGATTCATCTGCCCAAGTTAAATCTCGCGTAAAAATAACTGTTCTTGAACCTTTATTCAACCAATTTAATAAATACTTATTCACTTGATCAGTTGTGTTATGTACAGAAGAATTGTAATTAGACTTATAAAAAGAATAAATTTGTGCCCAAATATATATGATTGCCAATATTCCCACAAAGAAAATCACTACTAAACGAATTTCAGATCGTAGTTCATCAACTTTATATAAAGATAAAATAGATGATACCCAACCTGAAATTGAAAAAAGGATATTAAATAAAAGTTTTACCCATTTCCATATCATCTTACCCATTTCCCCGCTTTATTTTCATGACAGTTGTCAATATTTCATTTGCAACAACATCAATAGGTCTATTTGCATCAATTATGCATATGTTCTCGCTTGAATTCAATTTTTTAAAGACCTCAAAAAATTGAATTCTTGTTTTTCTCATTACTTCTTCATTGTTTTCAAAAATCTCCAAATGTGCTCTTTCACTATCTACTCGTTTTTTGCATTTTTTTGAATCGACATCTAAAAAAATGCACAAGTCTGGCTTGATGATTTGAGGACAATTTAAATTCATATCAATAAGCCACTGTAAATCAGTATCTAAACCTTGATACGCAAAGGAAGAATAATAATAGCGATCACAAATGACATCTTTTCCCTCTTTGAGAAATTTCTGAATTCCCCAAACAGGATTCACATTATGAGATATGCGATCCGTTAAAAAAAGGCTCGCCAACTCTGAAGACTCTCTCTTGTAATTATTACTCAAGGTATCTCGAATTAAGCCGCCTGTAGCTGAATTAGTAGGTTCTGCAGTAACATAGACATCTCTTCCCATCAATGTTAATTTTTCCTTGAGCATAGCAATTTGAGTGCTTTTACCTGATCCATCTAATCCTTCAAATACAATAAATAATGGCTCATTTACCTTTTTAGACGACTTATAAAAAGAATCATTAAATAAAATATCGTGAGAAAAATATAAACTCGTTAAAACTTCTCTATCCAATTTTGATTTGGATGCCTTTTCTTCAAAAGTCTTAATAAAAATCTCTGGATTTTGAGTATCTGCAGCATACTCACCATCAGTACAACACCACAAAAAAACATCCAAAATTGTATCAAAATCTTCTGTAATATGAGCAGACTTCTCAAACCAGTTTTCTAAACGTTGTTGATCAATTTGATCAATGTGTTTAGAAATAAAGTCAACTGTTGGTTTTTCTAAAATTAATAGCTTTAAATTAGATAACATAATTGAATTCTCCTTTGATATGATACGATCATATTGCTATATGATTATTATACTCGTTTTTTTCGAAAAAGTCAATAGAAAAAATCAATTACCCACGGCAACAGTATTTACTTTTGAGGGGAAAACAGAAGAAGGGTCAAAAAGAATATCAAGAAAAAGCGTGGGTTCGAGAGCAGCCCTGAACATAAGCCGCTTTTTGCTGATATGTTTATACTGGGCTTGAGAAATCAGGTTCAGTGCAGTTTTATGTAAAACATTAAGATTCAGCGGAGAATTGTCCTTTCTTGCCCTTGAGGCAGCCTCACGAAAAACAACATCAAGGCACCAGTGAAGTTGGCTTTCAATAGCCCAATGCTTTCTTACAGAATCTGCAAATGCTTCAAGATCCATAAGCAAAGTAATAATAAAATATCTCGTAAATTCACGGATCTCGCCATTTTCCGTAATTGTTGACCTTGCACATCCAAGTGCGTTTAATCCCTTCCATTCATTTTTTGTTCCAGCCATAATAAATCTGTTAAAAGCTGACACTCTCTTTTTTCAATTCTTCCATGCCCTTTCTCAATTGTTGTTTTTGAAGAAATACTGGCAGAAAACTCTTTGAAATAGTCCTCGGTATCCTTGTACAATGCAGGCTGATTTTGCTTTAATCCGATTGTGTAATCCGCTTTCTTGTCAATTATCTTTTCTACAATTTTCTTCTGACAACTCATAGCATCAGCTGTTACAATGTCACCTTTCACATCAATCAAATCGAGCAGTTCAGGGACAGCAGTTATCTCGTTTGTCTTTTCCTCAATGCAAATTTCTCCTAATGTAAGCTGATTTTCAGTTACAAATGCGCTGACAACATGATATACCCTATGCTTGTCGTTTCCACTCCCACAGATCGTTTTTCCGTCTATCGCAACGGTTCCCCGGCTGTTTCTTTCGACCGATATCCAGTTTATCAGGCATGACGAAAGTTCAGCTGGGTTCAATTTTTCAAATACTCGTCTGAATGTATCACTGTCGGGTATCCCATTCGTTGGATATTTTTGATTTCTTCTTTTGGTTCTTCTATTTTCATATCTCTATTTTGCTACTTTTATGTTGAAATTTGCCCAATAAAGTGACACTTTAATTGATTAGGCAAAACATTACGCTTTTGAATAACACAAGAATTAAACTATAAAATCAAAATGGATTCCCAGGCTTATCGTTTTATTATGTAAAAGTGCTATATCAATTTATTTAGCGCAATTAAAATATGCAGAATATGTACAAAAGTAAATGCGATGCCTTGAATCAATTTCATGGTAATTCAACGAATAAACAAAACTATAATCGAAACGCAACTACATAAATCACCATAATTGTTTTGAAAAATAAAAATATGTTATTTAAAGAATCAAATCTCAAATTTGCAATACCATTGCATAACGCACTCCCAGTTCAATCTAGGGGCAAAAACTGTTCCCATTGTGAAAATTCGAGACTTGTGCTTATGATGAAGTGGGTTCGTTCTGGTATGATCTGAAAGAGCAATTTCTGACTGGTGCCTGTCTGAGTTCGTTGATTATCAGCATAGCTCTATCTTGCAAGCTTAGACAGCCTGCTTAGTTGCAGGGATGCTTATTTGACAAAGCATTAATATGCGTTGTGAGATGCTTATTGATGTTTATAAAGCTGATATGTAATTTGTTCGAGTTGTCCACATAGTATTCCAAAAAGCAAACAATTAGAGTAAATTGTATCGGCTTAAAAACATATCTAAAGTACTTTCCTTAAAAATATCCTTTGCAAAAAATCGCCCACTAAACAGGTAATTTAAGTAAACCCATGAGGGCATACGGACAGTCTTCCTTAAGTGAACTGGGAAATCCCGCTAATTGCGTTATCAGCTACGCCCTAAGAGGGGGGGCTCCTTTTATTATTTTATCCCAATTCTGTTCTGTATTGCTCATCTAAAATAAAAATCAAAATTCCCCAATATATCCATATATTTTTAGGACAATACATCTCAACAATACGAAAAAGAATTGGGACATTATTTTTCCCTATTATATCGCATAGCACATAAGATATATGAGCACCCGGTTGCTAAATGCAGCTGAGATTTCTACAAGACGGACAGTGGCAGTATTCTCAAAGGTTAGTATGCTGTTTGTCATATGTTCCTGCTGATGTTGCCCAGCTAGGTTGGCATGAACGTCTGTGAAATGGGATATCATTATAAGTTACTATCATCGTGTCATATTAGCTATAGAATTTTTTAAGTAATATCATATAAGCACATAAAAATCTGTAGTTTTAAATATATTTTAAGTTCAAGATGAAATACGAGAGTTCTTGATGTATATGTTAGTAAAATATCAATATCGTATGTTCTGTCATTATAAAAAGTAGTATTTATTCACATTATCCTGTCGCTTTTTAGGAACACAGGATAACTTCAAATTATATAAGGTCGTTAATAAAGGACTCATTATCATCCTGTACTTGGCGAGGGATAGTATGGAAATTATTAAATTTTGGGAACGTGTTAAAGTGCCAGTTTCACAGGCAGAGTTAAATGTAGTTCTCATCGCACATGTACGCGAACCGCGCGGACATGTGAATATTACACAACTTCAGTGTAGCGAAACAGAGCGTTTTTCTATAGATGAATTTAACGAAATATATCAAGGTGTTGTTGATGCGGGATATTTTGTACAAGCCGTTTACTTTAATGAAATTGAATTTATAACAGACTACATTGAACGTCCAGAACGATATAAAAGCAGCTTAATATATACTCTGGCAAGAAATGGATTAGGCGATAACAAAAAGACGATTATTCCCTCATTCTGTGAATTGATCGGTCTAAGGTATACAACTTCATCTTCATTATCATGTGCATTAGCCCGTAATAAATATTATTTCTCTTCATTATTCAATACTCATAATGTACCAGTGCCAAAGAGTTGGTTATATACTGAAAATAAAACTTGGTTGAACGGTACACCTAAAACTGGTACAAAGGTTATTTATAAACCAGCTTTCGAGTCTGCCAGTCAAGGAATAAGTGAATCCAAGATTGTTGAATTTTCTGCCGAACAAAGCACTAATCTATTAAGTGTAAGCCATATCGTTCAAGAGTATGTAGATGGTTTTGAGTGTGAGGTTCCTATATTTAAAGTGCGAGATACTGTATATGTTTTACCACCAGTTGGTATTGACCTTAAAGGAAAGAGCATTTTAGACGAAGATGCTTCTGAACATAATCAATATGGATTTTACCAATTGGACAAACATTTTCCGTCGAAAACCATTGACACCATTCAAAATGCGGCGGAAAGGGCTTTCCGCCTACTACAGATGGATGTATATGGACGAATAGATTTCCGTATTACGCAAAATGGAGAACCGTTTATATTTGATGTATCTACGACACCATATACCACAAAACATAGCTCATTTGCATATGCATTTGACCTGTTGGGATTTGAATACTGCGATATATATCGAGCAATCATTTCAGCATCTTTAATGCGTAAATAAAACTACATTTAGAAAGACAAAAATTGCAAATCGGATAATAGAAAACCGCGTCCCCAAAAATAACATGAGGCGTCTTGAAGATGACTACATTTCATATTAATAACACTATGATACTTAAATGGATCGCCAATAATTTCTGTTACATTATTTAACAAATCCTCTTGAACAAATTGCCTTTTTTGAAGAATTACTCGATAGTGTCGAAGAAGCGGAGCGTCAAGTGATTTTAATTTCATTAGAAAACTCTTTGCACTTGTTACATCTCCTTTTAGCAAAGCATTCGCATAATTTAAATCATATAAGTAATATTGATAAAACTCATCAAGATTTGGAAGCAATCGATTTGTATTCAATAGATCTGATTCCCATGTGTTTGTCTGACATAACATAGATAAGCCTATATAATTGAAAAGAACAACATGCGATACCTCGTCATACTGATGTCCAATTATTTTAGAAAATCGACTAGCAGCTTTCTGTGCTGCTACTAAGATTTTATCTCTATCTCCACAAGCACTCCTTTCCTCAGTTAGAAATATTAATAGTATTTTATTATTTTCTACTTTGTACTGGCTTGGATAATACCAACCATCGCTACTGTTTATCATTGAAATACATTCTTTTATAGCCTTTTTAGCAATTGGGTATTCCCCTAAAACAATAGCATTGCCAGAATGATTACATAAAGCCATATATATACCATTTCGATTAAAGTGTTTTTTATAGAACTGAATACTCTGTTCAGTTTGGCGACATGCAATTATAGCAGGATAGTAAAGAGCTGCCTTTCTATTATAACACGCCTCAAATTCATCAAATTCAGGAATTCCCATATGATCTTGGATTATTCGAATGATCTTATTTTTAAGGATATTAACTTTCTTGTGATCATTTGAGCGGTCAATATATGCATCTAACAATACTAATGCGGCTCGACAACATTGTTCATCTTCTAAATAACCAATAACTTCAATGGTGTTATAGAGTTCATTAGCAGATTGAACAATCAGTCTTAGATCCTCTGCTAACTGAATATGGCATAAAAGAATAAGTCGTTGACACTCGGCCAAGCATGCTGGAATAAGACGGCTAGGTGTGATTGCTTGGAAATGTATTAATGCATTTTTATAATTGTATTTTACAAATTCTTGATAACCCCGAGTAAACTCGACTAGTACATGACGCTGTGTGTCAATAGTACTAGTGGGAAGACGATTGATTAATTCTTCAATTTCATTCAATATGTTATAAACATCACCAACATTGACAGTTTCAACCGAACGTCTAAAATAGGCTAAAAGTAAAAGTTGCCATGCTTCCACAATTGTCTTCGTATCGGACAATTGTAAGCTTAGAGCTAAATGCTTTCCTCGAGAGTAATAATCCTCAGGATGGTTTTTTTGCAGAAATTCAGAAAATTTATGGTGGTAATATCTTTCTTTTTTCGCAAGTTTAGCTTTGAAGTAATTCTTAACTTTATCGCTGACAAAAAGGAATCTGTTTTCGCCTTTAATAAACATACGTTCTTCTGCTAGCTGGAGATATTCTTCGGCAAGATATTCTGCTTCATATTCGTCTTCGGGTGTGGGATCTAGAAAAAAAGCAGCCTCGTCTCTCGAAAAGCAACTATCAATTATTGAAAGTGAGCCCAGGATTTTACGTACTTCTTGCTTTTCTGTAGGCAAACGGTTGCATCTACGCTCCATAATTTCATCGAAATCATTAGCACCTTTTCCGTTCTCGTCATAATAATTTGCTGCCATAATAGCTAAAGATATATCATTACCAGCACAAATACGTATATCTTCAATGCATATTTGTTCTGCATGTCCATTTTCACGTAAAATATGCAATAAGCTCTCATCTGGAATATTAGGGATCTTTATATTATCCCAATGAACTGGAACTTGTATAGACATTTTGTTTTGAGAAATAATTAACACATTTAAATTGTATTCAGACAATACTCCTAATTCGGGATGCATTATTTTTTGAAGTAATTGTTTTGAAGGTGTATCCCACAATTCATAGTTATCTGCAATAAAGAGAATTTTTTGTTCGGAAGCTGTCTGCTTTTTTATATTGGAAATAATAGCTTCTTCGCTCGATGTTAAGATATAGTTTGTTGAAGCTTTAGCAATTGATGTTCCAAATTCAAGTGAAATTGGAACCGGTAAAAAACTAATTCCAAATGAAATATTGCTTTCAAGATTAAGTTTCTTTTTTGAATATAGCCTAGTTCCAATATGCCATGTTAAATATGGAGATAAACTAGAATCAATCCCTTCAAGATAAAAGATAGTCCATCCTTCGAGCAGTTGATTTGCTAAACCGAGCGCAATTGTGGATTTGCCGCTTCCGACATCGCCATACAATGTGATACCTTTATTTTTGTCGTCAGTTATTAGTTTATCGTAAAGTTTGTCTACTAATTCCTGTTCAAATTTAGCTAAAGACATATGCTCACCTCAGAATCGACCTTATATAATTTGAAGTTATCCTGTATTGAATTCTAGTAAGTTTATTATACACCTTTTTCTCTTTAAAATCAACACAATCTTGCTGATTATGCAAAAAAATATATCGACATTATTCGACAAAAGGAAGATTATGATATATAATGTAATCATACTCAAGTAAAGGAGATATATAATGATAAACTTAAACCTACAAACTGAATTATTTCTTACCTATTGTAAGTCAAGAAAATCTTTAAGTGACAAAACGATTAAAGCCTACAAAATTGACCTTAGGCAGTTTTCGGAGTATACAAACAGCATATTTTCTAAAGAAATGATTTGCCGATATATCGATATGCTCCATACAGAATTCAAGCCAAAAACAGTAAAGAGAAAAATTGCTTCTATAAAAGCTTTTACACACTATCTCTTGATTCAGGATATCATTGAAATCAATCCATTCAATAAAATTGATGTTTCTTTCAAAGAACCTGTAGTTCTTCCTAAAACAGTTCCTCTTAATACAATCAACAGTATCTTAACTTGTGCTTATGATTCATTTTCAAAAGCTAAAACAGATCATTTGAAGCGTAGCATCATTCGTGATATTGCAGTTATAGAAATTCTTTTTGCAACTGGAGCTAGAGTATCAGAAATTTGCAATCTTACTCCTTCGTCTATTGATTTAGAAGATCATAATATTAGAATTTTTGGAAAAGGTTCTAAAGAACGAATGATTCAAATTGAGAATCCAGAGGTTTTAAAGGCACTTCAAACCTATTACGATTTGTTCCAAGAGGATATACGGATATGTGGATTCTTCTTTGTCAACAAGTTACACCATCGTCTTGCAGAACAGTCCGTTCGTGAAATAATCCGAAAATATACAGTTATGACAGGGGTTAATATACATATTACCCCACATATGTTCCGACATTCTTTTGCTACTTTACTTCTCGATGAAGATGTCGACATTCGCTACATACAGAAATTGTTAGGACATAGTTCTATCACAACTACACAAATTTATACCCATGTTTCCATGGCTAAGCAAAAAGAAATTCTTTCTGTTAAGCATCCTAGAAACAGAATAAAAGTTAATATAAAATGATACTCACTATTAAAATTTTATATATAATTCTTAAGTATCGCATAATAATAGTAATTTTATACTATTGAACAAATTACAACTTGTCGCTGTGTACCGCCCTCAATCGTGATATCTTCTAATGCAAAACAAGCAACAAATGTAAATTCATTAAGTCCTGTTACATTCTAGGAAATTACAATGTGCGACAGTGAAGAAAGGCAGAAAATTGATTTCAATTGATTAGGACAAGTTTGCTAAGTTGTATGATGAATGGAAAGTCAAAAAAGTTACAGCAAGAGATTTTATGCGTAACCGCCAACCACACCCTAACGTTGATTCGGCACTAAAAAAGCGATAAAATAGTTCCAAAGGGATTTACCCCG
>ERZ506938.129-NODE-129-length-45817-cov-4.882304_pt1 | contig 45817 bp, 43 predicted proteins | sample MGYA00513172_ERZ506938 | MGnify/ENA metagenome assembly ERZ506938
AAGTCCATCGAGGAAGTGAAGGACAAGCTCATTTCCATGGACCTCAATTTGAAGCAATAGGAGATTTAAAGATGAGGCACAACTATAAGGGCCGCAAGCTTGGCACTGACTTCAGCCATACCAAGGCCATGAAAAAGAGCCTTGTTGCTGCGCTGTTCACCAACGACCGCATCAAGACGGTTGAGGCGCGCGCCAAGGAAATCCGCCCCGATGTAGACAAGATCATCACCTGGGCAAAGAAGGGCGACCTGCATTCCCGCCGTCTTGCTATCGCAGCACTCGGTGACAAGGAACTGGTACGCGAGGTATTCGAGAAGGTTGCTCAGGGTCAGTTCGCTGATCGTCAGGGTGGCTACACTCGCATCATGAAGCTTGGTAACCGCAAGGGTGACAACGCTTCCATGGTAATCATGGAGCTCTGCACCGAGCCGGTACAGCCCAAGGAAAAGGCTGAAAAGCCTGCAGCTAAGAAGGAAGCTCCCAAGAAGGAAGAAAAGCCTGCAGAGGAGCCTAAGGCTGAAGAGGCAACCGAAGAGGCTGCTGAATAGTTCTAGCGCTATATAGCTTTCAAAGGACCCGTTCGTAAGAGCGGGTCCTTTTTGCTTTTATGCGGCCAATAGGCTCAACACGCAGCTTTCGATATCCTATGCCTCATGCGGCGATGTTGCAGGAGCGCCATCTAAGCGCATTTCGCTGCCGTTTCAGCTCCATGGCGACCGCTGACCTTCAAGGCAGCAAAGATAAGCCCATAGAGCCCTCAACAACGTTCTGCGAAATTGCGATGGATCAATTTCAACAAGACCGTGGCGAAAACGTGATGTTCCAATTCTGTTCCGCATACCCGATTACTATGGGTAACGCACTTTATGCTCTCATTGCGAATAAGAAAGTCGGGCTGATTTCTCATATGGCACGTTTTAGCGGGAACAGTAATTTTAAACATCGTATGGCTCAATGGATGATGGGTCGATATGGTATCGATGAGCTCACCCAGGCTCTGATGCTTTTGGGATGCGCCTTCGTTCTGGTGAATTTCTTCGCGCATTCGAGCATCTTGTCAACGCTTGCTCTGCTGCTCATGGCGTTGGGCATTTTCCGTTGCTATTCAAAGAACATCGCAGCAAGGGCGCGCGAGTTGGCCAAGTATCAAGAGCTTATGGTGAAGCCCAAGGCCTGGTGGCGTCTATTTAATAAGAAGTGGATCAATCGCAAAACCACGATCTACTTCAAATGTAAAGGATGCGGGGCGGTTTTGAACGTGCCAAAGGGCAAGGGGAAGATTCTCGTTACCTGCCCAAAATGCGGCGCTAAAGAAGAGAAGCGTTCGTAACCTCAATTCTCTTGGTGGATAGTATTATCACCATGTAATCCACATAATGTGTTCGTAATTATTCTTGCATACTACATATAGTATGTTTCCTGCCCAAAAATACTGTGCCGCTTAGAAAATCAAGGGGTTATTTATAAATTTCTTGGGCGTAATATAGGCATCGCTAGCTTAACCACTGCTAGCGTAGCGATCGCTATAGATACAAGAAGCGACCTTCAATAAGGGAAGCCACCTTCTCATCGGGGAAGCCACCTTTCCGCTTGGATATATTTTGTTAGGGGAGCGTATGAAAATCATCAAGCGCGACGGCTCCGAAGCTGTTTTCGATTTGAGCAAGATTGCCAACGCCATTAAGGGTGCAAGCGATGAATCGCCCGAAAGCGAACGTTTAACCGCTCGCCAAATCGATTACGCAGCACATAACGTTGCCGATTTATGTGAAACTGCGGGCCATACCGTTTCCGTTGAGGAAATCCAAGATATGGTCGAAAACGAGATTATGGCGCTTCAGAAGTTTGAAGTTGCCCGTCGGTACATCATTTACCGCTACGTGCAGAACATCAAGCGTCATTCCAACACTACCGATGACAAGATTCTTGCCCTCATCGAATGCAACAATGAAGAGGTCAAGCAGGAAAACTCCAATAAGAACCCTACGGTAAACTCGGTTCAGCGCGACTACATGGCAGGCGAGGTTTCCAAAGACCTTGCTACCCGTATCCTTCTTCCCGAAGATGTTGTGAAGGCGCATGAAGAGGGCGTTATCCATTTTCACGATTCCGATTACTTCGCGCAGCATATGCACAACTGCGACCTGGTAAATTTGGAAGACATGCTGCAGAACGGAACGGTTATTTCTGGCACGCTCATCGAAAAGCCCCACAGCTTTTCTACGGCATGTAACATTGCAACTCAGATCATTGCTCAGGTTGCATCGAGCCAGTATGGCGGTCAGTCCATTTCTCTTACGCACCTTGCTCCGTTTGTCGAGGTTAGCCGCAAGAAGATTCGCCGCGATGTGATTCGCGAGCTTAATGAAGTTGGCGTAGAGCCTTCTGCTGAGCAGCTTTCGCGTATCGTTGAAGGCCGTCTGCGCGATGAGGTTCGCCGTGGCGTTCAGACCATCCAGTATCAGGTGGTAACGCTCATGACCACCAACGGTCAGGCTCCGTTCGTTACCGTATTTATGTATCTCAACGAAGCACGCTCCGAGCAGGAGAAGCACGACCTTTCTATCATCATTGAAGAAGTGCTGCGTCAGCGCTATGAAGGCGTAAAGAATGAAGAAGGCGTGTGGATCACCCCGGCATTCCCGAAGTTGATCTACGTGCTTGAGGAAGACAACATCACCGAGGATTCCCCCTACTTCTACCTTACCCAGCTGGCTGCCAAGTGCACGGCAAAGCGCATGGTTCCCGACTACATCTCCGAGAAGAAGATGCGCGAACTGAAGCTTTCCAAGGGAGAAACCCCTGGTAACGGCGATTGTTACACCTGCATGGGTTGCCGCTCCTTCCTCACCCCCGATCGTTCGGGCAATGGATACGGCAATGTGGCAAATGCGGGAAACTACGAACCAGGCAAGCCCAAGTACTATGGCCGTTTCAATCAGGGCGTTGTTACCATCAACCTGGTTGATGTTGCTTGCTCTTCCTATCGCGACATGGACAAGTTCTGGAACATCTTCGAGGAGCGTCTGGAGCTTTGCAAGAAGGCGCTGATGTGTCGTCATGATCGTTTGAAGGGCACCCTTTCCGATGCCGCTCCTATTCTGTGGCAGTATGGTGCGCTTGCTCGTCTGAAGAAGGGTGAGCCCATCGACAAGCTTCTTTATGGTGGCTATTCCACCATCAGCTTGGGATACGCTGGTCTGTATGAATGCGTGAAGTACATGACGGGCAAGAGCCATACCGATTCCGAAGCAACGCCGTTCGCCATGGCCGTTATGCAGAAGATGAACGACAAGTGCACGGAATGGAAAGCCGAAACCGACATCGATTTCAGCCTGTATGGCACGCCGCTCGAATCCACCACGTACAAGTTTGCCAAGTCCCTGCAGCGTCGTTTTGGCAATATCCCCGGCGTTACCGACAAGGGCTATATCACCAATAGTTATCACGTTCATGTGTCCGAAGAGATCGATGCATTCAAGAAACTCGAATTCGAAAGCCAGTTCCAGCAGCTTTCGCCAGGTGGGGCAATCTCATACGTGGAAGTGCCTGATATGCAGGACAACCTGAAGGCCGTTGTCCGTGTGATGCAGTACATCTACGACAACATCATGTACGCAGAGCTGAACACCAAGAGCGACTATTGCCAGGAATGTGGCTTCGACGGCGAGATTCAGATCGTCGAAGACGACGGAAAACTGGTTTGGGAGTGCCCGCATTGCGGCAACCGCGACCAGGAAAAGCTCAATGTCGCTCGCCGTACCTGCGGCTACATTGGCACCCAATTCTGGAACCAAGGTCGCACCGAAGAAATTCGCGACCGCGTTCTGCACCTGTAAACACCGTTGCGCCCCCCCCAGGGGGGGGCGCAACACACGGAGGTGCTGTACGACCTGAGCGGGAAGGGCTGCCCCCCTGGGGCCAACTCTTCCTTGGGCGATTTCTTGCAAAAGAAATGTATAACGGGATGATTCATGAACTACGCCAACATTAAATATCGCGATATTGCTGATGGGGAAGGGGTACGCACCACCCTGTTTGTATCGGGATGCTCTCATCATTGCAAGAATTGCTTTCAGCCCGAAACCTGGAGCTTTTCCTATGGGCAGGAATTTACCACCGAGATTGCCGATGAGGTGCTGGCAACGCTCGACGATTTCTTCGTTGACGGCTTGACGTTTTTGGGTGGCGAACCTATGGAGCCGGAAAATCAGCACGGATTGCTTGAGCTGGCAAAACGCGCAAAGGCGCTGCACCCCGAAAAAAGCATCTGGTGCTATACCGGCGATATCTACGAAGACTTGGTTGATGCCGCCTCGCCTCGTCATACCGAGGAAACCGATGAGCTGCTAGGCTTGATTGACGTGCTGGTGGATGGCCCCTATATCGACAGCTTGCATGACATCACCTTGCGTTTCCGGGGTTCGTCGAATCAGCGCGTTATCGATATGAATGAAACGCGCAAGACTGGCGAAGTGGTGTTGTGGAAAGACGAAGAGGTGTACAGCACCCATTCGATGTAGCCGCTGGTTTTTATAGCGAGAATAGCGCCCGTCGGGATCGAACCGAAACGCTAACCATCCCGTCATAAAGAAACTAGTTTCTTTATGACATTCCAAGCTAAGAGAAGGATCGGCACTGCCGGTCCTTCTCTGCTTTGATGCAAAATAGGACGAGCAAGAAAGGCTGTGAAAAAATGTTCAGGGAGCAGTTCCACGGAAGCTTGACATAATAATTCTTTGTTCTTCTAAAGTAAAACCCCAGCTCAAATACGGTTCGTATTAACGAACCTATGCCAGATAAGGCATTTTGGACAGAATAAGATCCGCATGTATGCAAAAAAGAAAGGTATTTCATGTCGGATCACGCACATAGCGCTTCTCCTCAAAAAGCTCTTTTTAGTTTTATTTTGGCGATCGTTTTGGTTGTGGGGTTGATTCCCTCGGCAGCATATGCTGAAGGGACTCCAGAGAAGAAAGAGGATTCTTCTTCGCTTTTAAACAAAGAAGCCACAGAAGCGGAATATGATGAAACGCTGCAGCTTTGGAAAACAACGAAAGGCGTTACGGGAGTAAAGACTGACGAGCGTGATCCTGCTACAGGGGAAGAAAACTTCCATGATTATGGCGCTGTGCTTGGTGAGACTATTCCTGCCCAGGTGTATTTCAAAATCGATGAAGTGGCTCAAGAGAATGGACAAACTCGTAAAGAGGTTTCTATTCTTTGCTTTGATCATGGAGTAAAGGAATTTGAAGTACCTGCAGAAATTGACGGAAATCCTGTGGTTTCGGTGGGTACGGTAAACAACGGAAGCTGGTTGCCAAGCCCGGCGAGCGATTATCTTAATGCGGGTCCAGGCCCACTTGAGCGAATCACCTTTGCAGAAGGTAACCAGATCAAATCCATTGGATACCTTGGGTATTCTCATATAACTGAAATTAGCATTCCTTCTACCGTTGAAACTTTAGGTGATTCTGTTTTCGACGAATGTGCCTATCTAAAAACAGTGAATTGGAATGATGCAAAAATTACTACCATTCCGCAAGAGGCGTTCCGGAATTGCTCTAGCCTTGACGATGAAGTAGTAGAGACCCTTCCTTCCTCGGTGACGACAATTAAGCACGATGCCTTTTACGGTTGTGGTGCGGATGGAAGTCAATCTGACGAGGACTTTGGTAAGAGTTATTTTACTGATTTAGTTATTCCGGATACGGTTGAAACTATTGAGTCGGGTGCGTTTGAGCATTGTCCGTTTTTAACATCAGTCAAGATTGGTGCTAGTGTAAAAAGTATTGGCGATGGAGCGTTTGCTGCTAACCCTTATCTAACTGAATTGACCTTACCTCAAAATGTGCAAGTTATAGGTTTTGCGCCGTGTGATTCTTCGGCTACTTTTTCCATTCTTAATCCAGATATTCAGTTCACAAGTTACGAAGAACCTAGCTATGACGAGAAAAGAGACTTTGCCGTTGACGGAAAGGTCTATTACAAACCTTTCGAATATGGGCAAACGATTATTGCCTATGCAAAGAAGGCAGATGGCAGTCCCACTATGGTAAGGCAATTTGCCGATTGGTATGAAAATGTTGCTGAAGATAAAACATATACCAGTAGCGACACAGGCGAAGAAAAGCCTTGCTACACCTTTTTGTGGCTCGATGAAGAACTGAAAGTGACCGGCTCGCTGCCTTCAGGAGCGAAAGCTTTCCTTACGCAAACTGGGACAACAAAAGAAATTGAAATAAATGAAGATGGATCATTTAGCGTTAATGCAGTTGCCAATGCGCAGGCATCAATACGAGTATCGCTTCAAGGGTATTATGATAAGGAATTCGTTCGTAGTGCTGAAGAAATGACGAGCGATTGGGATATTGGCACGGTTGCGCTTGACGCATTTCATGAAGCGCCTGTTGATCGCTCAGTGGGCATTACCGCGAAATATCGAAAAGGGACAGATGAAAATGGCGATGACGTCTTTGTTTCGTTTGGCTCGCTAGATCAATTTAACGTTACTTTAAAACTTAATGATGAACTTCTTGAACCCGAAAAAGACTATCAGTTAGCGGGTTTGGGAGCAGTTCTTTCGGAAGAACGAGCAAAAGAACTTCATTCAAACCTTGAGACTGCAAAAATGATCTGCCAACTTTCTCCAAAGGAAGGATCTAAACTTAAGGTATCAGCAAGTCAACCTACCTTCCTCAACACCAAGACGGGCGTTTTTGATGTCACGCTTCCTTCTTGGGGATCGGCTGAAATTACCGCAGTGAACAGCTCTGGAACGCGTAGTCGCGTGCTGGTTTTTAATGGAACGAGCGACAGCTCCACGTGTATCGAAGACAATTACACCGATATTGTTTGGCCTGATAACCAAAACGATCCCTCATGGATTTATTCAACCAATCAGCTTGCTCCAGGGGACTATACGGCAGTTGCGTTTTTGGGCGATGTTGTTGACTTTAATGTTCGAACCATTGCGGGCCTCAACAGAATGGGAGTGCCTTATGCTAAGCAGGTATTTCATGTTGAAGATGGTGCCCAGCAAACAATAACGCTTGATGTGCCGGACTTCGATCTGTCGAGCATTCTTCAAAGCATGAATGTTTCATCACTTACAGGGAATGTTAAACCATCGCAGGTTGCTGTTGGCGTTGAAGCCATCATGGCGATTGACTACTCGTTTACGCGCGAACAAGCAGCTACGATAAAACTTGAACTACCCAGAAATTCCTACACTGATTTAGTGGCAGGAGCAAAAGAAGCTGACGGAAATTACGTGGCAGGAAAATATGCTTCTGTCACCGATGATACTGTCGAGTTTTCGCTGCCTGATACGTCAAAACAGGGGACTCTTTATATAAGCCTCAAGCCTGCGAAAGCGCAGCCTTATTCCTTACCTGTGTATCTAACTGTGGGAGGGAAAACAGCACCTGCTGCCAATATTTCTTTTGTTGCGTCTGATGCAACCATGGAATTGGGGTGCGACTATCTTTCAAGCGAAGGCAATACGGCTACGGTTTATGCGGAACCTGGTTCTGATGTTGCGGTAAAGATCGGAGATGTTCAGCTTGGTGGGGGAACAACAAACGAATTAGGCCGTTGCCCAATCACGTTCTCTGTTCCCGCCGAACTCTCCTCTTCGTATTTGACGAACGATCAAATAAAAGTTGAGGCAGAAATCACTAAGAAAGGAACAAATTCCAATACCTTTGCTTATGGAACATGGAGAGACTCTGCTCAATTGTGGCAGTTCAATATAACGAACCATGGAGTGACGCAACAGGTTATTTCTGATGGTAAAGAAACGGATGAGCATATCACTATTACCTATCAGCTGTGCAGGAAGGAAAATGCATACTGGAGTTTTGATATCACCGTAAAAGGCAATGGGCAAGAAACCAACGCGGATGATACGTTGCTTATGTATGTAGACTGTGAAGGTGATTTCACGGTACCAATAACGTTATCTAAGGTGTCAAGCGAAAACGGGCTAACACGCTATGCGGGTGAATATGTGGATGAGTCGTATCTTGATTTACTGAACAGGGAAGGCGATAAAGTTGGCGCATTCTCAAAGGATGAACTTCTTGCACAGGAAGATCTATTTATTCCTAAGAGTTACCGCTTTGATATGTTCGACCTTGCCTATAAAGCAAATTTAGACGAGGAAAACCTTGCCAAGCAGGCAAAAAAGCGTACGGAAGATGAACTCAATGCACAGCTCAGCGCTATGCGTCCGATCATTGCAGACTATACCGTCAGTGATGACACTAAGACGATATTAAAAGAGGGAGAGGATGGTCTGGATGGTTTGATTGGGAATATGCAAGCTATCTTAGACGATCCCGCTGCGACAACCGAAGATAAAGCTGAAGCTAATGAGGTAATCAAAGAGCTGGAAAGCTACAAGGAAGAGCTGTCAGACCCTACCTCTTATTTTGAGGATAATCGATTCGAAAGTGCCGATGGACTCGATAACCTAAACTACTTTGAGGCATGGTTGTTCTCTGATGATGCTGACTTTTTTAACGATGACGAGCTTGAGAGTTGGACACCGCCCACTGATGATGAAATAGACAGCTTAGCGCCTGATTTGTCAGAGGCCGATAAGGCAAAAGCTAAAGAGAGCGTGAAGGTGGTTAATGATAGGATTTCTGGCACAATAGCACGATCGAAAAAGGCAACGTCAGCTGCCAATATGGTCCGCAAGGAAATTGCTAAAAGCGCAGGGCTTGACCACGATCTTTCCTACTATAAATCGCTTACAGGGGTAGGCAATGCTGCACTAAAGGAGCAGGCACAGGGGACGGTATCGATCTCTGATGGTAAAAACGCTTCAGGGGAAAGCGTTGTCAGTCAAACGATAAACGGTTTAACGGGTACTACCTATGTTTCACCTTCAGAAAAAGCAGACGGTTTATATTCGGGTTCAACATCGGTTGTTTCGGGCTCAAAAAGCGATGGGTCTTCTCGAGATATTACTTACAAAGCTACGTATGACGGTAGCAGCTTCAAGAAAGGCGCTTGGACTGATGCTGCGTGGTCGGCTGGTCTTGATTCGGCGGGTTTGTTAACAGATGCACTCGGAAGTTATCTTCAGCATGGTGCTGATGCGTATGAAATGAATGTTGTTATGCGTCAGCTAAGCCTTCTTCCTGTAAGACAGCAGCTTATTTTGGGTCGCAGTTGGATGAAAGCTCATTTAAACGATGCCTGCAAGAATGAAATAAATGTGGGTGTGGCAAAGTGCAAAGCAGCGAGTTATGCCATGAAGGGTTTGGGCATTGGGGGCGCTGCCGTAGGAATGACTCGCGCAACTGATTCGTATATCAAGTCTGAAGATGCCTATAGCATGCTTGAAAACGACATTGAAATTATTGACAAATGGATTGCGTATTATGAAGCGAAAAATCCCTGTGATAGTGATTGTTCTAATTGCCTTACTGCTTTACGTGCCGAAAAGAAAGCGGCTCAAAAATATCAGGAAGTGCTAAAGAAAGAACGCAATCACAATCGTTGGGATGTGGGAGTCGCAACAACAACTACGGTGCTTACCGTAGTGGGCGCTTTCACTTCATTTGGCACCTATGACAAAGCTGTTACGGGCGTTTCACTTGGTTATGATGCGGGTTCAACAGCTATTCATGTGGCACGCTCGACCACACTTGATATTCGTAAAAACGCCTATGATAAGGCAACGAAGTATCGAGAAAGCGTATGTAAGGGTACAAAGAAAAAGAAGGATAAAGACGAATCGAAAAACAACGGAGCCACGAATGGCGGCGGCTCTAATTTGGGTTCGTATGGGGAGCGCTCGGTTGATGCAAAATCTATCCTCGACCCATCAGGTATTGTGTATGAGGGCTTAGAAAACAATGTGGTAGAAGGCGCTACTGCTCAGGTATACATCAAAGGAATGCTTGGTCTTGGAGAAGAGGTCTGGGATGCGGAAGCGTATGAGCAGATCAATCCCCAGATTACGAGTGGCGATGGTGCCTTTGCTTGGGATGTACCCACCGGAGAATATAAAGTCAAGGTGACAAAGGAAGGGTACGAAGAGGCTTCTACTGACTGGTTACCTGTTTTGCCTATCCAAACGGGGCACAAGATTAGTTTGAAGTCAAAAGTTGCTCCTGAAGTGGTTCTCTCAAAAGCTAATCCAGACTGTATCGAGCTTGAATTTAGCCAATATATGAAAGCTAAGGATGATTTGGATGTCAGTGGGTTGGATGTTGACCATATAGAGTGGGTTGATCCTCAAGAGGCATCGGAGTCTGATGGCTACGGTATGCTTTCTAAGACGTTACGTGTGTATCCTAAGCAGGAATTATCACAAGGCTCGCAGATTGATCTTGGCATAAAGGGTGCTCAGAATTATGTTGGAGCACAGTTAAGCAATGGTAATTGGAAAAAGTCCCTTACGGTTGAAAAGTATCCAAGTAAATTGGTAGCAAATTATGAAAATGCTGTTGTTCTGCAAAACGGCGAATCGGTGCAAGTTATTGCGTATGTTCGTTATGGTGACGGCAGCGTCGTTTCTGGTCAAAAAGTTATCGCAAAATTAGAATCATCGAGCATCGCAACTATTGAGGGCAATTCTTATGCGGAAGCGGTAACCGATTCAGAAGGTAAGGCGCAATTTGCTCTTAAAGGAGGTCTTGTAGGTCTAACTAAACTTACCCTTGAAGCTGAAGGTACGGGTCTTGCAAAAACAATTATGGTTCGTACCACCAATGATGCTGCCCAGCCTTCTCGTCCCGTAGCGAGGATTGGCGACGTGGTGTTTGATGCTACTTCGCCTAAGGAAAACAGCATAACGGTGCCGAAGGGTGCAATTCTTGATTTGAGTTGCGCAACGCAGGGAGCAACTATTTATTACACCACCGATAACACCTGTCCTTGTAAGACCCCTGAAGAAGGGGGTACCCGTATGGAATATACGGGGCCAATAACGGTAACGGAAAACACGAAATACCGTATATGCGCCTACAAGGAAGGAATGTCATTTGACGGCTATTCTGAGCGCTTGAATATTGATGTTACTGTAAAGGAAGACGACACTCCTGTTGAGCCAATTGTTCCCGATAATCCATCAAGCCCAACTAGTCCTAACAGCCCAGATAACTCGGGTGCAGAATTAGACCAAACGAAAGCAGGCAATACGAACGACACCTCTGTTTCTGCAGCGACAGGTGATAGTTTGGTTCCTTATGCATTCACCGCCCTATTACTGAGTGTATGTGCAGGGGTTGTTTTGGTTGCATTGAAGAGAAGGAACCGGGAAATTTAACACTCTCTTTCTTATAAGTCATTGGCTTGGCTGGACATGGCCTGCTTCCTAGCATGATTGGATTCGACACTCAAATCATGCTGGCGGCACGCGCCATGTCCTTTCTTTTCTGGGCGTGTTCAGCTTTCAAAGTGCGCAAACAGTTTTGCGCTACCTCCGCAGGCGCACGATAGTTTCTTTTCGGCGATAACCCGTTGTGCGCGTTTGCCGTTAGCGCCGCATGGCATACTTGCATCATGGCGGCTTCATTACGCATATATATTCAAGGAGATACCCCCATTCATCGTGCCGATGCGCGCGTGAAACTTGTGCTGTTATTGCTGTTTTCGGTGGGAGTGTTCTTCGTCGATACCTGGCGGGGCCTTGGCATCTATTCGCTGGCGGTTTCCGCGGTGGTTGCGGCGGGTCGTATGCCGCTGGCGCGACTGGGCGCATTGTCGCTCCCCTTGGTGGTGTTGCTTGCTTTTATTTGGGTGTGCAATGCATTCGCCTTCGATGTCGGAAGCCTTGCCGAATCGGGGCTTAGCGGCGTTTCTGCTGGCTTTGCCGAAGGGTGGCAGCCCGTTGTGCTGGCTGGTACGTTTGGGTTCGTGCCGCAAGGATGCATGTTTGCCTTGTTCTACGCGGTTCGCGTCCTTCTTATCTTATGGGCGAGCTTCGCTGTTTCGTTTACCACTTCCGCCGAAGCGCTGACGGGCGCTTTTGCGTCGCTAATGCGGCCTTTGCGCGCCTTTCGCGTTCCGGTTGACGATGTGGCCACCATGCTCTCCCTTGCAGTTCGGTTTATTCCCCTCACCGCAGAGGAATTGGCGTTGGTCCGCAGCGCCCAAACGGCGCGCGGCGCACGGTTGGAAAGCGGCAGTGTTTGGCAGCGTCTGTTCGCCTATCGCACGGTATTCATCCCCTTGGTAGTGCGCTTGTTTCGCCGTGCCGACACTTTAAGTGTTTCCATGGTGGCGCGTTGCTACGGCTGCACCCAGCGAACCAGCCTTGAGGAGCCTCACATATGCCTGCGGCAAGCGGTTGTTTTTTTGGCATGTTCGGCTCTGTTGGTGGTGGTAGCGTGCATTCTTTAGCTGTAAACGTTGCGCTTGCCTGCGCGGGGCGGGTTGAATGCGGGGCGCATGGTATCATTCGAGTGTTTGAACAAAACGTTTCCAAGGAGGAAATTACATGGGTACCATCATCGATGTGTTCGGTCGTGAGATCCTTGACTCCCGCGGCAACCCCACGGTAGAGGTAGAGGTTGTTCTCGACGATTATGCAACAGGTCGTGCTGCTGTTCCTTCCGGTGCATCCACCGGTGCTTTTGAAGCAGTGGAGCTTCGCGATGGCGATTCCGAGCGTTATTTGGGCAAGGGCACGCTGAAGGCTGTTGCTCACGTCAACGAAGAGATTGCCGATGCTCTTATCGGCATGGAAGCCGACGATCAGCGCGGTATCGATGCGATCATGCTTGAGCTTGACGGCACCGAAAACAAGGGCAACTTCGGCGCAAACGCCATTCTTGGTGCTTCTTTGGCTGTTGCCAAGGCCGCTGCAGAATCTGCAGAGCTTCCTCTTTACAAGTATGTTGGCGGCGCAAACGCCAACATGTTGCCCACGCCTATGATGAACATCTTGAACGGCGGTGAGCATGCAGATAACAACGTGGACTTCCAGGAATTCATGATCATGCCTGTTGGCGCAACCTCTTTCGCTGAGGCGCTGCGTTGGTGTGCGGAGATCTACCACACTCTGAAGAAGGTTCTGCACGAGGCTGGCCTTGGTGGCGGCGTTGGCGACGAAGGCGGCTTCGCTCCTAACTTCACCACCAACGAAGAGCCCCTCAAGTACATCGTTGAGGCATGTGAAAAGGCTGGTTACAAGCCCGGTTCTGACATCATGTTCGCTATGGACCCGGCTTCTACCGAGTTCTACAACGCTGAAACTGGCAAGTACGTTTTGGCTGGTGAAGGCCGCGAACTCACCAGCGCTGAAATGGTTGACTACTGGGAGGCTTTGGTTCAGAAGTACCCCATCATCTCCATTGAAGACGGCATGGCCGAGGAAGACTGGGACGGCTGGAAGGCTCTCACCGATCGCATCGGCGACAAGGTTCAGCTGGTTGGCGACGACCTGTTCGTAACCAACCCCAAGCGCCTTGCCAAGGGCATTGAGCTTGGTTGCGCTAACGCAATCCTGATAAAGGTTAACCAGATCGGTTCCCTCACCGAAGCTCTCGAGGCTGTTCAGATGGCAAAGCAGGCAGGTTATGCTTGCATCATGTCCCACCGTTCCGGCGAAACCGAAGACGTTACCATCGCCGACCTCGCGGTTGCAACCAACGCTGGCCAGATCAAGACCGGCGCTCCTTGCCGCTCCGACCGTGTTGCTAAGTACAATCAGCTCCTCCGCATCGAAGAGCAGCTGGGCGATTCCGGCCAGTACGCTGGCATGAAGGCGTTCTACAACATCAATCGCTAGAACATCGGATTGATATTTTCAGAAGGGCTCGCAGGCGCAAAGCTTGCGAGCCCTTCTTGTGTTTTGTCCTTTAATGGGCTCATCCCATATTGTGCCCTTCTCCCAGACTCAAAAATAGTTTGCTGGGGGCTCTCGTCCCAGGGCTAAAAAGCTTGCTGGGACAAGGTGCAAAAGCCACACTCTGTCGAGGCGGTTTGTAAGGGAGCGCTTGCAGACACGTCGGGTGCAGCCGTCGAGGACGTGCCTGCTGAAGCGAGTTGCCCGGGGCGCCGGCGCCTCAAGGGCCTGGGCGAAGGCATGCGCTTCTGGGGCTGCTTACCCTTCGAAAGGCGTTACGTGCGCAACAGCTTCAGCTTGGGTGATTTCTGTTTCGTCGTTGTCCAGGTCGAGCAGGCGATACTTCCAGTTGCCCATGCCCAGCTCGTGCATATACGAGAGCTGACGCAGGCCATGGCGCGTTTCGATTCGTTCGACAAGGTCGTGGTTGTCGCAGAGCCCCGCTTCGGTCATGGCGTACACCAGATCGACGCAGGCGGAGTCGATGGCGCAGATGTCGGTCGATGCCAAAATTCCCACATTCGGTGTGACAACCGGCATAGCACCCGTGCCTTCGCAGTCGCAGGACACCGACATATTGCGCATAACATTGACGTACACAATGTTGCTCCCGAAGAAGTCGATGGTTGCCTTGGTAGATTCGGTTATGCGCTCCATCAGCTCTTCTTCGGCGATGGACCACAGATTGTCAGAGCCAGGCACGGTGTGGATTTCTCCTTTGCCGATGCGGCCGTCGGCGCAGCCAATGCCCAGGTTCTTATTCGATCCGCCGAAGCCGCCCATGGTGTGGCCCTTGAAGTGGGTAAGCGTGAGCATCGAGTCGTAGTTCAGCATATGGGTGCCCACGTGCATTTCATCAAACCACTTGCCGCCGGCAACGGGCAGGGTAGCAACACCTTCTTCGTCCATGATGTCTACCGGGCAGAACGTCCAGCCGTTGTGGGCGATGGTTTCGCGATGCTGTTCGGTGGTGTAGCGGTCGCCTTCGTAATAGGTGTTGGTTTCGACGATGGTGGCATCGGGTAGGTCTTGTTGAACAAGCTCCTTGACCCAGCCGAAAGGAATGATGTTGGGGCCGTCTTTTTCGCCAGTGTGCAACTTGATGGCAATCTTGCCGCTAAGCTGCGGAGCGACTTTGGCGACCGCACGGCGCAGGCCTTCAGGTGAAAGATCGCGCGTGAAGAACACATCGGAAGTTGCGCCATCACGCTGGTCGAACGGCACGCGAATACTGCCGTTGGTTGGTGCTTGCGGGTTTGCTTTGGTCATAGCGGCTCCTCAGAACGGAGTTTTTTCTTTTTCGCTATGGTATCGCAACGAGTTATTTAAGTGACGCAACGTTTCTTAAAATATGAAGCGAAGAACAACGACGAACGCGGCGCCAAAGATTGCGCTGAGCGTCACCAAAAGCATATCGTGCGCGGATTTATGTTTGCGTATGAAGGCATTGTATCGCGAGGTGCGGTTGGGCTCTTCGCCTGCGCAGAACGCCAGGATTTCCTGGTAGGTAAGGATATTATTTCGGACTTTTATCTTGTTTACGGCAAAGCTAAGCCCAAGAGCAGTGGCGAAAGTTGCCAAGAAAACGAGCAGGCAGGCAAAGCCCGATGCGGTGTTTTTCTCAATAAAGCTGTCAAGCGCAAAGAACAAGGCGACTATCGCAATAACGGTTAGCATCATTTCGGCGACATACATCCAAATAAGGCTGTGGTCTGCTTTGCGGACGGATTCTTCCATGGTTTCCACGTCTCCTTTTATCAGTTCGTCGATAGAGATATCGAAGGCAACACTGAGCAAAAGCAGACTCTGAACATCGGGGTACGTGCGTGCTGTTTCCCAATTCGAAATGGTCTGGCGGGAAACGTAGATTTTTTCCGCCAGCGCTTCTTGGGAAATGCCCAGTGCTTGGCGGTGCTTCTTTATCTGTCCGGCTAGTTCCATTTCTGTGGCATCCACTTATTGCTCCTTGCTCGCATACGCAAGCCTGAGCTTGCCTTCGTATTCCAGGATGACGTGCTCTGAAAAACTCTACCACCCAACGATTTCGACATGGCGCATTATTGTTGGATTGATTGGTGCCAAAAATCTTTATCAAATCAATGATCAGCGGTTATTCAAAAGTGGCATGATAGATTTCGTCTTGTTTCTGGGCGAAGTTGAAGGGTGTGGGGGAAAGGCGTTTCCCCAGTCTTTTCGATGCTATTGTTGCAAGGTTAAATAGTTGGCCCCTGCTGAAAACCTGGTTTTTCGTGACGGAGACAACATGAATCCCTGCCTTTTCCAGGGTTGATCTTCTGCTTGAATCAAGATGAAGCTTGCTTGTGTTCGAATGGAAGGTGTCGCTGTCGTATTCGAGTGCGAACCGCTGGTTGGGCCAGCATAAATCGCATCGACGAATCGCGACGCCTCCCTCGTTGGTCGCGATAGGGTGGTTAAGCTCTGGGCGGGGCAGGCCAAAACCGCCTAGCGAAGGAGGGAGGCAAAGAAGCATCGAAAGCAAGCTTTCCATTGGAGAGGCGGATCCTTTTACAAGGTAACTCGATGCTCGTTTCGCCGCCTTGACCCCGTGAATTCCTTCGCATTTCTCGAGATAACGTTCGATGAGCTGGGGGTTGCTGCGCGGATCTCTTCGGAGAAAGCCGCTGCTGGATTGAGCGCTAAGTCCGTAAGAACCGCAAAGCTCATATCCGACAGTGATGAGCTGTATCAAGCTTAGTTCTTTTCCGAGCTGCAGAAACGTTGCTTCTGGCGTGCTTACGTATAAGTCCTGCGCGATCTTGTAGAACGAACGGGAGGGATGTTTCCCCGACCAAATGCGAGGAGAGAGGTTTTGCGACTTTCTCATGTTTGCTTTGCAAGAAACCAAAATCGACACAGGCTTTTCGTCGATGCCGAATTTCCAGAGGATGCCAGTATCCATTTGGGAGTAATAAGGGGAGTTGTTTTCTTGCGGCGCTGCCTGTGAAATGGGTTGCGCCCAATTTCTGTCATGGGTTCGCCAATATGCCAGGGCGGTTTTATGTCCGATGAAAATTGCCATGTTGGGAAATATGACAGACGTTTCTTAATTTCATGAGAAAGCGGTGTGAAGGATATCGAAATCAATCGCCAGCGTTGCCTTTGCGTGCCAGCTGTTCACGTTGTTTCATGGCGCTGAATCCAATAGTGCCGTTTCGGAAGCGTAAAAACAAAAATCTCGCCCTTTCTGCAACTTTTTTTCGATTGGCAATCCTCGCCCACCCGCAAAAGACGGAAAAAAGCCTCCCAACAGTTAATTTGCTGCACTTTTGAGCCAATATCAGTATTTAAAGAAATCGCAGCAGCCCCTAATCGCAAAAAAGTTGCAGAAAGGGCGAGATTTTTGTTTTCAAAACGAGTGGATCGCGACAACAGGGCGGGTGTCGCAGCCGGCGGCGCTGAAACAGGAAGCTTGCCGCAGTCGGCAGTGCTGCAACGAGGGGGCTGCCTCAGCGGGGTTATTTCCGTAGCCGGTAGAGCCGCAACGGGTAAGTGTTGCGGCGGGAGGGTTAGTGCAATGGGTCGTATCTTGCGTAGAACACGCGAAGCCCCCCTGCGTCAGCGGTGCAGAACGAAGGGCGTTATTGCTACGCGGCGGAGCGATCCCGCCCCGAGTGCCAGCCGGCTGCGCTTCGGTCCCGTCGGCGCGAGCCTGGGGCCAAAGGGCCTTTATAGGGCGATTACTGCAAGCCTCTTGCGTGGCGCGGTATACTCTTCCTTGTCCTATACAACGAAAGAAGGGCTCTTCGTGCAAGACCTACCTAATGGCTTTACTGGCTTTGCGAACAAAGCCAAAGAGCAGAATACCAATCCGCTTGATGCGCTCCTTCGCGCCGAACATAAAGAGCCGAAGGAAGCCAGCGTTCCGACGCCTACGCTTTCCAAGGAAGAAGTGCAGGCAATTGCCGAATACGATAGGCGCTGGTCGTGGGTAGAAGTTGATCGAAGTGCCATTCAGTACAACGTGCTTCAGACCAAAAAACAGCTGGGAAGCAGCTGTCGTCTTCTTGCCGTCGTTAAAGCTGACGCATACGGCCATGGCGCTGTTGAGGTTGCCAAGGCTGCAACGGCTGCGGGCGCATCCTACCTGGGTGTTGCCACGGTTGATGAGGGAATCGAGCTGCGCAACGCTGGCTTGCGTGAGCCTATCCTGATGCTGGCGGAACCTCCTGCCCAGGCCATCCCGCTGCTTTTGTACTACAACATTATGCCCGCGGTTTACACTTCCGAATTTGCCATTGCCTATGCAGAAGCTGCTGATGCGCAGGGCTTGAAGGCTCCGTATCATCTGGCCATCAACTCCGGCATGAATCGTATTGGCGTGCATCACGACAGCGTAGTGGAATTCCTTCACCAGGTGAGCTTCCATCGTGCCCTAGAGCTTAAGGGCTGCTTCACTCATTTCGCTACGGCGGACAGCCTGGAAACGCTCGACTTCCAGATCCAGATCAAGCGCTTCGTCGAAGCAATGCGTTCCATCGAGGCGGCGGGCTTCGACCCGGGTATTGTCCATTGCGATAACTCCGCGGCAACGTATCGCTTCCCGAAGACCCACTTTGACATGTGCCGCTTGGGCATTTCCATGTACGGCTACCAAGCCGCGCCCGATACGCACAAGCTCATCGACCTGCGTCCTGCAATGAGCGTGCATGCGCGCATCACCAACGTTATGACGGTGCCCATGAGCGAAGGCGTAAGCTACGGCATGAACTACCGCAGCCCTGGCAGTGTGAAGATCTGCACGGTTCCTATCGGGTATGCCGATGGCCTGATTCGCTTGCTTTCGGGCAAAATCGACTTTGCTTTTAATGATCGTGCGGTTCATCAGGTGGGTAACATCTGCATGGATCAGTGCATGTTCGAAGTTGATCTTCGCTCGCGCGTTTCGGCTCCTACGCTCGATCCGCACATCGGAGACGAAGTTATCATCGCCGGTCCGCATCCTACGGTCGATTGCTCCATCACCACTATGGCAAAGCGCGCAGCCACCATCGAACACGAGGTAACCATCGGCTTCTCGCACCGTATGCCACGCTATTACCGTTAGGCAGCACCATGAAGATCGAAGCGGTTCCCCTTGACGAACTTTCCCAGCAAGTGGCGGCATGTCATGCTTGCAGCTTGTGCGAAGGCCGAACCAACACGGTGTTTGGCGAAGGGGATCCTCATGCGGGTATCATGCTTATCGGAGAAGCCCCTGGTAGATATGAGGATTTACAGGGACGTCCCTTCGTGGGCGCCGCTGGCAAATTGCTCGATGAGCTTTTGTGGCATGCCCATCTTCGTCGCGAAGAGGTGTTTATCGCCAACGTGCTGAAATGCCGACCGCCGTCGAATCGCAATCCTTCAGCGTCGGAAATCGAAGCGTGCGCCCCGTTTCTGCGCACGCAGGTGCAAACTGTCAGTCCGTGGCTGCTCATCACTATGGGTAATTTTGCCACCCAGTTCATCCTGAAAACCGACATGGGAGTGAGTCATTTGCGCGGCACAGTGCGGCAAACCGGACGCTTTTTGGTGGCGCCGGTGTATCACCCTGCCGCAGCGCTTCATGACCCTACGCGCATGGAAACACTCGTGGCCGATTTCGAGCGAATCGGTCGCTTTGTGCATGATAGAATGACCCAGGAATAAAGCAGAAACGGGGCTCGCAACTGCGGGCCCCGGCAAATGTAAGGAGAAAAAATGGTAGAGAAGTCCGATGTAGCTGCAGTGCTCGAGCTCATCCGTCCCTCCCTCCAGGCAGATGGCGGCGACGTTCAGCTGGTAGACGTTGACGAAGAAGGCGTGGTTACCGTTGAGCTTCAGGGCGCTTGCAAGGGCTGCCCTATGTCTCAGATGACGCTCGCTCATGGTGTTGAGCGCGTTTTGAAGGATCGCGTTCCTGGTGTAACCCGCGTAGTGCCCGCATCCTAAGGAGTGCGCTATGCATTGCTGGGAACTCCGCGGTTGCGACGACGAAATGCAGTCGCGCTGCCCTCATAACGTACCCGGTGAGCCGTGCCCGGCGGACTGCCATTTTGCAGCCTGCGAACGTCCGACCCACAAGGTAACCTCGAACCTTGATCTGCTGTTCAGGTGCGATATCGACAGGGAGCAAAGCGTGAAGGATATCTGCCGCTTCTGCGAGTTCTTCCTAAGCAATGCGCCTTCGACGAATGCTGAAAAGTAAACGAAAGCCGCTCTCCGGAGCGGCTTTTTTGTTTTGATTCCCCTCTTGGAGCCAAGGCGTAAAGGTGTGCTAGGGTAATCGCCAGAAACGAGTGCGCACCTTCAAGCGCTTGTTGCCTAAAGACAGCGAAAGGGATACATGTTAAACAACCTTTATCAGAGCCTTGATCCTGTGGCCTTTACCATTGGCCCTTTTTCGGCGCGTTGGTACGGCCTTGCCTATGTGGCGGGCTTTATCTGCGTCATTGCCATCATGTATGTGGTTGGCAAGCGCTGGAAGATGCGCTTCGACTTCGACTCGCTTTGCATCATTATGCTATGCGCCATGATCGGCGTTATCGTGGGCGGTCGTTTGGGCTACGTCCTTTTCTACAACTGGGATATGTACGCCGCGAATCCGCTGGCCATTCTCGAGTTTTCGCGCGGGGGGATGAGCTTCCATGGCGGCTTTATCGGTGCGCTTGTGGCTGGTATCGTGGCGGCGCGCATGGTGCACATGCCTTATCTTTCCCTTGTTGACTTGGCAATTATCGGTGTTCCCATTGGCCTTTTCTTCGGCCGTTGCGCAAACTTCGTGAACGGTGAATTGTGGGGTGCGCCAACCGACCTTCCCTGGGGCGTTGTGTTTGGCGGTTCTGCCGGCATGGAGCCACGTCATCCCAGCCAGCTGTACGAGGCTTTGCTGGAAGGCGCGTTGCTGTTTGCGATCCTCTTCGTGATGTCGCGCAAGCGCCCGCCGTTTGCGCGCGGCACGTATTTTGGTGCGTTCATGGTGGGGTATGGCATTTGCCGCTTCCTTATTGAATTTGTACGTCAGCCCGATGCTCAGCTCGGTTACCTTTGGGGCGGCTGGCTCACCATGGGGCAGGTGCTTTCGGTGCCGCTTATTGTGGCGGGCGTAGTCTTGCTAGTGTATGCGCTGAAAACCAAACATCCCCAAGAAGGCCCCCGATTGGTATAGAGGGGTTGGTTGCGCGCGCTGCCGCCGTGAAAGAGCGGAAAGATGTTATCTGACGCGAAGGGGCGGGAGGGTGTGCTTTGTTGCGGAGGCGGCTGAACGTACCCGCTTTTGCGCCCTGGCGTATTGCCTGATAGAAACGGGATTCTTGCAGCCCATCTACCGCTCACCGATTCTTATCTAGAAATGCTACTCTAGAAGTAGCATAATAAAGGCATCGAAGCTAACTCGCTGCCGAAGAGCCCATGTATCGGCAGCGTCCCAAATGAAGGGGGAATATCATGAAACTTGAATTCTACAAATGCGCTCACTGCGGAAACGTTGCCGTTAAGCTGTTCGACCAGGGCGTGCCGCTTTCATGCTGTGGTGAAGAAATGACGCTGCTCCGTGCAGGCGAAACCGACGGCGCTGCAGAAAAGCACGTTCCGGTAGTCACGGTAGGCGAAACCATCCACGTTGAGGTAGGTAGCGTTTTGCACCCCATGATGGAGGCTCATTTCATCACCATGATCGTGCTGGAAACCTCGAAGGGCTTCCAGGTGAAGCATCTTCAGCCTGGCGAAGAGCCCAAGGCGGATTTTGCGGTTGTTCCTGGCGAAGAGCCTGTTGCCGTATACGAGTACTGCAATTTGCACGGCTTGTGGAAGGCGGACGTCCAGTAGCGTGTTGCCAAGATCGGCCTTCCCGCTAACGAAGCAAACAGGCAGAATACAAACCCTGCAACGTTGCACCTGTTAGCTTGGGTGGGCAGAATTGTTGCCGAGTAATTCAAACGAGTCCGAGAGCGGGCGGCGCTTTGGCTAAAGCGCTGGTGCAAAAACAGCTCGGAACTCGGATGGGCTGCACGTAATCAAAGACTCAGACAAAACTGACCCTGGGGTTTAATCCCGGGGTCAGTTTTTTGTGCAAGGGAAATAAGGGGCAGGCGCATTATTCAATATGCGTCGGGCGCCGGCAACGCAACCGCCGCAGCAGGCGATGCCGGTAGCGTGGCTGCTGCCGCATAAGTGCGGCTCGGCGCGCAGCCCGGCTTCTTTTGGACTTTCATGGCTCCCTGCTCTTCAAGCGATTAATTGCCACGCGCTCACGTATTATGTGATGCATGAGCAAAAAGAAGAACACACAGCGCAAACGGCAGGCTGCCGAGCAGCGTAAACCGTTTGCTTTCAAGGAATCGTACGATGCCATTATCATGGGCGGCGGGGCCTCTAGCCTCGCTTGCGCAGTTTCGTGCCTTCGGGAAGCCCGTGCGGCGGGAGCGGCACTGCCAAACATTCTTTTGGTTGAGCAGGGAAAACGAATCGGTGCTCCCATCCTGCGCAGCGGCAACGGTCGCTGCAACTTCTCAAATTCGCAGCTGGATGTTAGCCGCTATTGGAATAGCACATTTGTGTCCCAAACCCTTGGCTTTCTTGGCGGTGGCCCTGTTCGCCCCATTACCAACTGGTTTGAAGAACTGGGCCTCGTATGGGAAGAAGCTCCTGAAAGCGGTGGGCTGCTGTATCCCTTTTCGAACAAAGCTTCGTCGGTGTTGGAAGTGCTTATGGCAGCACTGCCAGCGCATGTTGTCGATATTCATCCCTGTGTAAAGGCGCTTGAAACCCACCGCAGCTATGATGGGTTCGATGTTCTTCTCGAAGAGTCGCGTTCAGCCACGGGTAACGGAGATGCGGTTGCCAGCGAATCCAACGGGGCGCCGCAGCAGGCAACGGTTCGCGCAGGGCGAGTGGTTGTTGCTGCCGGTGGTGGTTGTGCGGAGTCTTTACTGGCCGGTGCTATTCCTGCGCTGCCTACCGCACCGTGGCGTCCAACGCTCGGTCCTCTCGCTGCAGCATTCCCTGAAAACGTATCGAGCGAAGAACTGGATGGCATACGCTCCCACGTACGCATTAGCCTTCCGAGCAGCGGCTTTTCCGAAGAGGGCGAAGTATTGTTCCGCGGCTACGGCATATCGGGCATCGTGGTGTTCAACGCTTCACGCTATGCGCATACAGGCGAAACGCTGCTGGTCGATTTTCTGCCGGCTATGAAACTCCGTGAAGCCGAAGACGTTATCCGTGCGCGTGCTGAACGTCTTCAGGGCCAGCCGGCGCATACGCTGTTTCGGGGATTCGTTTTGCCCGAATTGGGCGCTGCTCTGCTGGCGGCATCTGGGATACGGCCTGATGAACCGCTGCAACAGGAGCTGTGCTGTCGTATAGCGCGCATCATGAAGGCATTCCCCCTAATGGTTCAGGGCATTGCCGATGAATCACAGTGCCAGGTTCATCGCGGTGGCATAGCTCCCGAATCTGTTTGCGCGGAATCGTTGGAGCTGAAAGCCTGGCCGGGCTTGTACGTACTGGGCGAAGCGCTTGATGTTGACGGCCCGTGTGGCGGATACAACCTTCATTGGGCTTGGGCGTGCGGCATTCTTGCGGGCAGGGATATCGCGCGGAAGATAAAGAAGGAGCAGTCATGCTAGAGGTTTCGGGTATTCGCCTTTCGCTGGATGCGGCGTTACCGGAAAAAGTCGAAATGCGAACGAAAGAAGTGGCTCGAGCGCTGGGCGTTTCCGAGCGTGATGTCTGCAGCGCTGTTCTGACGCGCAAAAGCGTGGATGCGCGCAAAAGGAACAACGTTCATTTCACCACTTCGTTTCGCGTCGAATTGCCGCAATCTCAGGAACAGCGCCTGCTTAAAAGGGCGCCAAAAGGCCTGAACGTTCGCGTGGCAAAAGAATACGAGCCGCTTTTGTATCCCGACTGCTCTCATCCCAATCGTAATCAGGATGGCAAGATTGTGGTAGTGGGATTGGGCCCGGCGGGGCTTTTTGCCGCACTGTACCTGGCTCGCTGCGGGCTTTGCCCCTTGGTGGTGGAGCGTGGCTTTGACGTGGAAAGACGTGCGGAAGACATTGCGGCTTTCCAGGAAACGGGCGCCTTGAACCCCCATTCCAACATCCAATTCGGAGAAGGTGGAGCGGGTACTTTTTCGGACGGCAAACTTACAACCAATATCAAGAATCCCTTTGCAAAGCATGTGCTGCACTGGTTTGCTGATGCAGGCGCGCCGAAAAGCATTCTAGTAGACGCTCATCCTCATCTGGGCAGCGACAACCTACCAAGTATCGTAAGCGCTATGCGCAACGAAGTAATCGAGCGCGGCGGGGAAGTGCGTTTCGGCACGCGCCTTTCTGGGTGGAGTTTTGCGGAAGGTAAGCTTGTTACCGTGCAGTTGGAAAACGTGGAAACGGGCGCTTGCGAAGAAGTTGCCGCTGCTGAACTGGTGTTGGCGTGCGGTCATTCGGCGCGCGATGTGTTCGAGCTGTGCCGCAACCAGGGCTTCGCTATGGAGCAGAAGCCCTTTTCGGTGGGTGTTCGCATTGAACATTCGCAGCAGGCCATTAATCAGGCTCAATGGGGGAAAGCATCGAAACATCCTGCCTTGGGTGCTGCCGAATACAAGCTAGCAGTGCATCTGCCTACGGGCCGCAGCGTGTATACGTTCTGCATGTGCCCTGGTGGGGAAGTGGTGGCTGCCGCCAGCGAAGAGGGCGGCATCGTTACCAACGGCATGAGTCGTTATGCGCGTGCAGGCAAGAACGCCAATTCGGCAGTGTTGGTGAACGTCGATCCCGCCGATTTCGGAAGCAGCGATGTGCTGGCAGGCGTTCAGCTCCAGCGCGAAATAGAGCAGGCAGCATTCCGCGTTTCGGCAGAACACGGCGGTAAGCCCTACGAAGCGCCAAGCCAGCGCGTGGGAAGTTTTCTGGGCGGCTCTGCTCCGGTGAAGGGCGTAAAGCCTGCGCCAACGTATGCCCGCGGCGTGACCGAAGCGCCCATCGCCGAGTGTTTTCCTTCTTTCGTGTCGGAATCGCTGGCGCAGGCGTTGCCTCTGCTGGGTCGAAAGCTGAAGGGTTTTGATGATCCGAATTCCCTGATGACAGCCCCGGAAACGCGATCTTCTTCGCCGGTTCGTATTTGCCGCGGTCGCGATATGCAAGCGCGCTTTGCCAAGGAGGGCGTCGCTCTTGAAGAGCTTCCCGGCAACGGGGTATATCCCTGCGGGGAAGGCCCTGGCTTCGCAGGTGGCATCATGTCTGCCGCCTGCGATGGCTTGCGGATTGCCGGTAGAATTGCCGAGCGATACGTTTAATCTTGAGTCGAGGCCCCAAGAGCATGCGCTCCTGGGGCCTCGTTTTTAAACCCAGGGGCGGTATTGCGGGCACCGGATTTGGGGCAGCGGTCGTTGCGAGCGTAGTTTCGGCTTGCGCACCTATTAGACCAGTCTTGCTTCCTGGCCGAAAAACCCGCGAGCGCTCTGCTTGCGGCTCAGGCTCTTCCCCTTTGTCGGTGTGGGAATGCGGCGTCTGGGCCTGGGGCGCGGTGAGCGCGGCCTCTCTTCCCTTTTAGCCACCGCCGAAAAACAAGGTAACGATTCGCTGAAAGCGAACCATTATCCGCAGGTAATGCTGTGCTGTGTGCTGCGGGCGCGGTATTATTGAAGTCCTGAAACAAGGCTTGGTGCCACGCGCGGAAGTACGTGGCGAAACGTCCCATAATCATGAAAGCTTTGATGAAAATGCCCAATGGAGCGCACACACACGAAGAGGCGCTGGAAGCGCTGAAGAACGGTCAGCCTATCGTTTTTCCGACCGATACCCTATTCGGGTTGGGTGTTTCGGTGCTGCATGCGCCGAGCCCCGATATTCTGTACGCTATCAAGCATCGCGAAAAGAAAAAGCCCATCGCCTGGTTGGTGGGTGGTATCGAAGATCTTGAGCGTTACGGCAAGATGGTTCCCGATTTCGCTTTTGCCTTGGCGCGCACGTTTTGGCCTGGCCCGCTTACCATCATTGTGAAGGCGAGCGACGAAGTGCCTGCGGCTTTTTGCTCGGAGGAGGGCACCATCGGCCTACGTATGCCCGCAAACGAAACAGCTCGTGCCCTTATTGGGGAATTGGGTTGCCCTCTGGCCACTACCTCGGCAAACATCTCGGGACAGAAGAACACCATCGCGTTCGATGAAATCGATCCGGCAATATTTGCCGCGGTGGGTGCAGCGCTTTCTGACGAAGAGCCAAAAAGCGGCATCGCTTCAACTATCGTTAACTGCGCCTTGGGCGATCATCCTGTGTTGGTGCGCGAGGGGGCAATTACCGTTGCCGATATTCGCGCGCTTTCCTAAAGGGAGGCACAGCTATGGCTCGTAATACCTACCCTCTTGTGCAAGAAACCTCTACGCTTTCCGCCGACGGCCGATCGTGGCTGCGCGTTATGGTGTGGCTGCCCGACCCGGTATACAGTCGTCGCGGTGTAGTTCAATTGGTCCACGGCATGGCGGAGCACATTGAGCGCTATGGCTCGTTCGCTCGTTTTTTGGCGGGTTTAGGCTATGTTGTGTTCGGGCACGATCATATCGGTCATGGAAAAAGCGTCTCTTCTTCCGATGAGCTGGGATGCATGCCTCTTCAAGGGGGGAAAGACATCCTGGTTGCCGATGTGCTTCGTGCGCGCGAAGCCGCATTCAAGGCAAGCCGTGAAACAGGCGCCCTGCCGCTGTTTTTGTTCGGTCATTCCATGGGAAGTTTTGTGGTGCGTGCCTGCATCGCCCGCAACCCGAAGGGCCTTACGGGCGCTGTGCTGTGTGGAACAGGCAATCAGCCTCGTGCACTTTCCTTACTGGGCCGTACGCTTTCGCGTGCGATTGGCGTTTTGCGCGGGGAAACGTATCGCTCTCGCCTGCTTGATTCGCTGACGATCGGCGCGTTTTCTTCTGCCATCGAAGATGCACGTACCGATTCCGACTGGATTTCCACCGACCCCGCTGTTGTTGATGCCTATTTGGCCGACCCGCTTTCTGGCCAGGCTTTTTCTGCCGGTGCCTACGCAACGCTCACCGACCTTACCGCCGAAGTGGTAACAAAAAAGAGCGCGGCAGCAGTGCCGAAGAACCTGCCTCTGCTGTTTGTGGCTGGTGCGGATGACCCCGTGGGTGCGTGCGGCGAAGGTGTTCGCGCGGCGGCTGACCTGTATCGTAGCCAGGGTGTTGAAGACGTTCGCGAAATCATCTATCCGAACATGCGTCATGAGATTTTGAATGAGCCGCGTCGTGTTGATGTGTTCACCGATGTTGAGCAGTGGTTCACCGAGTGCGTGGTCATGAACGCTGTGGTGCGCACACGCGAAGTTTCGCAGCCCCATAACGCTGAAGGCAAGGAAGGCGGTGCGCCAGCGAAAGAGGGCGCCGCTGCTGCAGAATCCGGCGCTTCTGAAAACTAAGCAACGCTAAGCCTCAACCCTCCGAAGAGCAAGGAGAGCAGCCAGTATGGGCGAATATGTAATTGCACTTGATCAGGGGACAACGTCTTCCCGTGCGGTTTTGATAGATAGGCTGGGCCGTATAAAGGGCATGTCCCAAAGCTCATTTCCCCAGTTGTTTCCGCAACCAGGCTGGGTGGAGCATTCTCCGAAAGACATTCTTTCCAGTCAGCTTAAGGTGCTGGCGGAATTGCTGGTATCAACAGGTGTATCAGCAAGTCAAATAGACAGTATTGGTATCACCAACCAGCGAGAGACCACCGTTGTATGGGATCGCGTCACGGGCGAGCCCATTCACAACGCCATCGTGTGGCAATGCCGTCGCACCACCGAAATCGTGGAGCGCTGTTGCTCGGATGCGGAAACCGCTGCTGAGGTAACGCGCAGAACGGGCTTGATTCCCGATGCGTACTACTCCGCTTCGAAAATCGCTTGGATCCTGGATGCGGTGCCCGGTGCGCGCGAGCGCGCCGAAGCCGGCGAGCTTGCTTTCGGCACGGTGGATTCTTGGCTTATTTGGAATCTAACCCAGGGCGAGGTCCACGCGACCGACCCCACCAATGCCAGCCGCACCATGCTCTTCAACATTTATACGGGACAGTGGGACGAATGGCTGTGCCGGTTGTTCAACGTTCCTGAATCCATGCTGCCCGAAGTACGTCCCTCTTCGAGCGACTTTGGAATGATGCACCATCCGGTTATTGCCGGCGCTATTCCGATTCGCGGTGTAGCGGGCGACCAGCAGGCGGCGTTGTTCGGGCAATGCTGCTTCAAGCCCGGTCAGGTGAAAGCAACGTTCGGCACTGGCTGTTTTTTGCTTATGAGCACGGGGCAGCGGCTATGCGCTTCTACCCACGGGCTGGTAACCACGGTTGCTGCTTCTGCGCCGGATGCGGCCGGTCTCGAATACGCGCTGGAAGGAAGCGTGTTCATGGCAGGCGCCCTTATTCAGTGGTTGCGCGATGGCCTGGGGATTGTCGACGATGTTTCCCAAACCGAGGAACTCGCAATGACCGTGCCCGATTCGGCGGGGGTGTGCGTGGTGCCCGCATTCACGGGGCTGGGCGCTCCGTACTGGGACGCCAACGCGCGTGGTGCCATCTACGGATTGACGCGCGGCGCCACAAAAGCGCACATAGTACGTGCGTGCCTCGAGGCGCAAGCATTCCAGGTACAGGACGTGCTTCAGGGCATGGCTCGCGATGCGGGAATTCCTGTATCTGCGTTGGCAGTTGATGGCGGAGCTTGCCGCAACAATTTCATGCTTCAGTGTTGCGCCGATATCGTGGGTGCTGCCATCCAACGTCCTGAATGCGTGGAAAGTACGGCCTTAGGGGCGGCTTATTTGGCTGGTTTGTCTACGGGTTTCTGGCGCAACACTGAAGAGATTGCGAGCTTGCGGGGCATTGAGCGCACCTTCATGTCGAATGTGAGCGCCGGCACGCGCTCCCGCATGCTCGACTATTGGCATGAGTGCGTCGATAGGACGCGCTCCCGATAGCGCGCGGCCGCAACGGGCCTTTTCCGTTTCGGCAGCGTTAAGCTGGGCAAGCTTGCGCGCTTCTTCCGTATAATGTGGATAGATTATCTATAGCGGGGCTGTGTGGCCTTGCGTCTGTGTGCCGCCTTAGCGCGGAAAAGGAGAAGGCATCATGAAGATCTCTATCGCATCGGATCACGCTGGCTTCGAACAAAAGCAGCAGCTTGCTGCTTACTTGAAGGGCGAAGGCCACGAGGTTATCGACCGTGGCCCCGATAGCGACAACCGTGTAGATTATCCCGATTTCGCTGTTAAGGTTGGCGAAGACGTGCAGTCGGGCGCTGCTGAGCGTGGCGTTTTGGTGTGCGGTACGGGCATCGGTATGGCCATGGCGGTAGGTAAGATGGAGGGCATTCGCGCGGCCAATGTGGTGCGCCGCGATTTCGCTGTTCTTTGCCGTGAGCATAACGACGCCAACGTCATTACGCTTTCCGGCCGTTTCGTTTCCCTGGAAGACAACGAAAGCATTTTGGATGCCTTTATTGCCACGGAATTCGCCGGTGGACGCCATGCTGGCCGAGTTGAGAAGATCAATGCGCTCGACTAAGGCATTTATCAGTTAATATGGCATATTGCGTAATTGACACGCGTCAATAGCGTCCTTTTTGGGCAAATATGTTTGGGGCAAGCTCGTTAGAGCTTGAAAAGATATCTTTCTGCATTCGTGCGGGAAGACGAATGCAAGGAGGAAAAGATGGACAACGCAAAGACGCAAGCCCGCCATTGGCTTTTGGCGGCAGCCGTGGCGCTGTTCGCGGCAATTCTGTGCCTCGGCCTTGTTGGTTGCGGCCCAAGCGAAGAGGAGAAGGCGAAGCAAGCACTCGATGCCGAGCTTTCCCAGTTCGTCAACCCCAGCGACGATGAGGCATCTAAGCTCGTTGGCCAAATGGGCGGTTCTGACCTGAAGCAGCTCGAGCAGCTGGGTATGGACGGGGAATCTCTGTTCAAGTCTTGGGTGAACGGCTTCGCTTATGAAATTGGCGATGTGAAGGTTGACGGCGATACCGCCAAGGCAACCACCAAGATCACCAGCAAGCAGCTCTACGTTGTTCTTACGAGCTGGGGCGACAGCTTTGCTGATGACGCTATGAACCAGGGCTTCAGCACCACCGACGAGATTTATGCTTATGCAGGTAAGACGTTCATGGCAGCCCTCGATGCAGCAACTCCGGTAGAAACCGAGGTTACCTTTACCTTGACCAAGGACGGCAAGGATTGGAAGCTCGACATGGACAACACCGACAACCAGCAGGCGCTTGCTGACAGTATGTTCGGTGGCGGCATTTCCGCTTCCGAGGCTTTCGGTAGCTAAGGGGTTCGTGGCGGATTCGTTTCGCGCACGTAACATTTGTCGAAAACAAGGAGCCGTAGGGCCGCAGGAGCGGTGCTACGGCTCCTTTTCTTATGATGCTGTGCTATCTTTGAGAGCACTATAAAAGTGCTAGGCGCAGTTCGAAAGGAGCGCGGCATATGTCTTACGACTATCTCGCAGCAGAAGACCCTCAAATAGCAGACGCAATTGGGCAGGAGCTTTCCCGCCAGCGCTCAACTATCGAGCTTATCGCATCAGAGAATATTGCTTCACTTGCTGTAATGCAGGCAATGGGCACTGTACTTACCAACAAGTACGCTGAAGGTTATTCTGGCAAGCGCTATTACGGTGGCTGCGAAAAGGTCGACATCGTTGAAGATTTGGCCATCGAGCGCGCCTGCAAGCTGTTCGACTGCAAGTTTGCCAACGTGCAGCCTCATTCTGGCGCTAACGCCAACCTTGCTGCCTATCAGGCGCTGATCAACCTGGGTGATACCGTGCTGGGCCTTTCGCTCGACCATGGCGGTCACCTGACTCACGGTTCTCCCGTTAATTTCTCGGGCAAGGATTACAACATTATCTCTTACGGTGTTAACCCCGAAACCGAGCTTATCGACTACGACGAGATCGAGCGTCTCGCCAAAGAACATAAGCCCAAGCTCATTGTGGGTGGCGCCTCCGCCTATCCTCGCGTTATCGATTTCAAGCGCATGCGCGAAATCGCAGACGAGGTTGGCGCATACCTCATGATCGACATGGCTCACATTGCCGGTCTGGTTGCTGCTGGCCTGCACCCGAGCCCCGTGCCTTATGCTCACGTGGTAACTTCCACTAGCCACAAAACCCTTCGCGGTCCCCGTGGCGGCTTCATCCTTACCAACGACGAAGCTCTGGCCAAGAAGATCAATTCTGCAGTATTCCCTGGTACACAGGGAGGCCCTTTGATGCACGTTATTGCGGCAAAGGCCGTTGCTTTCGGCGAGGCTCTGAAGCCCGAGTTCAAGACGTATATGGAAAACGTGGTTAAGAACTGCGCGTCTATGGGCGAAGGCATGGTGGAAGGCGGCTTGCGTCTGGTGTCTGGCGGCACCGACAACCACCTGGTTTTGGTAGACCTTACTCCTGCCGACATTACCGGCAAAGACGCAGAGAAGCTTCTTGAATCCGTGGGCTTGACGGTGAACAAGAACACTATCCCCAATGAAAAGCGTTCGCCCTTCGTAACCAGCGGTATTCGCGTTGGCACTGCAGCGGGCACTACGCGTGGTTTCGATGCCGATGAATTCCATCGCATCGGTCAGCTTATCGCTGCCACGGTATTCAACGCTGAAGACGAGGTACGCCTCGCGCAGATCAAGGAAGAAGTAGCGGGTCTCATTGCCAAGCACCCTCTTTACCCCGAGCTGTAGAGTGGGAATAACGGGAACTGGCTTCTGAACTCGCGTTTTGGTGCTGCCGAATACCGCCTGATACTGTTTCGGCATCGCCGCAGGGCAAAGCCACCAGCGAAATAGCGGGAATAACAGCCTCCGGACCTTCTGGTTCGGAGGCTTTCTTTTTGCATGCCTACCTGGGAAAACGAATCAATTATTCCCGCATACCCCTACTGGGCGGTATGGCGGAGTACTCGGCGGTACGGGAATAATTGGGCCCTGCGGGAATAATTCACAATTCGGGTCCTCCGAGGGGCGATTTCGAGCGGGTGAAACTGAGTTGAAACTGCGTGGCGGATTCAAGCCCTTTTCGCTTGTATTTGCCCAGGTCAACAAACGGGAATAAAGAAACGCGGAAATCGGTTTCCGCAGTTTCGACAACCCCGAATGCCGCCGAATAACGCCGTGTATCTTGCTGTATTTTGGCGCGCAATTATTCCTCGAACGGGGCTTCCGGGGTGCCGATTTCATACGGGAATAATGGAACAGCCTCCGGAGAACCGGAGGCTGTTCGCAAGGAAACGTCAATTCACCTGGGAAGATGTCAGAAAGAGGCTTTCCAGTCGGCGTAAGCGTCCTCGTCGAGTTCGCCGCGCTCGAGCTCAGCGCGCTTTTCAGCCCAGGTCTTGATCGACTGCGCGAGCTTGGGGGCATGCGGCGCCTTGGGGTCGACCGCCAGGCCCATGCCGTCCTCGCTGGGGACGAGGCCGTAGCCCTCCTCCAGCTGCAGCAGCAGGGCCATGAGGTCTCGAGACGTCTCGACGCCGTAGTCCTTGAGCGCGCCCTCGGAGACCTCGAGCGCCTTCGCGATCTTCTCGAGCAGCTCGGGCTTAACCGCGCGGATGCCGCTCTCGTAGTGTCTGATCGCACCCTCGGTAAGCCCTACGGCATCGGCGAGCTGGGCCTGCGTAAAGCCCTTCGCCTTGCGATGCCGCCGAATGTTGTCGCCTGTCGCCATGTGCCCTCCTATAGATTTCGTCGGCGACCATTCTATCAGCGTACGAGTTTGTACGCAATTCTATTGACAGTACAGATACGTACGATTATTCTCGTGAATATAAGCGTACATGTTCGTACGGATAGACAGGAGGTCCAAGATGGAACAGCCGGTTGCGAGGACGCCGAGGCCGGGCATGCTCACCGCCGACGAGGTGGCGGAGCGCCTGAAGATCAAGAAAGGCAGCGCCTACGAGGTCATCCGCCAGATGAACAGGGAACAGGAGGCCCTCGGGCGCGTGGTGGTCCGCGGGCGCGTCCGCAGCGACCTGTTCGAGGCCCGCTACTTCCCGGAGGTGGACGATGCCGGCCTATAAGGACAAGAAGACGGGCCTCTTCTACGTGCAGTTCTACTACCGCGACGCGCGCGGGGCCAGGCGGCACAAGAACAAGAAGGGGTTCCAGACCGAGCTCGAGGCGCTCCTGTGGGAGAAGAACTTCAAGGCCCTCAAGGACGACGCCATGGACATGACCTTCGCCGACTTCTGCAAGGTCTACGAGGCGGAGGTGAGGCCGAGGGTCCGCGAGCACACCTGGCTCACCAAGGAGAACATCATCTAGAGCAAGCTCCTGCCGTTCTTCGGCGACATGCGCATGTGCGACATAAGGCCCGTCGACATAGTCAGGTGGCAGAACTCCCTCACGGGGTCCACGAGGCCCGACGGCGACGGCTTCAAGCCCACGTAACTGAGGATCATCTGTGCGACGCCGATGAGCTCGATGCGGGCCTCCAAAGGCAGCTCTCCCTGGTCATGGAAATCTTCAACGGGCTCGGCGAGGCGCCGCCGTCCGGAAAGCGCGCAGCGAGCGAGAAAATATGGGAGGCAAAGCATGGACAGGATCGCTAGGGCCTCGACCGACGAGCGCAGGCTGGTCTTCGAGGCCGCCGCGCAGAGGATGGCACTTGCGCCGGCCGTTGTCGAGAAGGACTTCTGGGTGTGCTACGCCTTGGACCACATTTTCCACAGAAGCGGCTTCGCCGAGTCCATGGTGTTCAAGGGCGGCACGAGCCTTTCGAAGGCTTTCGGGCTCATCGAGCGCTTCTCGGAGGACATCGACCTCATACTCGATTGGCGACTCCTGGGCTACGGCGAGAACGAACCGTGGGAGCCGCGCAGCAACTCGGCGCAGGAGCGGTTCAAGGCCGACAGCATCGAGTGCACGAACGCCTTCCTCGTAAACGCGTGCTCCCGTTAGTTGCTCAAGGGGTAGGTGACGCCTTCGATGGTGGCCAGCTTGTTGCTGCCCATGAAGTACTGCTCCCACAGGCCTTCCCGCGTCACGGTGTCGGTCTTGCCGTTCCGCTTCACGGTCACGGTGACGTCTCCCATAACCCGCATGTACGTGGGGTTCATGCGCGCCAGCTTCGCCAGGAAGCGCTTGGCCGGCGACACCACCTCCAGAAGGCTGCGCGGCATGATGTCGCGCTTGCGGACGAATTTCACCACATACTCCTCGTCAGGGCTGACGGTCTGTGTGTACACCAGCACGTCGTCCATGAACTTCTTTGTGAAGGAGTTGATGTGAGTCTCGAAACGTTCGATTTTCACCGAGGACGAGTCGTCGTTCAGGATCTTGCCGTCCTTGGCAATCATGAACACCGGCAGGCTCTTGTAGCCGTACTTCTTCTCTGCGACGTTCTGTACGGCGATGACCGTGTAGTCTCCCACCTGGGCGCGGCCCCAGTACCAATGGTTGAGCATGTTCTGGATGCCCGTGTAGCCCCAGTTGTGGTCGTGGTAGCCCTTGCCGGTAAGCTTGCGCTCAACGCCGTTCACCACAAGCCTGCCTTCGATGCGTGCAGTCGGGCAGGGCACGAACCATCCGTACTCGATCTCGCGCGAACCTTCGCCGAACAGCCAGATGCCGCAGTCAGGGCGCCACATGGGCATGGTGGGGGTCATGGTCACGTCGTACTGGATGGAGCCGTCGTCGTAGTGCAGCTGGTACGTGCCGTCCACGTAGCGGATGGTGTTGCCTTCGATGTTCACATCGCACGCGGTGCCCGACTTCTTCAGCGGAACGCCCTTGGGGCCCTGCATCCTGTGGTTGATGCGGGTGCCGTCTTTCTCGGTGATCTCGATGTCCACCGTGGGCCACGCAGGGCCTTCGACGTCGAAGTAGTTTTTCGTGAACCAGATGGCCACTACCGTGGTTCCATCGTCGTAGTTGGCGTCGGTGTACCACCATTCGAACGACCCCTTGCCGCCCGGCGAGCGCATGTCGTCCTCGAAAGGCTGCGGATTTCCCTTAGCTATGCCGAATCTCTTGTAGTCTGCGTCGGTCGTGCAAAGTCGAGCTGGTTCAGTTCGCATCTTACGTCCTCCTGTTTCAGTATGTTTCGAGTCATACAAAACAGTAAGGAAGATGCGGTCTCGTTCCAACAGACAGGGCGGGCGGGCTTTCTAGTCTGCGTGGACAATTCGCGGGCGAATATCTACTTTGCAAGCCGGAACCGCGCGGGCGCGGCGGCCGGAGCTTGCCGACGTGTCTGTCGGGGCGGCGGACACTTGCCTAGCGAATCTCCCTCGGCCTTGGGTGCATCGCAGGCGGCTCGGCATTGCCGTGCTGTATCTGGCGGATGAACGCCGGCGTGGCATCGTGCTGCACGCGTACCAGCACGTCAACCGGCCAGGACATCTGTTGCCGGCACCATTCCAGGAACGTGTCCACAACGCCTATCACCAGCTGCTCGATAGCAACGCTCCGGTAGATTTGCTCCTCGGGGCTTAGGTCGTCGGTCACGAACGTACGGTGCAGAATCTCGCGGTAATGCTCGATGAAGGTGTCGCGGAAATTGTTCTGCCCGGCATGCTGGGGCAGCTGGCAGAAGAAGCCTTTGTGCTCGTAGGCGTAGTAATAGGCCTCGCGTACGGTTTCGACGTAGTAAGCGGGGCGCCAGAACTCCTCCATGAAGTTGATGGGGATGTAGCTTACCAGGCCGTTGATGTCTTCGAAATGGTTATAGAAGGTCTGGCGCGCCGTGTGGGCCTCTGCAATAAGCGAAGTCACGGTGATGTCCGACAGCTTCTGCGTATCGCACATGCGTAAAAACGTGTCGACGAAACGTTGCTTCGTATAGTCGCCGCGGACCATGCAATCACCTCTCTGGGAACGAATGAACCGGCGAAGAAATATTCGCAAGAATGCATGGTAGACGATACGGGGTCCAATGTACAAACACGCATTTCAGCCCAATTACAATGTTCGTCGAATTCTTAGAGAAGGAGATTCGAATGGACGCGAAAACCATTGTCGTAGGCGGCGGCATGGCAGGCATGAGCTGCGCGAAACGCCTGAAGGAAAACGGTCAGGACGTTTTGCTGGTAACGGAGCACCTGGGCGGGCGGGTGTACTACGACCCGAAGCTGAAGAGCAACTTCGGGGCGGTGTTCTGCATGGCCAACTACAAGCACAGCCTGGAGATTCTTGACGACAACGGCCCCTTGCCCGTTTCGCTGGGCGACTTGATGCTGCATACCTCTCCCCAGAAGGAATTCAAAGTGCTAAGCCCCACGTTCCTTGGCGGCGTTCCGCAGCTTCTGAAGTTCCGCAGCTTCATGAACAAGACCTTCATGCCGGAATACGCCGAATACAAGAAGTATTGCGAGACCCATCCGGTTGCTCAGGCGTTCAAGAAGTACCCGAACATCGAGCGCTATTACCGCATGAAGGCCAGCGACGCGATTGCCGAGCTTGGCATTGCGAAGGCGGCCGACAACTTCATCAACAAGTTCGCCTACGCCTGCACGGGAAGCCGCGTGGACCAGCTGAACGCCCTGGACTTCCTGAACGTGACGCAAGGCGCCGTGGTTGCCCTGCGCGACTTCACGTTTGACGGCGAAAAATTCACGAAGATGCTGGGCGGCCGCGTAAAGACTGCCACGGTGGAGCAGGTGCACCAGACGACGGGCGTGTGGCACGTGAAAACGGCCGACGGCGAAGATCTGACGTGCGAGAACCTGGTGGTGGCCACCACGGCAACCGTCACCCAGAAGCTGCTTGACATCCCCCAAATCCGCCAGCCAACCGTGCTGGTCAGCTATCTGGTGAAGGCCACGCCCAACGCGGACATCGCGAAATCGGGCGCGCATTACTACGGCGACGTGTTCGACGTGATTGCCATCGGCAAGCGTCCCGACGGGCTTTACAACGTGTACACGCGTAAGGAAATCGACCTGGGCGATTTCTTCACAGAATACGACGTGTTAAAATACAAGGTGTGGCCCTGCGCCCTGTACACCTACGGCGACACCGTGCTGAAGCAGGACTGGGCCGACCACTGCTGGATTGCAGGCGACATGAACGGCCTTGGCCTGGAGCCCGCCTGCATCTCCGGCATCTATGCGGCGAACAGAATCCTCGGGTTGGCGTAGGGGGTTGCAATGAAACAAGTGAACTTCCGTGTTCCGGCGACGGCGGCCGATGCCAAGAAGCGCGACGAGTCCCGCGCCCGCGTTTGGCCTGCCACCTGGGCCTGCATCATCTTGGTGGTGGCGATTGTCGCCCTGTGCGCCAACTATTTCGGCGGCATGCCCACGCTTATCGGCGTGATCGTGGTTGCCGTCGCGGGCATCGCGTTCCTTTTGGGCTTCGGCCTGAAGCATGCCTGCGGCAAGGAGGAGGTGCGCCTGTGCGAGGAGGAGCTTCCCGGCCACGACATTTTTGCGAAGAAGGACATCCGCCTGACGGGCGGCCAGTCGTTCGACTTCGACTGCGCGCCCTCCGACCTTTTTCCTTACCTGGCCCAGATGAACCTGACGAAGGCCGGCTTCTACAGCTTCCAGCACCTGGAGCGCCTTTTCGGGTTCCATATTCGCAACGACTACACCATCAGGCCCGAATGGCAGACCATCCAGCCGGGCGATTGGATGTACTACCATCAGAACGGCGCAGGCACGGGCGTGGTGGACGTGAAGCGCAACGAGTACATAACCACCTATTCGGACACGCGCTACAAGCCCACGCAGGATCTGGCCATCGCCTGGTGTCCCAAGTGGATGAACGGGTTCGCCTGGACCTGGAACTTCGTCCTGCAGCCGACGAACGGCGGCGAAGGCACGCATTTCATCAGCTACCTGCAGGCATGGTGGCCTGAGAACACAAGCAAGCTGACGGTTGCCCGCCTTGCGCTGGAATGGGGCCTTCCCTCGAACTTCATGATGCATGGGATGGCCCGCAAGATGGGGCACTTGGCAGAGGCAGACGCCCGCAAGCGTCGCGGGTCGCGTCGGTAAAGCTGGTGGCCACGGATTTACAGCAGGCCGCTGCGCCGGCAGAGCCGGTAGGGCGGCGGTCGCGTAGTGCAGGTTTGCAGCAGACCGCCGCGCTGGCAGGGCCGACGGTCGTGTTGTGCAACTCGGAGGGCTGGGGTAACTTCGATTGAAGGGGGATTGACGATGGCAGAAACGAATGCAGCCGTTTCTACGAAAAGCCAGGAAGAAAGCCAGAAGGCTTTCAAGGAGCGTTTGCTGAAGATCATGGGGGCCGACGCCACGGAGGCGTACCTCAAGGCATACGGGTTCGACGAGGGGAATGCGTTCGCCCGCAACTACGATGGCACGCTGCCGGCAGAAGGGGAGGAGCCTGCCTTCTTCACGAACATCGACGAGCAGGGCAACGTCCTGTTTCTTGACGAGGACCGCGCCCTGCGCAAATCTTCGTTCCCAGGCAAGCGCCCCGTGTATAGGAACAAGCCGAACGGCCTGGGCTTCTTCAATTTCCTGGTCGTGCATACCTCTGCGCGCCAGTGGAATTGGAAGGTGGTCCTGAAGGTGTTCGCCGCCATTCTGAGCGCCTCGAAGGTGCTGAGCAAGCCCGGGACGTTCGGCGACCGCCTGTACCGCAAGGCCATGATGTTTGACCCGCCTGAGAAGTCGTATTCGGCCGGCTTCACGTTCAACCTGAACGTGGACGTGCCCGAAGACGTTCCGGGAACGGCGAAGTACAACGACTTCGTCGTGCATAAGAACTCCCACCATGCTCAGGAAGAGTTCGCGTGCAAGCATATGCAGCTTGAGGCCGAAGGCGCGGACGGCGCTGAGGTCGCGTCGGGCCAGGCTGCAAGCGCATCGGGTCAGGCGGCGGCTGCGGCAGGGGCTGCGGGGACCACGGGCGCCCAGGCTGCGTCGGCCGATGCAGCCGACAAGCCCAAGACCATCACGTTGAACAAGGTGGTCAGCAAGAACGTCGCCCACGACATGGCCACTGTCACGCTGCCCATCGACCTGGTGAAGAAGGCCATCGACGAAGCCGAGTTCATCGGCGGCATGAAGGAGTGCCTGTGCCGGGCCGGCGGCGACTGTCAGACGTACCCCCACGACCTGGCCTGCCTGTTCCTGAACCTTGGCGGGCATGTGGTGGTGGACCACGGCATGGCGGTGGAACTGACGAAGGAGGAAGCCTACGAGCGCGTGGACCGCGCCGCTGCCCTGGGCCTTACCTGTCAATCGCTGTGGGTGCAGGTCGAGCAGCTGATTTGGGGCTTCAGGAACGACCAGATGGACTCGTTCCTGGAAATATGCTTCTGCTGCCCCTGCTGCTGCGTGGGCATGAACCTTTCGAAGAACGGGCCGCGCAACATCAAGCGGGGCTTCATGCCAAGCGGTTGGACCGCCACCGTGAACCACGACCTGTGTACGGGTTGCGGCCACTGCACCGATTCCTACTGCCCGCAGGACGCCATCCACTTCCGCGAGAGCGACGGCAAGATGGTGGTGAACCAGGAGACCTGCCAGGGCTGCGGCTACTGCCGCGGACGTTGCCCGGAAGGCGCCATCTCCATCAAGCAGACCATGCCCATGAGAGACAGCATCTTGGAGTACTTCCATGAGCAGGTTCAGCTCGACATCGTGCCCGGGGTGTACCGCAAGTAGACGGCACAAGGCGGCTGGCAGCTAGCGGCGGAGGTCTTGTGACGCTAGCTGCGAGGCCTGCGACGGGGCTCCCGCGAGGCCGTAAGCAGGGCCGTCTGCCTAGCTAGCTGCGAAACCCCTCAAGACATCGACGGAACCTTTCGCTAACCGCGTAGCTCCTGCGAGGCCTTCCGAATAACCGATATTGCAAGCGCGACGATGGCAGCAAGGGCCACCGTCGCGGTAAAGAAGAACACCTTCATGTGCTGCATCTCTTTGCTGTTGGTCCTCACTCTTCTCGATATGTAAGCATTAATATATTGCACGATCGGGGGGAAAAGAGTCGCCCCCGAATGGATTTGCATCAATTCCTGCCTATTTCGCGTCTTGCCTATCCCGTCTTGTCTATTTCCTGTCAACGCTGCCGTGAAGGACCCCGTTTTCCAGGATGCCCTGTACGAGTGAGGCAAGGTCTTCGGAGAACATGTCTTTCTGGTGCGTCGCCCTTGCTATCGTTTGTTCTTTGCTCGGCTCATAGAGCTCGCCTCCCTTCTTCTTGAAGCTCCTGCGCTGCCCGCACTTCTGTTTGGGACTCTTCGCCGCCGGCGCAGGCCAGATGACGGCGCCGCAGGGGCGCTACTGCATGTGCTGGGCGTTGAGCCGGTGGTCGGCGAGCAGGGGTAGGAACTCCTCGAGCTTCATGTCGAAGGGCCGCCAGAACCCCGCGAGCCAGAACGGCAGGGCGGCGGCCATCACGGGCAGCGTCGCGCTGGCGACGGGCACCAGCCAAGCCTGACGCTGTTGAGCCCGGCATCGAGGAGGCTCTTCCCAAAAAGCCCCGCAAGCGCGGCGGGAAGACGACCATCGGCTACTCCAAGTTCGAGACCTTGGTAATCGACCATGAGATTCCCGCAGGAGAGCGCGCATGCCCCGAGTGCGGTTGCGCGCTCTCCGAGATGAAGGTCGAGGTCACCCGCCGTGTCGGCCTTGTCCTCGACTGCTCGGCGCGCTGCGACGTGTCCGTGTATGTATTCGAATACCACGAGGCCCGCAGGAAGGGCGTTGTCCAGGAGTTTCTTGCGGGCTGGTCCGGTACGCTTACCACCGACGGCTACAAACCCTACTTCAATCTCGGCAACCCCAACATCGCCAACACAGCGTGCCTCGTCCACGTGCGCCGCTACTTCGCCCAAATCGTGAAGATCACCGGCGGCGACGCCAAGGCGGCGTCTGCGGCCAGCGTTGCGCTCGAGGCAAGGCGCAGGATCGACGCCATGTTCAAAGTCGACTCCAAGTTCGACGACATGGAGCCGGGCGCCAGGAAGGCCGCCCGCGACGCGGAGCTCCGCCCGCTCATGGAGGACTTCGGGGGATGGGCGCGGGCCCAGCTTCCCCTAGCCTCGCCGAAGCTGGCGCTGCACCGTGCGTTGCAGTACGCCGTGGAGTTCTGGCCCTACGTCATGAACGTGCTCGAAGACGGGCACCTGGAGCTCTCGAACAACGTTGCCGAGCAGGCCCAGCGAATCTTCGTCGTAGGGCGCAAGAACTGGCTCTTCAGCGATGCGCCGCACGGCGCGCGGGCGTCTGCGGCGATATACAGCGTCACCACCACGGCCAAGGCCAACGGGCTCAATCCCAGGCTTTACGTCGAGTGGCTGCTGACCGAGATGCCCAACGCCGGCGAGCTCACCGATGAGGTTGTGGACCCGTTCCTGCCGTGGTCGGATAGGGTGCCTGAGTCCTGCAAGCTCGACCCAGCCGCTGCCGAGAAGGCCAAAGAGATGCCTGACGACTTCATAATCAACATCGACCCCGATGCGTTCGATGACGAGATGGCGAACAACGCCGAGGAGGGCCTGTAGCGACATAGCGGCCTAAGGCATACCGCAACGCAAAGATGGAAACGTCCAGGACTTTTCCATCCGTATGCCGGAATGGTCCTGGACGTTTCCTGCTACGCGATCATTTTGACGCTTACCAATTATTTGTCGATTTGAGAGACGAGAGTAATAAATGCGTCTTGATCCTTGAGGTCAGGAAGGAAGGCCTCGGCCGAACCTACAATTTTGGCGTTGAGATTCTTCGTTGTTGCACCGACCGCGTTGGCCTCAAGCGCATGGCTGAAGGAAGGAAAAGAAACAACCCGCTGCAAGTAATCGCTTCTAACCTTCTGGCCAGGCCGGATAATCATGCTGCCAGTGCCACAAATCAATCCGTCCGTTTTAACTACGGCGCAGCGTCCGATTTCGCCTCGACGTCCTAATACAACATCACCGGGAAGTAAATGATACGCCGCTAAACTTTCGTATTTGCCATCATCAATAGTCAAATTCTCATCAGGTCTAATTGCGCCACCAATAATATGCGAAGGATTGACTAAAGGGTGCCCGCCCGTTTGTAGTCCTCTTTGTGTAAAGCGCTACCAAAAGGACCAATTCGAAGCTCACAGAACGAATCGATTCTGTTTTTCGCGCTGCTGCTTCCAGGATCGCAAGAATTCCCAAATATCTCGATAAACCGGGATTTGACGAGGGAATTGAGATATGTAAGCAACGTCGTCGCTCGCCCAATTTGGCTTTCAATGCGCTCAAGCGCCTGAACTTGCCTAACTCCCTTTTCAGGCGAGGGAAGCTTGAGTTCAATTCCTTGGATCTTACTCAGTTTGATTGATGGGAACGACGGGTTTTCAATCAATCTGTTCGGGCGGTTAAAACGGAAGTAATGCTCCAGATAGGAAGCGTAGTTTCCATTTGGGATTACGCATGCGAGATGTGATACCACGTAGCAGGGCTTAGGGAGAACATATACGTTTCCCGTCATGCATGACATTCCACTTTTTGCGAAGACAACCGTCCCCGCAGGGAACAGGGTTAGACGCAATTTCTGGGCGGTGCCACCGTCAATTTTCTCGAGGTCAGCGAGACTTCCCCCGGCAAGCAGATTCGTTAAGCTACCAGCGCGAACAAACGGTATGCCGTCTTCCGTAAACGCATCTTTTTTAGGTGCTACGTTGCCAGCTTTGATTTTTGCGATTTCGCTCAGTCTGACCGTTTCACGTTCCCCGACAAATTGGGGTTTGCTCGGTTTGCGGCAATCTTTTAGATGGCTTTGTCTGCTTCTGGCTCTCTGAGACACGCATGCATCTCAAATGCGATGATGAGGCTCAGGCATTCCTTGCTTTCAGTTCACCTAACACTGAGGTCTCTGGAAGATGATTATCTTTCCGTAGCGTTTAATGAGGAAAACTTTAGCGGCATGGATTCAACGTTGCAAACAAAGCCGCCTGCGACGATTCTTTCAGTCATCTCTCTTGCGTATCCCATCTGACCTGCGGAAATGCAAGACGATAAAGCCGCTGGCTACGATTCACTTCGCTAGACAGGTGCTAAAGAGGAAGACCACCCGTTTTGGCATCCATTTCGGGCTGTTCCGAGCCTCAAAACCAACCCGTTTTTGTCCCCGGGACAAAAATGAAACTGCGGGCTCGCGGTTTCGAAATAGTTTGCGGTTTTGTCCCAGAATTTGTCCCAAGCGCCTACGCGAAGTCACGCCGCGGGATTCGGCGGAAAGATGGCGAAGGCCGACGGCCAAACTAGAACCAACTGGAATGACGCCACAGCAAACGTGCGTGAAAGAGTGGGAATATAGGGAAGGTCCCATTTCCCCATCTAGTTATAGTGCACAAAGAAAGAACCCCGTTTGCTCAATGCGTTGCAAACGGGGTTCTTTTCGTTAGGCGGGAAATGGGGCCTGTCCCTATATCCCTGAGGCTCGCGTTCTCAGTTCGTGCAAAGGACGAATTGTTGGGAAATGGTAAGATCGGCGCCCCAGTTCGCCATTCCGCCTCACCTATTTCGAGTGATATCTTGCCATGAGTGAGCAAACGCTACGTTTTTCCTGTCTTGATGCAACTAAAAGCAATACACTGTTCAGCGAAGATGCGCGCAGTAGTAAGGAGAAACGCATGAACTTCGCAAGCGAAGAGCGCTTGACCGTTGTCGATCATCCGCTTATTAGGCATAAGCTGTCGGTGATCCGCAATGAAGATACGCCTGATTATCTTTTCCGCCAGACTGTGCGTGAGATTACGCTCCTGGAAGGCTACGCAGCTACCCAGAACCTGGCAACGCGCCCAGTTGAGGTGAAAACGCCCATCGCCACGTGCGAATGCGATTCCATCAGAGGCATCGAGCCCGTAATCGTCCCTATTTTGCGTGCGGGGCTCGGCATGCTCGACGGCATGCTGGATCTTATCCCTACTGCTCCTGTTGCTCATTTGGGCATGTATCGCGATGAGGTAACCCACGAACCCCACGAGTATTATGCGAAGATGCCCGACTATATTGCCGAGCGTTCGGTGCTGCTTGTCGATCCTATGCTCGCTACAGGCGGATCTCTCTGCGCGGCAATCGACGCGCTGCGCAAGCGTGGTGTAACGGATATTGCCGCCTGCGTTATCGTTGCATCGCCCGAGGGCGTGCAGACTGTGCTTGAGCACGATTCTGCTGTGCGCTTGTTCACCTGCGCTATCGACGAGGGTCTCAACGAAGATGCCTACATCGTTCCTGGCCTTGGTGACGCAGGTGATCGCATTTTTCGTACCCAAGGTACGCCGGTCCAAAGCGAACTGGTATAAGAGCGGGGAAGGGGATCCAATGATTCGGCAAGAGCGTCCTTCATGGGATGAGTACTTTATGACTTTGGCCGATGAGGTTGCCACACGCACAACGTGCTTGCGTCGCGCGGTGGGGGCAATCATCGTAAAAGAAAAGCGGATTCTGGCCACTGGCTACAACGGCGTACCCACGGGTTTGCGCCATTGCTCTGTTACCGGATGTCTGCGTGAAAAGCTCGGTGTTCCTTCGGGCCAGCGCCACGAAATCTGCCGCGGCTTGCATGCGGAGCAGAATGCGCTTCTTCAGGCAGCGCGTTACGGTATCGATATCGAGGGTTCTTCTATATACATCACTACGCAGCCCTGTGTAGTGTGTGCGAAGATGCTCATAAACGCGGGAATCAGTGAGATCATCTACCGCAATCCGTATCCCGATGAGCTTGCAATGGAGCTTTTGAATGAGTCAAATATCAAGATTCGCATATTTGACGGACAGACTTCAAAAAGTGAGTAGCATATTTTCCACAAATGACCATGTTTACTAAATAGAACGTGTTTGAAAAGTTTGAAATGCACAAAAAAATAGGACAAAACAATGGTATTGCCCGTCAGATTGCCAAATAGAGGTTTCAGATAGTGGTTTAGTACGCTATTGTATTCAGCTGGGTTTGTAGGCAGATGCCACTCGCCCAAATTTATTGCACGTTATCGGAAACACTGCTAACAACCACGTGAAGGCGTATATGCTGCATGTGGTCAAAATTGGGCTACATGCCCTGAACACGGAAGAAAGGAAGAAATGCTCGCACCAGTAGCAGCAGGAATCGCAGCAGGAATCATCGGGTTTCTCCCCTTGTTCATTTCCCTGCGCCTTGCACGCCGCTCCACGAGCCTTTCTGCCATGAGCGCTGGTTTGTACGGTTTGGCTGGTACGTTTGTATCGCTTATCGTGGTTGCCGTCGCTCTTATCGTGTGCGCTATGGTCGCGCGCGATGTGGTTCTCCCCTTTGGTGTGGCTGAGATCGTGGCGCTTATCGTGTCCACGTCCGCATATGTCGTTTATAAAAACGTCCTTGCTAAGCGCAAGAAATAAGTAAGTAACGGAAAGGTAAGGAATCCTGATGGGTGAAGCTCTTTCACAGTTCGTCGAGGAGGCACAGCATCTCTCGTCTCAGTTCGACTCGACGACGGTCTTTTCCATTGCGGGTTGGAACGTCTCCCAGTACGTCCTGTACATGCTGGTTGCTCTCGTTCTGGTAGCTGCATTGGTGCTTATCGCGGGTCGCAAGCTCACGCTCGTACCTCACGGTAAGTTCGCGCACATCTTCGAGTTCGGCTACAACTTCATTTCTGAAGGCGTTGGCGCCGACGTTATCGGCGAAGGCTTCAAGAAGCACGTTCCCTTCCTGGCTACGTTGTTCTTCTTCATCCTTACCGCCAACATCATCGGCCTTATCCCCGGTGCAAAGGCTGCCATGGGCACCATCTCCATCACCTGGGCGCTGGCTGCTATTTCCTTTATCTACTTCAACTTCTGGGGCTTGAAGGAGCTTGGCTTCTTCCATTACTTCAAGTCGCTGTGCCCTTCGGGCGTGCCGGCACCTATCGCCCCCATCATTTGGTTCCTGGAGTTCTTCTCCATGGTAATCCGCGTTCTGACCCTTGCCGTTCGACTTTACGGCAACATGCTCGCAGGCCATATGGTTCTCGCCGTATTCTCTTTGGCAACCACCATCTTCCTGCAGACTGCCATCTTCCAGATGGACATCGTTGCGGGTCTGCCTGCAATCGCATGGTTCTTCTTGCTGTTC